>Ga0209721_1000129_pt1 | contig 76524 bp, 68 predicted proteins | sample TshhotsprinmetaG_FD_184139 | JGI IMG/M metagenome (GOLD analysis project Ga0209721, IMG submission 184139) | Hot spring microbial communities from South Africa to study Microbial Dark Matter (Phase II) - Tshipise hot spring metaG (SPAdes)... | ecosystem: Environmental > Aquatic > Thermal springs...
GCCCGCCGGGGTGGCAAGCCCTCCGCGTGGGCGTGAAGGCCATGGCTACGGCTGCGAAGCCCGCCTTCACGAGCTAGAGTAGATGTGTTGCTCAAAGGCCCTTCCAGCCTCCTCGATCAACAGCCCACCAGAGCCGTCGGATCGATATTCACCCCGCTGCGCCAGACTTGATAATCCAGGTGTGGGCCGCTGGCCATACCGCTCTCGCCCATCAACCCGATCTGCTCGCCGGCGCGCACAAACTGCCCGCTCACCACGGTGATCAGCGCCAGGTGCCCGTAGCCGGTGCGCCAGATGCCGCCAGGGTCCTGCAAGGAAACATAATTGCCGCCGGGGTAGCTGTTGGGCGTGACGGTGGCAAAGCCGTCGTGCGTGGCGACAATCGGCGCGTACCAGCTTGCCCAAGCTTCGGCGAAGCCATCGCCATCGCCGTCCACGGCAAGGTCAATTGCTCCCCAGATCTCGGCGGGGGCGTGGGTGCCCACACCGTAGCCCTGGGTCATCACCACGCGCCCGCGGGTGGGCGCAACCGGGCAGCCGATGGGACCGGCGTCGCTCATGCGAAAGGTTGGGATGCTTTCGATGGTAGGCAGGGGCGCAGGGGCGACGTGCGCGGCCGGTGGCGGGCCGGCCAGCAGGGCGGGGCTGATGACCACGGGGAGCGTGGTTGGAGCAGGACGGAGTGGAGGCGCGGGGCGAGCCTGTGGGGGCAGGGGAGCAGCAGCGGGCGGCGCAGCCGGAGGGTTCAGCGCTGCGGCGCCGGGGGTGGCGCCGATCTCCGCGTCGCGCGCCAGCGCGCCAGCGCGTGGTGGGGCGCTGTCTGCGCGCGTGGCCGGTTGTACCGCAACGCTCCAGCGGAGCAGATCGAGTTCGGGCAGGACGGCGACCCCGCTGGTGACCAGCGAGGCAGCCACAGTCAACGTGGCAAGAATCTGCAAGACGCGTTGCTCGCCGGGAGGGGCGGTGGCCACCGCGGCGCCGCTCAGGCGCCGGTGCTGCCCGGTGAAATCGGTCGGGCGCAGGCCGAGGATGCGCGCCACACGCTCGCGCTGCTCGGGGCTGAGTCGGCGCAGACCATACTCAATTTCGGCGATCTGGCGCGCGGGAATACCGGAGCGGGCGGCGAGATCCAGCAACGAAAGAGCGTGACGGGAACGGAGGCTTCGGAGGGTCTCCATGGTGCTGTCTCCTGAGCAGGTTACGATGTGGCCCCAGCCTAGCACAGGGGAGGCCGGGCAGCGCAGGCTCAGGATGACAGAAGCATAAATGCCAGATTACGGTTCACCAACGTGCAAACAGGCCGCGCGGGAGGATGCGGGCGGGCGCAGCCCTCCCAGAAAACAACCCCCGGCGCGGAGAGTGTGGGCGGGCGCAGCCCTCCCAGGAACACGTATGCTCATTCGGGCGTTATGCAGCGCAGCCGCATAGGGGTCCAGTACTCGTGACGAGAAACAACCTCACGCTTCGGCTGCTTCACGTTGAATGGCCTCAGCTTCGAGTTCGGCGAGTTTGCGCCGGTACTCGCGGCGTTCGAGACGGTTGAGGGTAACGTACCCGCCGAGGACCGCCACGAACATCCCTGGCCAGAACAACCAGGCAAAGTGGATCTTGATACTGAAGATGAACACGGCGGTCAGGATCACCAGAAACACGATCCCGGCGGCCATGTACGGCTCGAAGCCCGTACTGTTCAGGTACGCTTCGTCGCGGGGACTGAACCGACGACTTTCCTGTGCCATACGAACCCCCTTGCAGTGATGCGCGCGCGTCGTGATACCAATTACCGTTGATAATGCCGCATTGCTTAAAGCGGTTTCAGGCGTTGTGCTGCCCAGCGCGGCAATCCACAATCCAAAATCTAAAATGGTATGACCGGCTAGCCTGTATCCTAGCACAGGGGGCGCATTTTCGCTAGAGGAAAAGGGTTTTGCATAAATGTTGCAAAGGTGGGCAACCCCGGGGTTACCCACCTCTGATAAGCTTCTCGAAGCGCGCCGGAGGCGACTGAGGGGGAATGTGCAAGGCCAGAGCGCTTGACAGTTGCCCTGGCCCGTGGGGGAGGGGTGGTGCGGGGTAAGGGGCAGCCCCTCACCTTCGCACACCCGTGGAAGATGCAGCGCGAGGACCTACGTCTCAATATCAATCCGCTGGGAGCGAGGCACAGTGCTGGTGGTGCCGCCGAAGAGCGCGGCCATACTCGGCGGCGGCCCCTCGATGGCCTGGCGCAGGCGCTCGAGCTGGATACGCATATCCAGGCTGGCCAGAAGGCGCCCGATGCCAACCACAAAGACCCGCAGGCCCGGATTCGGCACCTCGTACTCGACGCGATTCTGCACCACGGTACGATTACCATCGGCGAACCAGCGCCACAGCTCGCTGCCCTCCCAGAGCCCTTCGATCTTCATCAGAATCCGGCCCGAGTCGCGCTCGACCACCGTATAATCCGCACCAGCCAGGCCGAGCGGTTTGAGCCGCATTTTATGGATACTCCCCGGGGTCATCAACTCACCCTGAATCGGCTCAAGCACGACCTGAGGCGAGCGCCACTGGTTCATCAACTCGGGCGATGTCAAATAGCGTTCGACCACATCGGGGGTGGTGTTGATAGAGACCCACTCTTCCTGCACAATCATTACGCTACTCCCGGGGCGCGCGCCCCCTTGTGCCGCCAGGGTTGCGGCGCGTGACACCTCACCCTGTTATGGCGCGAGCGAACTTTCGAGCATCGCGCGGTAGTACTGTTCGACGCCCTGTTTCAAAAGCACTGCCGGGTAACCGATGACGGGCATGCCCAGGGGGTTGCCCACGGCATAGTTATGGCCAAGTGAGACCAGTTCACCCAGCACGAGAGGTTCGTAGGTACGCGGGGGCCGGCCCTCCACTTCCGCAAGCAGCGTCTCGGCGAGGTGCTCGCCCTGGCGCATCGCAAAACTGGCCGTTGCCGGGACGGTGGCGCCATCAGGGCGCATGGGAATAGCGGCGCAGTCACCCGCAGCGAAGATCAGCGCCTGATCGCGCACCCGCAGGTAGCGATCCACCAGCACGCGCCCGGCGGCATCAACCGGCAGCCCTGAAGCGCGCAGGAGCGGCGGCCCCTGGATGCCACCGGCCCAGACGATGGTGCCGGCCCGGAGGACGCGGCCCCCGGCGATGCGCAGGAGGCCTGGCTCCACTGCCTCCACAACCGTGTTGAGGTAGACGCTGACCCCCTGTTGATCGAGGATGCGCTCGGCAGTGCGGGTGGCCCATTCGCCGAACTGGCTCAGCAGGAGCGCGGTGCGCTCCACGAGGGCGATGCGCACCTCGCGGCGCGGCGCGCCGGTCTGCGCGCAGAGATCGTCCACCCACTCGGCCAGTTCGCCGGCGAACTGGCATCCGGTGTAGCCGCCCCCGACGATGGCAGTGGTCAGGAGGATGCGTTGTTCACGGGGATCGCTGGTCTGCGCAGCGGCCTGGAACTGTGCGACGAGATGGTCGCGGAGACGCAGGGCATGGGTGTAGGTGTGCAGGGGCAGCGTATGCTCACGCGCACCGGGCACGTTGCCATAGGCCGTTTCGGCGCCCAGGGCAATGACCAGGCGGTTGTAGCTCAGTGTGCGACCATCATCCAGGCAGACGATGCGCTGGAGCGGCACAATTTCGCGAACGGCGCCCTGCACGAAGGTAATAGCGTGGTTGTGCAGCAGCGCCTTCAAGTCGTAGATCGCCGCGTCGGGCGGCATGGCCGCGGCTGCGACCCGATGGATCACCTGTATCAACTGATGGTAGCTGTGCTGGTCAACGAGCGTGACCTGGTCGGAATGGCCCCGCTCACGCAGCAGGCGGTCGAGGTCAAGAGCGGCGCGAAGGCCGGCGTAACCGGCGCCCAGGATAACGATATGCATATATCTGCCCAGAGGCCGCAAAGGATCGCCCAGGTATTCCTCTCCTTACTTAGAATACCACGCTTTTCGCGAGAGGAATCACAAAAAACCGCCCCACTGCTTCGTGATGCATCTGGCAGGTTCCGTTGCAGGCACAGCCGGGAAGGCGGGTTGCCGGGAGGCCGCGCCCTCCCGGCCTCTCCCGTTCCTGAACGTGCCGGACCGCGTGCGTACAGGGTTGCGCAGATCCGTTTCAGGAGCAAGGCGGGTGTTCACCCCTCTCCCGGGTGTGCGGGCATCTGGCCTGCATCCAGGCCAGTGCGGACGGGACGCCCGCGCACCACGGGTGGCGCCGTACCCCGGATGGAAGCAGGTACGTCGGAAGGGTGGAACAGCAGAAAACGTTGCTCTTCGGGCCACTGCTACCGTCTAGTTGCCTCCGGAGCGTCGAGCCCGGGTGACGCAGAAGCGCAGGAACCACCACCAGTGGCATCGAACCGGCATTCAGCCAGTTGATCCCACCGTGCGGTTCCCGCGCTTCCGCGCGCTCTCGCCCGTGCGCTCCCGCTGCTGCCGTCCGCGCGAACCCTCTATGCGGAGGGGGTCTGCGGCGGTCGTTCGACCCACTCGTCCACCTTCGCGGCAGTGCGCTCGACCTGGTCGGCGGCCCGGCCGGCGGCACGCCCGAGGCTCGCGCCGAACTCATCGGTGGCACGCGCCAGGCGCTCGGTGAATGCCCGGGCGCGATCGGTAAGCTGCTGCGGGCTTGGCAGGCTCGGCCCGGACACGCCGGTCCCGGAGAACAGGTCATCAACCACACGCTCCGAGACAGCGGTGAGTTCCTTGGGTAGCGCGACGGCTGCGAGGGCGAATTCGGCCATAGCGCGCCGGGCGCGCCGGCGCGAGTTCTTCGGCAGCAGGATCAGAGGGATGGCAGCGATCGACAGGCCCACGCGGGTAAGCCCGCCGACGAGCACGGCAGTGAGTTCAAACAGGCCCTCTCGGTCGGTGCGCGTGATGGTCGTGGTTCCGGTGTCGCTCATAGAAGTACTCCTTATACTGGTGCGACAACGTATCGCGCCGGTTGTACCTGGCGGTTGGCCAACTGCCCGTGGTTTGCCCGTAGCCATTGGGGCCCACCAGGTCCGCCAGGTGTTGCTGACAGGCTCCTAGTTTGCCGACACCTCATCCTTGGGAGCCCTGGTGTGACCTGCCTCGAGCGCTGGCGTTTCGGCAGCCCAGGCTTCGATGACCTGGCCCGCGGTCTCTGCAAAGTCGCGCGGCAGCGTCGCAAAGGCGTACATCAACTCTTTGGTCCCGTTCCGTATATGGGTGCGTGTTTCGACGGGCAGAATCCCTATGGGAAGCATAATGAGCGAGAAGCCCAGGCGGAAGATGCCACCGCCAAACTCCACCACCGACTCAACCAGGCTGTCGCTTCTGCGCGCGGGAAGGGTCCGCACCCGCACCTCACCTGTGGTTTCCGTCATGGTCGACCTCCCTTGTCTTATCTCAGAGCGCTGCTGCTGGGTCAGGCTACACGCCAGACACCCGTGTTTGACTCGTCGTTCGCGTGCTTCCCCCCTCAGGGAGGGGCGTGAAGAAACCCGGTTTCCCCATGTCCCAACCGCTGGTGGGAGCGGCTGGCCCCCCACAGGCAGGGGTGCGGTTCGACAGGCTCACCGCAGGTGGGGAAACCCGGTTTCCCTATTTTCACCTCAGCCGAAGTAGCCACCTACCATAAGAGCCGACACGATCTGGATGAGTACTACAAACGGATTACTTGTAACCAGATAGCGCAAGTAATTCTTCTGGTTTGGCTCGTAGTACAACCGGACCTGATTGCGAATCGGCGCCACAATCGCGAACAGGATGAGCGCAGCCACCCAGTAGTAACCCCAGAGGATCGCCAGTGCCAGCAGGAGCACCTGGGAAAGGTTAATCGTCAGGAACGCGATAATCAACGTCTTCTGCACGCCGATGACCACGGTCAATGACTGCAATCCATGGAGCCGGTCGCCCTCGACACTCTTGATGTCATTCAGGAACAGCATTCCCGAAGCCAGGGCGCCATTAATCAACGCAACAAGCACACTTTCCCATGTAAGCGGCGCAAAGATCAGGTGGCCCACCATCCAGCTCATGCCCACATAGCCCAGGCCAACCGCAGGGGGGCCGAGAAAAAAATGTTTCTTCAGCTTGACCGGCGGCATGCTGTAGAGCACCGAGAGGATGATTCCCAGCACTGCCAGCAGCGAGATCAACGGGTTCCCGAAGATCAGCGACACCAGGAAGGTTGCCGACCCGAGCACGATCCAGTTCAAGCGCGCTTCGCTGAGCGTTATCAATCCGGCCGGAATGGGCCGCTCCGGATCGTTGATCGCGTCAATGTCGCGGTCGAAGTAGTCGTTGATGCTCTGGCTAAACCCGGTACCCAACGGGCCACACACAAGCGCCCCCAGGAGAGCCATAGCCCAGTCGCGCCCGCTGGTCCACTGAAAGCCCGCTTCTTGCCCCGAGGCGAGTGCGCCGAAGAGGGTAACAATTGCGGGAGAGATCCACGTTACCGGATCGGCGAGTTCGATGTGCGCGCGGATCTTCTTACCAAGCGGGACCTGCTTTTCGGAGGTTGTAATCATCGACGTATCGGTTCTCTCTCACTCGCGACCGGGTTACATCTCTCGAAGTGGTCGCGCACTGTCCGGCAAGCGTGCTGCCCCGTTCCTTATCCTGATACTGCTCCTACAACTTCACGGCCTGGTAGAGCACGTGGTCATACGCTTCGTCGAAGCTGATCTCGCCAAAGCCCACTTCCCGCAGCACGTCGGGATAGATCGCGTGATCTTTAAACTCCAGCACCGAAAAGTCCATGCCGATGCTGCACACGTAGTGGGTAAGGTAGTCGTAGTTCGGGCGCTGCGGGTCGCTGATATTCATGTCGAGGATAATCACGCGCCCGCCGGTGGGCAGGGCATCATAGGCTTTCTTCAGCAGCATCGCCGAGAACTGCCGGTTCATCGGGTACAGAATGCGCGCGAAGAGCACTGCATCGCCCTGGGGGTACGGCTCGCGGTACATATCTACTGCCACCGGCGTGACCCGTTCGCTCAGGCCCCGCGCGGCCATGTTCTCGCGTACCAGATCCAGGGCGCTGGGCAGATTCAGCAGGGTGACGCGCAATTCGGGGTATTTGTCGCACAGGGCAGCCGCGATGTCGCCGATCCCTCCTCCCACATCGATCAGGTGCTGGACGCCCTCGAGCCGGGCCTTATCGCGCAGCAGCTTGTTCACGAAATGGATGTTGGAGCGGTGGATGTTCTCGTAAAAGGCGCTGTCCTCAGGCGTGCGCGGCGGATGCGGCACCTGGCTGGTAAAGTCGAGCTTGCCGCGGGTCACATCGGCGAGGTTAGCAAAGAAGCTCTGGACGAGATCGACCATGAAGCTCACGAACGGCACCATCGTCATATTGCGGTGCTGCTCGGGAGCCGTGAAGAACTGCTCGGCGAAGGGTGTCAAGGCCCAGTGCTCACCGGTGTTGCGGGCCAGACCGACCTGCTCCATTGCGGTCAGCAGGCGCCCGAGGCGCACCGGTACGCTTCCGGTGACCTCGGCAAGGGTTGCGAGGGACTGCGGACCGCCGGCCATAGCCTCAAACAGACCCAGTTCAGAGGCGGCTTTAATGACAAAGAAATCCACCGTCCCCTTAAAGACCATCTCGTATGCCCGCTCTGCGCCACGCGCGAGCTCCTCATCGTCGTGCATACAACGGCACTCAGGGAAACAGCGAAACTGCGTCTGCGAACTGGTCATAGCCGTCGGTCCTTTGTCTAGACAATCACCGCAACTGACCGGAGGGCAACCGAAACCGCCCTGCCGCCAGCGTTGCTCCCATGTCATCGAAGCGTCGGACGCCAGCGCCCCCACGTCTCCTGAGAGGAGTCAGGCAACGTCACCAACCCCGCTATGCACAATGCTGAGCGGCGTCAATCCCCGCTTCCTTTGTATTATAATACAAACGAAAGACATTTCAAACAACTTGCGACTCTGTTAAGGCTTCTTTCCTCAACACGCGCCCCCAGCGTGCCAGGCCGTCCCGATCGCCGTACCATGGGCGACCGTGAAGCGGCGAGTGGCTTACACCGTCTACCACCAGGTATTCCCCGCCCTGCAACGCCCCGCAGTGCAGGGTCGTAATCCCATCGCCCCAGGCGCGCTCGTGTTCCGTTCCCGAAACCATCCTGTAGCTCCGGCAAGCCATACGCTCGCGCAGAGAACCCCGCGGGTGACCTTGAATGGCCCGTCCCACCACCGAGACATAGCGGATATCGTCGTAGAAGGCGCCCGGGTACTCGCGGTTGACGAACCCGACCGAGCGACGCGTCCAGTACTCCTGGCTGTGGTGCGGGGTACCGAGCATCACCAGGATACGCACGTAGCGCCGTCCGCCGTAGACCTGGCCGAGGTAGGGCTGCTCACCGAGGTACATCCGCGCCACGGTACCGCCGACGCTGTGAGCGAGCACATCCACCCTCTCGGCGCCAGTCTCCTCCAACGCTCGCGCGACGGTAGCGCGCAGAATCTCCAGCACGGGCCGGAAATCCCAGTCGCGGGTCAGCACCCAGCGCAGCCGGCCAATGGGGGCCACGAAGACCCGATAGCCATACGGCGGTTGTTCGAGAGCCGTCACCAGGCCGGTGAAGTCACCGGGACCGGTCAGGTAGCCGCCGATCAGAACCAGTGGGCGCATGGTATCTCTACAGGGAAACCGGGTTTCCCCACCCTCCCTTCGAGGTGTTCGCGGGAGGGCGCAGCCCTCCCAAACCCTCCCGGCCAGGAGTGGTGTGGGGCAACCGGGTTTCCCCACACCCCCTTCGAGGTGTTTGTAGGAGGGCGATGCCTCTCTCCTGCCGCAGCTTCTGGTGGGAAGCGATCAGGCTGGAACAGCGACCTCCTCAAACCACAGCGGAATGACTTCGGGGGCGCCGTACCATGTGCGGGGGGCGTTGTAGGGGGCGTGGCGCGCTCCCTCCAGGATGATATTGTCGGCGCCCTCCAGGTAGCAGGCGTGTGTCGGTACGATCCCATCGCCGATCTGATTGCCGTCGCCGAAGGATACCTCGTAGGATCGGAAGGCGATGATCTCCTCCACTGTGCCGAAGCGCCGCCCACGCACGCTCCGCCCTGCAACGGAGCGATAACTGATGTGTGGGTAGAACGCGCCAGGGTAGCGCTCATTCACCAGCCCGGCAAAGCTCTTGACCCACACTTCGTAGGTGGTATGAGCGGTGCCCAGCGTGGTCAGGGTGGCGACAAAGCGCTGCCCGTCGTAGAGCCGGTCGTTGTAGGGCAGGTGTCCGAGGTAGGCGCGAGCGATGCGTCCGCCGGCGCTGTGGCCAATCAGGTCAATCCGATCGGCGCCGGTTTCGGCAAGCGCTAGTTCGACCGTGCCCGCCAGCACATCGAGCACGGGGGTGAAGTCGGGATCGCGCAGCGACGCCCACGCAATGCGTCCGAAATCGGTGATATAGACGATACGACCGTAGGGGGGTCTGGCCAGCGTGTGGGCCATGCGAAAGTAGTCACCCGGTGATGAGAGCCATCCCCCCACAATCACGATCGGCCGCTGCTGCATACGCCTCCCTCAAATGCGTCCCCGTGCCCGGCGCGATGTTCGAAGGGAAAACCGCTCCCCTTCTCCCCGGCAGGGGTTTAAGGGCGGACAGAACATCCGAGCCAACGTGGCCTGTACCGCATTGGAACGCCCCCGCGCACGGCTCTGGTCTCCCCGCTTCGACAGGCTCAGCGCAGGCTCTCCAGCGAAGCTGGAGCGGGGGAGGGGGCGGGAGCCAACCAGCGCATCCCAACGCCATAACGCCCGTCGGCGCTCATACGTTCTGTCCGCCCTTAAACTCCCCGGCAGAGGCGAGGGTGCCGATCAACCCTGTTTGCCCGACTGGTCGGCGGCTTTCCTGGCAGCCTCGGCGGCCTTCTCCGCCGCCCCAGTGGCCTTCTGCGCGGCCTGCTCAGCCGTCTTGCCAGCGCTCGCAGCGGCGCTCGAGGCCGCCCCGGCAGCAGTCTCGGCGGCTTTGCCGGTAGCCTCAGCGGCCTTCTGCGCGGTCTGCTCGGCCGTCTTGCCAGCGCTCGCAGCGGCGCTCGAGGCCGCGCCGGCAGCAGTCTCGGCGGCTTTGCCGGTAGCCTCAGCGGCCTTCTGCGCGGTCTGCTCAGCCGTCTTGCCGGCAGTCGCGGTGGCGCTCGTCGCCGCGGTTGCGGCGCTGGCCGTTGGAGCGGGCGGTGCGTTGCGGACGGTCTTCTTTGCCTCGTCGGTGTCGTTGGTGGTGGTCACCCGGATGCGTCGGGGCTGGTCACGCCCGCCGTTGCCCCCTTCGAGGCTGCGGCCACGCTCCCCAAGCACCGCGTCGGTCAGTTCACGGCCCATACGGAACAGCTCATCGGTCTGGAAGCGCGTCCAGTAGCTGTAGAACTTCCAGACATCGGTGAAGGTGGCGCGGGCCTCGCGGGTAAACTGCTCCAGGCCCTGAGGTGGCAGGGCGCCACGAATATACGACCGGATCAGGTATCCGATCGGCTGCACCACACCCTCAACCGGAGGCAGTGGAGCGCTGGGGGTTACCGCCGTTTCCGGACGGGGCGTCGCCGGTGGGGGGGCGGATGCCTCGGAAGGCTTCCCTGCCGCGAAGGCCCGATAGGCGCCCGTTCCTCCGGGCGGGGTATAGGTGGGTGTGGGCGGCGTATAGCTCGGTCTAGAAGGGGTGTACCCCGCGGTGGGCGGAGCATAGCCGGGTGCAGGAGCGGCAGCGCCATAGGCCGGCGCAGCGGCGCCGTAAACCGGTGTCGGGCGGGCCGGCGGCGGCGCAAGCGGGGCGCCCACTTCAGCCCCTGGCCCGTAGTCGGGCACTTCTTCGTCGAGATTCAACCATTTCCGCACGAAGTCGGGCAGCCAACTGTATGAGCCGCTCGGAGAACCATACTTGTCGGCCATAGACGTTTCCTCTCATCTTGTGCGCAGGCACGCCTGCGCCTGGTCGGCCCAGACACTGCTAGCCCAGGGCGAAGATACTGCGGCGCTGGCGCAGATACGGCGCGAAGCAGAAATCAATGATCTGGCTCAAATCATCGCCAGGGTACCGCCGGTCAAGGGTTACAATCGCGTCGAGCACGTAGGCCACCTGGTCGGGCGGCGTTTGTGGACTACAGCGCACCAGGTTGCTGATCAGTTGGCGTCGCAGCTCCAGACTGTAGCGCAGCGACGTGACGGCCAGTTTATTAAGCAGCGCGTCGCGCCGGTCCAGATCATCGGTGGCGCGTCGGAGCCAGCGCGCCAGTCCCAGGCGTTCGCTCTTGTCCAGGTAGTAGTTGACCAGATCAACCAGGCCGACATCGTTGGTGATCTGCATCATCTCGTGCCAGCGTTTTTCGAAAGGCTGGTGGGTGAACGCCGGCAGGGCGCAGAGCTGGGCAACCAGGTTGCTGGCGGTGTAGTAGGGTTCACGCTCGAAGGTGCGGATCAGACCGGCTTCGCGTTCGGCGAGGAGCGACACCGCCTCGCGCACCACGCCATCGCTCTCGTCGTAGCCGCCGGCGCGCAGGTGCATCTCGTGGGCCAGCTCGTGCAGCGCGATACCAATGCTGCCGTCCTCGTCCCAGCGGCCCAGACTGACGAAGGAGCCGCTGCGAGGCGAAAAACTGCCGCTATCGGTCCACGGACCGGAAGGTTTAGCGCCTTCCAGGGCCTCGAAGGTCAGGCGCTCGTTCAGAATCTCGGGGGCCATTGCGGCGCCCCACATCTGCGTGGTGAGCCGGCGCACCTTCCGCGCCATCCGCGCAGGCTGATAGCGGTGCTCGCCAACCATCAGCACCTGATTGCCGGCTTGATCCATATCGATCGCCACCTGCTGGCCATTGGCTCGAAGTAGCAGTTGCATAGCCAATCTCCGCCTCTGCGCTACCGCGCTCCACGCAAAAAGAGCCGCATAATCTGGATGACCTGTTCGGGAAGTTCAAACAGGATCAGGTGCCCGCAGCGGGGCACCTCGAGGTACTGGCCGCTGGGGGCAAGCTGTATCAACTTGCGCCCCCCCGACGGGCGCATAATCGGGTCTCCTGCACCCGCGACGAGCAAGACGGGCCGGCGCACACTGCTGATTTGCTCCCCCACCGCCTCCAGCACCTCGCGGCGCGACAGTTCCCGCGCCGAGACACGCACCGCCTCCGGGTCGCAACAGCGCAGGCTCAGGGTCGCCAGTTTGACATCGCTGACCGGAGCGGTGTTCTTCGACAGCACGGCAAGGGCGTAGATGTAGGGGATCCACCACAGGCCCCGCCGCTCGATTGGACGCAACACGCGGTTGAAGACCGTATCGAGTATCCCGGGGATCAGTGCCGAGGCGACCTTGTTGTACTGGAAGAGGGCGAAGTTGAAGAAGGCCAGTGAGCGCACCCGGGCCGGAGCATGCGCCGCGTAGTGCAGGGCCACGAAGGCCCCCAGGGAGAAGGCCGCCACGTGGTGCGGGGGCAGATCCAGCACCTCGGTCAGCGCCTTCAGGTCGGCGCTGAAACCGGCCACGGTGTAATCGCGACCGGGGTCACTGTCCGAGAAGCCGTGGCCCTTCAGGTCATAGGCGATCACCCGGTAGCCCGCCTGGGCCAGCGGATCGACGACGTGATGCCACCAGTACGAGGAGCAATCCCAGCCGTGAATGAGCACCAGCGGTTCCCCATCCTTCGGACCGACGTCCATGTAATGATGGGTCACACCGCGCACGTCCACGAAGCGCGCCCGCTCCATGAGCCGGAGTTCGGCTTCGAGGCGTTTGCGCTCGCCAGCGCTGAGCTTGCCGGCAAGTTTTGCCTCCACCTCAGCTTTGTAGGTGGTGTACTTGGCGGTAGGCGCCACGTGTGACGTTACGCTCATGGCCGTCTCTCTCCGCACACGCCAGCCGGGGGCCGGCGAGGCGGCTCATTCCACCCAGAGCCGGAGGATTTCGCCTTCCACCCGCGCGCGCAGGCGCCCCCCCTCGGCGATACCCGGCAACAGGATGTGGCGGCGCTGCTCGCCCAGCCGCACCACCACCTCTTCGCTCACCAGGGCCAGGTCGAGGCTCTTGGGATCCATAAAAGGAATGTAGAGGCGCACTTCCCGTTCGCCCACGGGCGGGCGGGTCGGCGCGTGCGGGCTGTAGATATCGCCATCGCGGTAGAGAGCCGCGCCGCGCAGGGCCCAGGTATCGCGGTCGGTGGGGCGGGTGGGCAGCGGCCCCACCCGCAGATGGGGGCGCACGTTACCAGTCTCGGGCGAGAAATCGCGCCGTGAGGCCTCGTCAACCTCGCTCAGCTCACCGGCGACGATCAGGTCGTCCATCGCCAGGCCGTGGAAACCCAGGGCCATGAGCGCCTGGCGCACCGCCGGCAGGTGGAGTTCCTCGGGCGTGACCACCATGCGCACGCGCGTGCCGGTGACGCCGTCGAAGCGGGCGCGTTGCTCTTCGAGCATGACCCGCAGATCCTGAAGCGGGGCCAGCGCACTCGGCGCGATCAGCGTCGCCGGAATGAGCGATGTCTCCTGTGACAGTCGCGAGCGCCCGGGGCCGCGGTCAAGCCCGAAGACCAGCCGGATCAGCCAGCGCAGGCTATCGGGCAGAGCCATCGAGCGAATGAGCGTATCAGGGGTCGGGCCGTCGAAAATGAGCAGATCGAAGCGTCCGGTCTGCCGCGCCCGGTCGGCCACCAGCAGCGCGGCAGTGGCATCCATACCAGCGAAGGCCGGCAGCTCTTCGGGGCCGATCTCGCGCAGACGAGTGACGAAATTGCCGCGCAGGGCGCCGCGCACCTCGTCCCAGCGCCCACCGATCTCCTCGATCGGGTTGATCTCCATAGCCGCCAGGTGCGGCTCCAGTTCGAGGGGGCGCGGACCGAGGCTCTGCCCGAGCAGCGCGCCAACGATATGCCCGGGGCCGACCGAGGCCAGCAACACGCGCGCGCCGCGCCGCGCTGCGTGGCAGGCCGTAGCAAGCGCCGCAGCGCTCTGGAGAATGTTGTTATACGAGGTGAAGACCAGTATCCGCATTTGGGTGGTTGTCCACGACCCGCCGCCTGCCCTTGAGAATGAATCACGCGCGCCGGGCGGGCGTAGCTGGCGGCGCGCCGCGGCTGCGTGAGTGTCGGGTGGTCATACGACCGGTTAGGTGTGTGCGGAGCGACGCCTGACCCGCCCGGCCCAACCAGGCAGGCTAGGCGGCCTCGACCCGCACCTCGTCAGATCCCTCCACGAGCGGTTGGATGCGCTCCTCAACCGCTTCGCGGAACTCCAGGCGCAGCACCCCGTCTTCGTAGCGATGCTCGCCCAGCGTGCAGTTGTAGAGAATGCGGGGCAGGGCGATGGTGCGCTGAATGCGCCCCACCGACAGCGAGAGATCCGGCCCGCTGCGGGTCAGTTCGACCGTCTCTTCTTCATTGAGGAAGGGCAGGCGCATGCACAATTCGTACTGGCCGCGTTCCCCCTCGTTGTTCCACTGCTCCAGCCAGATCGGGCGCTCGTCGTAGAGCAGCGCGCCAGGATCGGCCGTTCCGAAGGTGGCCCGCCCGATGGCCTCGAGGGCTTTTACGCCGATGGGCTCCCCCTCCTGCAGCACGGTGCGGAAGATCGGCGTTGGCGCAAAACTGGCGTCAATCTCGCGCAGGTAGCCCTGTTGCAGGCGCACCCAGTAGTCGAAGTACGGGCCGAGATCGGCGCGCCGGGGCAGGATCTTGTTGACCATCACCGCGTCCACCAGCATGCCATAGAGATTGAGGAAGGTGTAGGCGCGGCGCGTCTCCAGCAGCGGCAGCCGTTCGGGATTAAGCACCAGGCGCAGCGAGATCTCCTGGCTGAGCAGGAAATTGGCCAGTTGCTCCATCTTTTCCAGCAGCGTCCCCACTTCCTGGAAGAAGCGATCATCGGGCAGGTCGCGCTTAAAGGTGCGCGCGACATTGGCCAGGCCGCGGTAGACGCGGAAGAACTTCTTCCCGGCATCCCCGCCGATGATCATCTCCGGATAGGCCAGCAGCCGCAGGGTATTGCCGGTAGGAGCTGTATCGAGCACAATCGCGTCCCAGCGACCGCTCTGGGCTTCCTGCATCACCCGTTGCAGGGCGAGGATTTCGTCGAGGCCAGGCTGATTGGCCAGTTCTGCTGCTGTCGAGCGATCGATGCCCCGGTTGGCATAAGTTGAGGCGACAAACTGCTGGAAGCCCCCCAGGTTATGGCGCCACTCGTAGATCGTATCCACCTCCAGGCCATACAGCCCGGGGATAATCGGAGTGGGGCGGTCGCGGCTGATGGTCGTGCCCAGGGCGTCGGCCAGGGAATGCGCCGGGTCGCTGGAGAGCACGAGCGTGCGGCGGCCCATGCGCGCCAGCAGCGTCGCCGTAGCCGCCGAGATGGTGGTCTTCCCGGTGCCGCCTTTCCCCGAGTAGATGATGACACGCGTCATACGTCCCCTGACGGTAGGTTGGCCCTACGGGTACGCTTCGCCCCAACGCCGGGGGCGAAGCGCGCGTGTGGCGTGCTTAACCGACCCTACTCCTCGTACTTCCCATTCGTGCTGACACTGGTCGTTTCTGAGTCGCGTTCGACCCGGCTCACGGCGATCCGGCGCACCGGCGCCACCCGTGGCGTTTCCTGCGCTGGCAGTTCGGCTGGCGGATCCTCCACCGGGTCGTCCGCCGGTGGCCCGGCCTCGGGCGGGGAGGCCTGGGGCTCAACGCGCCGCACGCTGATACTGCGTCGCACCGGCTCGGGGCGCGACGGCGGCTCATCGGCTCGCTCCACGTGGATCGGTTGGCGCGCATTGGTGGGCATCGGCTCGGCCGGGGCATTGGCGTTCACCCGGCGCACACTCGAGCGCACCTGGATGCGCCGGGCCTGCGGGCTCTCAGCCTGAGGCTCGTCCAGCGGCTCGGCGAAGCGCACCGCCGCGCGCACCACCGGCCCCACGGGGGCCAGCGGGCCGCCCTCGGCTTCGTGTTGCGCCGCCACGTGGTAGAGGCCACGCATGGCATTACGCCGCACCCGCGGATCCTGCAACCCGTTGACCAGTTCGGTCGCGCCACCCACGGCTTCGCTGGCCCGGCGCAGCCCGCGGGCCAGTTTGCGCGGCCCCTCGAGCATCAGGCGCAGCGAACGGCTAACCTCGTACATGCTCGGCTGCTCCGGCAGGGTTGGCAGCGGGCCTGCCGGGCCGGGCAGCGGCATCGCTGGCGTGCCGCTACCGGCGGCCGCGGCGTTGCGCTGGCTCTCGTAGGAGGCGATCAGATTACTCGGGGTCTTCGGCGGTGTCAGGCTGGAAGCCGACTCCTCACGCGAGCCGAACTGCCACCAGCGCCGGCGACGCGACGCACCGGCCTCTTCGCTCGGCGGGGGCGCGGTGGGCGGCAGCGGCTCGGGCGCAGTAAAGAACGGTTTGAGCGGCTGGCGCTCGACGACCGGAAAGCGCTCGACAAAGGCTGCCACCAGCTCCTCGCCGGCCAATCCGGCCACCACCTGGTCCCCCACCCAGCGCACCATTTCGGCAAGCATGCTGACATCATCGGAAGGCATGAAATCCAGGGTGTTGATCACCAGCCGCTCGCCGGAGCCAGGCTCCTCAAACGAACCGTTGATCGCCACCCGGCGCGTGCGCGGGGCCACCGGGGGCAGGCGGAAGGCCAGCGTAACCCGCCCGTGCCAGGGGTCCCAGGTTTCGACATCGACAACGTCAACGTCTTTCCACTCGAAGCCATCCACCGTATCATTGAAAAAGCCGCGTGCCCAGGTGACCACGCGCCGGTCCGTGAGCACGACGAAGTCCGACAGAGCCAGGCCGCCGACGCGGCGGCGCTGCTCGTCCAGCAACACGCCGTCGAAGAGCGCGAGGAGCGTCTCGCCCTCCTCGAGCAGCCCGCGGTAGCGCAGCTCCTCAACGCTGGCCGCATTGACATTGACGCCGAGATACGGGCGAGTGCTCATAATTGTTCCCTAGTCTACACTCGTTACGGGCTCCACCCGTCCACCAGAATTGGACGTGCGGCGCTCATCAGAAGTCGTGCGATCCTCGTGGCCAGCGTCACCGGAGCCGCTGCGGGCGATGGGAAGGGCCGGTGACGCGCCTGAGGCGGCGCCACGACGGCGCAGGGGAATATCGCGCCGGTCGGGGAACGTAGTCGGGGCGCTCGGGGATACCCGTAGCGGCGGTTCGTGGCGCGCCGCGGCAGGGCTGCTGGCCGACGCCGGCGCAGCCGCGGGGGCGCCCCGGCGCCGCAGCGGGATCTCATGGTAGGTACGAGGCGCAGCCGCCTGTGGCGCCGCGGCTGCTTCCGCAGGCGCGGCAGCAGGACGTTCCTTTGCCGCCGGAGCCTCGGCCGGCGCCGTAGGAGCGGCCGCTGGCGCAGCAGCCCCTGCCGCCCCCGTCTGGCGATTGATCAGACTCATCGCCATCTGCTGGGCCACAGGGTTACTTGCCACCGTCGTGATCAATTCGTTGATGGCGCGAACCGCATCAGCAAGATCACGCAGACTGGTGCTGTTGAGGGCGCTCAGATCAAACGGTAGATCAGCTTCACGCAACGAGCGGCGCAGCGTATCCCACGCCGAGCGGGCGAGACGGCCCGCAGCGTAGACCTGGCCGGGAGGAAGACTTGCCGGGTCCTGATAAAAGGCGGGGAGCGGAGCGCTGGGCGCACTCGCGGCGGCGCCGAGCCAGCGATAGGGCGCCTCACCGGGCCGTGGCCCGTCTGCGTGTCCGAAGATCTGCTCACTCAGCGCAGCGATCACTTCCGGGCCGGCGTCGCGCGCCTCGTACCCTGCTTCGAGCATTCCGCGGGCCGTTTCGCTGGCGGTGCGCAACAACTGCAGCGCGGCCTGCAGATCGGCCAGGGGCAGCAGGGTCAGGCTGAAACGCTGCTCGTCTTCATCGGGGGCGGCGAAGCGCAGGTGCACCTGGGCATGCAGCGGGTCGAGGCCGCTGCCCTGCACCTCGACGAGTTCGGCGAGGGGGAAGGCGCAGCAGAGGTGCCGCCCGTAGTCCCGCGCCCAGAGGACCACCCGCAGGCTGGTGAGCAGGCAGTAATCGTGCAACGTCGGCCCGCTCAGGCGCCGGCCGTTCTCATCGAGGAGAACCCCATCGAGGGCCACGAGGACGTGCTCGTCATACTCAAGGACATTGAGGGCCTCGAGTTCGGCCAGATGCGCCGGAACGATCGTATGGCTGTGGTAGAGCAGACTGATCATAGTGAGGTGCAAGGGAACTGGATACAGGATACCTGCTCACGCAGGACACCCTGTATCCAGGCCCCTACCCTCCTGCTACCGATTGAAGCGCGAACGAATGCGCTTCGGGCGGAAGCTGCCGACCTCGCGAGCGGTGTAGCCACTCTCGCCGCTGCCGCTGCGGGCGATGCCCGGATAGGCATTGCGGTTGATGTTCTCGACCGCGGCTGACGTCGCCTGCAGCGCGTTCGACACCCATTGCCAGTGGCCCTGGAACATGATGTCGCCGATCTGCGCGACCTGCGCCGACGACTCCGAGAACCAGCCTCGTGTCACGGCCATGCGTACACCTCCTTAACCTAAATGGACACCCTATAGGCCACGGGGCAGCGCCCCGATAACCCCAGCCTGAGCGCGAGCAAGAACGGGCGGACGCCCACGCTACCGCGTGACGCCCTACGATCTCACCCCGTTCGCCGCGTAAAACGGGACGATCAGCCAGTCGCCGTCCATCTCGGCCTGGCCGGCCTCCTGGCCCGCCAGGCTGGTAGGCAGCGTGAGCACCCGTCGAAAATCGCCGATCTGGATCACCAGTTCATCGCCGTTCTGGAACAGATCAAGCTGGTTAACATCCGCAAACGGCAGCTTCAGCTTCACCCGATAGGTGCCATCGTGCAGCTTGCTGATATCCATTGGCGCCTCGCGGTAGAGCACCGCGGTCGGGTCGCTGTCGCCGTAGATGTCCCGCCCCATAACGCGCAACTTCTCCAGCCCCACCACCTCTTCGGCGTAGTAGGGCACCCGCCGGATCGGCAGGGGCACGAATGACTGCTCGACGTCCTGGAGGTACCGTTGCTGGATCTCCTTCCAGTGGTTCAGGTAGCCACTGTCCTGATCCACGGGCAGGATCTTGTTCACGACGACCATATCAACGGTCATGCCGTACATGGACAGGTACGTCAGTGCCCGCTGGCTCTCCTTGATAACCATCTTCTCCGGGTTCATCACCAGGCGGATCGACGTCTCCAGGGGGTTCGCCAGCGTCTCGGTGACGCCCTCCATCTGCCGGAACAGATCATCCACCGCCTCGTACACCTCAGACGGCGCGACCATCTTGCTCAGGCCGGGGGTGATCCGGCTCATCGGGCGGATCAGGGGCTTGATCAGGTACTTCTCCGCGCCCCGCAGCATCCCGATCGCCCACTTGAAGCTCTCCGGAGCCGACAGCAGCCGCAGCGTCTCGCCCGTCGGCGCGCAGTCGATGACCAGCAGGTCGTAGTCGCCCGCGTCTTTGTGCTTCTTGATCCTGATGAGCGGGAAGGCTTCCTCCATGCCCGGGAGGATACTCATCTCATCCGCCAGGATGCCCTCAACCCCCTGTTCGGCCATCAACTGCGAGAAGTGCTGGCGCACGATCCCCCAGTTCGACTCGATGTCGTGATAAATACTGACTTCCAGGGCGTGGAGCGTGGGCGTGATCGGCACCGGATCCGGGCCGAGCGGGCCTTCCAGGTCCAGCGAATCGGCCAGGCTATGGGCCGGGTCGGTGCTCATCACAAGTGTGCGCAACCCCATATCGGCGGCGCGCAGGGCTGTGGCTGCGGCGACGCTTGTCTTGCCGACGCCGCCTTTGCCGGTGAAAATCAGGGTTCGCATCGTTGCCTTTCCAGGTCGGAGCGCTCGACGAGTTGACGCGGGCGAGTATCAGGGGATTGGCCCCATAGCCGGGACCAGGGTTTTTGCTTAAATGCCAAAAGTATGCGGCAATAAGTACGGCCAGACGTCTGCTTGCTGTGGTGCAATAGTACCATGTTTATCGGGCAGTGTCAACAAAAGTTGCTCATATGCATCAGGCCCGCCAAAGGCGCTCCCGGGGGCCAGATGGCGCACTAATGGCCTCTATCTTGCCCCTCTGCCCGGGTTGTGGCCGGCGCTCCTCCACGGTTGACCGGGGCCATGGCCCGCGCATACGCCGATGTTGGGAGCCAGCCGGCGCCGCTTCCGGCGCATGTCGCGATGCTGTCATTGTCTTATTTGCAACGAGTGCTGTATCACGATGATGGCGATCCGCCGACAGGTGGAGGCGTGAGAGGCGACACCCTGCTCGCCCTGTCCGTCACAACCTGGTTGCCGCCCCCGCGGCGCATACCTTTCATCTGGTCTTGTAACGACCGCAGCGACGAGGTTATCCGCTCGCTCGTCGCCGGCAGGTGTGCATGCACAGCGGGCCGATGCGACCCATGGTACACTACTCTGAGCAACCTTGGTAGATGTGCAGAGTTAAACCTACGCAACTCGAAATGAGCGACCGCCCTTCCATCTACGAGCAAATCGGTGGCGCCGCGACCATCCGGCGGATTGTTGATCGGTTCTACGCCCGCGTCGAGCGCGACCCGTTGCTGCGCCCGATGTTCCCCGCCGACCTCGAACCCGGCAAGGAGCACCAGTTCCTCTTTCTCTGCCAGTACTTCGGCGGCCCGGATGACTACAACCGGCTGCGAGGCCACCCGCGCCTGCGGATGCGGCACGCTCCCTTCCCGATTGACCAGGTTGCCCGTGACGCCTGGCTCGCCCATATGCTGGCCGCCCTCGATGAGGCCGGCGTGCCTGAACCGGCCCGCACGGCTATGCACCGCTACTTCGAGCAAGCCTCCACGGCCATGATCAACCAGGCGCCGCTGATCGAGCCATCCTGAACGCTGCGACCTGCACGGAGGGCTGCGCATCCCCGCCCCCGGGCAGGGACGTTTAAGGGTGGACAGCACATCCGCGCCGGGAGGGCGCAGCCCTCCCAGGAAACAACCCGCCAGCGGGGAGGGTTTGGGAGGGCGCAGCCCTCCCAGGAACAAATATGTTCATTCTGGCATTGTGCGGCGTAGCCCCATGGATGACCGAAAGGAGAGGGTGCAGGTGGGTGAGGACCAGCAGCTCAACCGAATCTCTTCGCTCGGTTACGAATTGATCACAGATCATTCAGATCGCCTAACCAGGGCCTGCAGCCGTTGATCTGCCCGCCCGGCCCATGCTATAATGCCCCAGACGCGCAAACTTGTGAAGAAACGCACGATATTCTCCTGCTGATGCTGACGCCGTAAGACGCCCCTGGAAAGTGAAAGGCCGTGCTCGCCCACATCCTCTTCTGGTTGATTGTGGTCGTCTTTGTCGCCGGTCAGGCCCTGCTGCTCCGCGCCGCCTGGCGCCTGCGGCGTCCCCGGGTTCAGCCCCCTGACCACGTTCCGCGGAGTGACCCGCGCAGCGATCTCGGCTGGACGCTGGTTACCGCCGCGGCCACTGCCGTGATGTTCTACGCCGCCTTTGCGGCGCTGCCGTAGCCGTGGCGCCTGTCGCCACGGCGATGGTCGGTTGTTTCGTCCGGAGCAGTTCGTTCCCCGCCCCGGCAGGTCTTGCCGTCTGAGAGTGGTAGTCTGGTATGCCTCACACTACTGTGCGCCGTCTGGCCCTTGCTGGAGCGACCGCCACGCTGCTGGCGATTGCTTCCGGTGGTCTCGTAACCGCCACGCTGAGCGGAGCCGCCTGCCCGGGCTGGCCGCTCTGCAGCGGCGGCCTGGATCTGCGCGCCGGGCCGGCTGTCTGGATCGCCGCCGGTCATCGGATCGCCGTGTTGCTCGCTGCGCTGCTTTCGCTCTGGGGTGCTGTCGTGGCCTGGCGCGCCCGCGCGCTTGAGACCTGGGCGCGCCTGCCGCTGCTGCTGGCCCCGCCGCTCGGCATGCTGCAAACACTCCTCGGCGCGCTGATCGTGCAGTTGGGACTCTTCGGCGCCGCCGATGTGTGGCACCTGGCGCTGGCGCTGCTCGTCCTGGCCTGCCAGGTGGTGCCGCTGGCCGTGCTGGCCCAACCCCGGGGTGAAGCGACCAGGCCGGGCGGGCGCGCCCTGCGCGAAGCCCGCCGTTTGCGCGCCCTGACCTGGTGGAGCGCTGGCGCAGCCGCGGTGCTGACCCTGGCCCTCAGCGCCCGGGCGGCTGCCGCCCCGATGACCAGCGCAGCCACCTTCCTGCCCGTAAACTCCTTCGGCGCGCTGGCTATGGCCGGCGTGCTGGCAAGCGGCACCTTCTGGCAAACCTGGCGCTCGCGGCGCGCCGATCGCCTGCTGGTTGGCATAGCGGCGCTCCTGGCCGGGCTGATCGCCGCAGAGAGCCTGTTGCTGCTCCTGCCACCCACTGCGGCCGGCCTGGGCGTGGGTCTCGGCGCCCTGGTGTGGAGCACGGCCCTGGTCCTTGCCGTGCTGGTGGCGCGCCGCCCACTGCCGGTTGGCGCCCCGGCGCCCGTGGTCGCAGCCCGATCCGAGCGTCCTTCCCTGCTCAGCGACTACCTCAGCCTCACCAAGCCCAAGGTGATCTCCCTGTTGCTGGTGACCACCCTGGCGGCGATGTACATCACCGAGGCCGGCGCGCCATCGCTCTGGCTGGTGCTCTGGACGATGGTCGGCGGCTATCTGGCCGCGGGCGGCGCGGGGGCGATCAACTGCGCGTTTGACCAGGACATTGACGTGAACATGGGCCGCACCAGCCGCCGTCCGGTGCCCAGCGGGCGCATCGCCCCGCGCAGCGCCTTCATCTTCGGGCTGGTTCTCAGCCTTCTGGCTGTCGTCGTGTTGCTCCTCTTCACCACCCCCCTGGCGGCGCTGTTCGCTACCCTGGGCATCGTCTATTACGCCCTGTTCTACACCCGCTGGCTCAAGCGCAGCACCTGGCAAAACATCATCATCGGCGGCGGCGCGGGCGCGCTCCCGCCCCTGGTCGGCTGGACAGCCGTTACCGGGAACCTGAGCCTGGCCGCGGTGGTGCTCTTCGCGATCATTTTCTACTGGACGCCGCCGCACTTCTGGGCGCTGGCCCTGGTCAAGCAGAAGGATTATGCGCGGGCGGGTGTACCGATGCTGCCGGTGGTGGCGGGCGAAGCCGAGACCCGCTGGCAGATCCTGGTCTACTCGGTGCTCATGGTGGCGCTGAGTGGTTTGCTCACCGCAATCGGCGCGATGGGCTGGGTGTACCTCGGCGCGGCAGCCCTGCTCGGAGCGCCGTTTCTGCGCTACGCCTGGAACACCTGGCGCCGGGGGGATCAGGCCAGCATCTGGGGGCTGTACAAGTACTCGTTGCTCTACCTGGCCCTGCTCTTCGCGGCCATGGTGCTGGATCGGGCGATCCTGAGGTGAAAATATGGGGAAACCGGGTTTCCCCACCTGCGGTGAGCCTGTCGAACCGCACCCCTGCCTGTGAGGGCGGCAAGCCCTCCCCACCGGGAGGGTCTGGGAGGGCGCAGCCCTCCCAGGAAACAACCCGCCAGCGGGGAGGGTTTGGGAGGGCGAAGCCCTCCCAAGAACAACAATAATATTTTCATTCTGGCGTTGTGCGCCCCGCGCATAGGGTCTGACGTGAAAGTATGGGGAAACCGGGTTTCCCCACCTGCGGTGAGCCTGTCGAACCGCACCCCTGCCTGTGAGGGCGGCAAGCCCTCCCCATCGGGAGGGTTTGGGAGGGCGCAGCCCTCCCAGGAAACAACCCGCCACCGGGGAGGGTTTGGGAGGGCATCGCCCTCCCAAGGAACAATAATATTTTCATTCTGGCGTTGTGCGGCGCAGCGCATGCATGGCTGAGGTGAATGGGGAAACCCGGTTTCCCCGCCCCCTGCCCGCCAGGCTGAGAATTGACCCCGGAGGCACTGGCCTTTCACGCCCCTGGCATGTTATACTAGGCGCAAAGAATCCCCTCCGGCACGGCCGGAGCGTGATGGGTTCGACGAGGAGGTAACCAGATATGACCACGATCGGGGACAATCTGATCGGCCTGCAACCGGCGACGGCTCAACCTATTTTGAGTGTCAGCGAGCTTGCATCATCGCGCTTGCTCATGATGATGCGCGAGAAGGGTCTCGAGGGCTACGCCCTGCGCGTCTTCGTGGCCGGGGGCGGTTGCTCGGGTTTGCAGTACGGGATGACGTTCGACGATGAGACCCGCGAGGGTGACAGCGAGTTCAGCACCGGTGGCTTGCGTGTGCTGGTTGATCCGATCAGCGCCGGATATCTGATGGGCGCCTCGATCGATTACGTTGATAGCCTGATGGGTGGCGGCTTTAAGATCGATAACCCCAACGCCGTTTCCAGTTGTGGCTGCGGCCACTCCTTCCGCACCTCCAACAGTGGCGATGCGGGCTCGAGTGGCGGCGGCTGTAGTTCCTGCGGCTAAGTGGCGCGGTCCGTTCGACGCCGATGGCTTCAGCGGGGAGGGTCATCCCTCCCCGCTGCGGTGAGCACAGCTTGTGAGCGGGAGGAGGGTGCAGCCCTTCCGCTCCTTCCACAACGGGCCTCTGGTAAAACCGGATTTCCCTACCCTGGATCGCGTTTCTGGATCCTCATCATGAGCGCCCGCTGATCCTGGCATGTACTCTCCTGCGTACCTCGAAGGCGTTCGCCTCTTCAACGCGGGTCACTACTGGCATGCCCACGAGCAGTGGGAAGCCTGCTGGCTCGCAGCCAGCGGCGATGATGCCCTCTTCTACAAGGCGATTATTCAGGCTGCTGCGGCTCTGGTCAAATGGCGCCAGGGTAACCCACGCGGCCTGGCGCGGAACTGGGCCAAGAGTCGGGCGCGTCTGGATGCGCTCCCCGACCGCTACCACGGCCTGGATCTGGCCGCCCTGCGCGCTCACCTCGATCTGATCTGCGCCGGCGTCAGCAACACGCCGCCCGTGTTGCGCCTCGATCCTGCGCCGCCGTGAGCAGCCTCGATCCTGTTGGGAAGGCGTAGCCCTCCTAAACTCTCCCGTTGGGGAAGGCCTGGCGCCCCGATGGGCGGGGGTATGGGAAAACCTGGTTTCCCCATATGTTCACACCAGGAGGGTGTAGCTCGCTCCCCCGTACACCTCTCTCCCACGAGGGGAAAGGTCGTAACGTCCCTCCAGTTTCCGCGAAATCGTACCCGAGACCTGCAACAGTTAATCAACAAAATCAAGAACTGATTGCTGCACGTGTGGTATAGTTACGCTGTGGAAGTGGATGTGCGGTATCCTTAGTAAGCCTGAGAACCGGAGTGCGTGGGCTGCGCTCGCTGCTGGCCGCTCATCGCAGGTCGCAGCGCGTGACAGGCGCTAGACGGTCATGTGGCTGCGCCGCACGCCGCGGGAATGAAAAGAGATTCTCTCGGGAGGGCTTATCACCCCGGCAGGCAGGGGGTTGGGGAAGGCTGATTTCCCCAGGATCATATCAGAGATGCCTCCGACGACAACCTGTCGGGTGTAGCGGCGCAGCTTGCAGGTAAGCCGGCAGCGGCCTGAGTTGTTGCACCCGACAGGTTTGTATCGAGACTTGCCGGATGCGCCGCGACATGGCTGAAGCGGCGCGCCGGAAAAGGGGATAGACGTGTCAGCAAAAATACTTGTAGTGGACGACGATCCGGCGATTGTCGATCTCCTGGTGCGCATCCTCAAGCGCGATGGGTACCAACCAATTACCGCGGAGAATGGCCGGCAAGCCCTTGATCTCGTTGAGCGAGAAGAGCCTGATCTTATCCTGCTTGATGTTACGATGCCCGTCCTTGATGGCTTCTCCGTCTGCAAGGAGTTGAAAGACAACGAGGCCACGGCGCTGATACCCGTAACCATGATCACCGGGCTGGACGATCGCGAGCACCGGCAGCGCGGTCTGGAGGTGGGCGCCGACGATTTTTTGACCAAGCCGTTTGAGCAGAGCCTGCTCCGGGCGCGTATCCGCTCGCAGTTGCGGATCAAACGCCTCACCGACCAGCTTGAGCGCACCGAGAATGTGATTTTTATGCTTGCCCTGGCGGTTGAGGCCAGAGATGCCTACACCGAAGGCCATCTCCGTCGCCTGTCGAGCTATAGCGAGCAACTGGCCCTGGCTATCGGTCTGGGCATGGCGCAGGTGCGCGCCATCCGTTTCGGCGGGTTGTTGCACGACATTGGTAAGATCTCTATTGACGACGCGATTCTACGCAAGCCGGGCAAACTGACCCCCGAAGAGTACGCGCAGATCAAACTGCATCCCGAGCACGGGGCGCGGATCGTCTCGCAGATGCGCTTTGCCCCCGATGTTTGCCCAATCATTCGTCATCATCACGAGCGCTGGGATGGTAGCGGTTATCCCTACGGGTTGCAAGGCGAGGCCATTCCCATCGGCGCGCGCATTGTCGCCATCGTTGACGCCTACGATGCCATGATGACCGACCGTCCCTACCGGCGCGCCCTGGGGCGCCCCGAAGCCCTGCGTCGTTTGCGTGAAGGCCGCGGGCGTGAATGGGATCCGGCGCTGCTTGATCGCTTCCAGGAGTTGATCGAAACCGGGCAACTGGTAGAACCCGTTGAGAGCGGGGTGCATACGTTTGATATGCTTCGTAAGCCGGAGGGGTAGGGTGCCGGCGCCAGGTGAATGATGTACGCTGAGGCGCTTGACTATCTCACATGCCCGCATCATCCTGTTGCGCCGCTCACGCTTGAAGCGGGCGAGCAGCGGGCCGAGGACGGAGAGATCGTCACGGGCGCGTTGCGCTGCCCGGTGTGTGCGGCACGCTACCCGGTTGCCGAGGGGATCGCCGATCTGCTCGGTCCGATCCGGTTCCCCGAGACGCTGACCCAGGCATTGAATCTGCTGCCGCTGACCGCGTGGGGCTACGAGCGCACCTGGCGTCCGAATGCGCTTACCGCGTTGACGGGCGAGCCGTTCGGGTACCAGCGCGAGTTGCCGCTGATCACCGGCATGGCCGCCCCGGAGCGCGGCGGCCTGATGGTTGATGTGGCCTGCTCGAACGGGTTGTACGCCCGGGCGCTCGATCACGCCCGTGGCAATGCGCCAGGCCATGTGGTGGGGATTGACTACGCCATGCCTATGCTGCAGCAGGCCCGTGCCTTCGCCCGCGCCGAAGGGCTGCGTATCAGTTACGTGCGCGCCAGAGCGGAGGCGCTGCCGTTTGGCGCAGGCACGGCGTCGGTGCTGGCGATGGGCGGTTCACTCAATGAGATCGGCAATTCGGCCCGGGCGCTGCGCGAGCTGCGACGGGTGCTGGCGCCTGCCGGGCGGGTGGCGCTTATGTGCCTCATCCGCGATGACCGCGCCCCCGGTCGCGCTGTGCAGTCCTTCCTCGGCCTGGCCGGGGTGAGCTTTCCAACCCTCGATCAACTGAACCGCGCCTTCGCGGCTGCCGGCCTGCGCCTGCGCGCCCAGTGGCGCTACCGGGTGGTGGTGTTCAGTTTGTTGACCGCCGACGCGGCCTGAGCGAACGTCGGGAAACGTGGGGTTCTTCGTCTTCCAGCGGGGGGAGGCTGAGAGGAGGGCGGAACGCTGCAGACCCTCCCTGTGAGAGGGGCGTGGGGAAACCTGGTTTCCTCGATGTGCATATCAGCCGTCCATGCGGCTACCCCGCACAACGCCAGAACAAACGTGATTTGTTCTTGGGAGCGCGCAGCCCTCCCAAACCCTCCCCGCCAGCGGTTGTTTCCTGAGAGGGCGCAGCCTTCATCCTCCCCACAGGCAGGGCCATGGGGAACCCCGGTTTCCCCGATCTGGTGAGTGTGCCGCACACAGGCGACCACAATGACAATCGGCTGACAGGCGACGTTTTCGCGTTGACGCCACCCAGACCCGGCAGGTATACTGAAGGCGTGCGACACTCGCTACAGGTTCAACTTGACCGACTTGCCAGCGACCGCTGGGCCCGACGGGGCGTCCGCACGCTGCTCCGCGCGACTGCGCTGGCGCTGACTCTGGTGTGCCTGGCCCTTGGCGCGCACCTGCTCACCGGCCAACCCCTGCGCTGGACGCTGGTCGGCGCCGCAGCGCTCACCTGCATTGCGCTGGGGGCGTTGCTGGTGTTGCGACCGCGCTTGCGGGCGGTTGAGGTAGCTCGCCGGCTCGACCGCCGTTTTCACCTTCACGAACAGTTGACCACGGCCCTTGAGGTTGGCCCGCAGGCCGCGGGTGCGGGAGCCTATCTCTACGATCAGGCCCGGCGCACCCTGGCCCAGATCCGGCGCCAGGTGGCGGCGCGCCAGCGCTTTCCCTGGTCGGAACTGGCGCTGGTGGTCTTCCTTGCCGTCCTTCTGGCAGGACTGGCGACCCTGGCCACGATCGAGGCCAATCCTCTCACGGCGCCCGCGGAAGCTCTACCGGCCTTGAACCGCCCCCCCGACCTGGCCGGGCGCTTTCCCGAGGAGCCGTTTCAGCCCCCACCCGGCGATCCCTCCGGCGGGCCAGGTGAGGCCCCGGCGCTGGCCCCCGGCCCGGCTGATGCTGCGGCGCTGGCAGCGCTGGCCGATGCGCTGCGCGACCAGAGTGTGACTCGCCCTGCCGCCGAAGCGCTCGATCAGGGCGATCCGGCGGGCGCCGCCCGGCAGTTGCGCGAACTGGCCGGGCAGGCAGGCCAGATGTCGGCTGAGGCGCGCGGCGATCTGAGCCAGGCCCTGCGCGAAGCCGCCAATCAACTGGCGCCAACCAACCCCGGCCTTGCTGACCAGGTGCAACGGATCGCCGATGACCTCGGCGCCGACAGCGCCCGGGCGGCCGGGGCGCTGGAGCGCCTGGCAGAGCTGGTAGAGCAGGCCGGCGCAGGGGCGCAGGCCGGACAGGTTCCGGCAGAGCAGACCGGCCAGCCCGGCGCGAGTCCCGGGGGCGCCGGGCAGGGTAACCTGCCCGGGGAGCAGCGTGAGCGCAGTCAGCGCCTTGGCGTTGACGGCGTGCCTCTGGAGCTGTCGGGCGCCGGCCCCGGTGACGTGCCGGATGCCGGCGCCGCCGGGCAGGCCGCGGGCGCTGGCGGTCCGGCAGGGGCGGGGGGCTTCACGCGTGGCAGCCCGAGCAGCGAGCGGATTACGGTTGATGCTGATCCGCTGCGCATTCCCGGGGATCTCCGTGATGTGGTTCAAGACTATTTTTCGCCGTAAGCCGATGGCGCCCCGCAAGCCCGGAAGCGCCGTTACGCGTTCCGACGGGCCGTTGTTCGATGAGGCGTTTCTGCGGCGGCTCGAGCGGATGAGCCTCCAGGCCCAGCGCACCTTGCGCGGCAACCCCTCCAGCGGTGAACATCCCAGCCGCCGCCGGCTGCCAACCACGATTTTTAGCGAACATCGCCCCTACACCCGTGGCGATGATGTGCGCTATGTTGACTGGAACGCCTATGCCCGCCAGGAGCACGTGCTGGTCAAGCTCGGCGAGGCCGAGCAGGATGTGCACGTGCACCTCTTGATTGATGCTTCGCGGAGCATGAGCGTGGGCCACCCGCTGCGCCTGCGGCTGGCCCAGCAACTGGTTGGCGCCCTTGGCTACCTGGCCCTGGCTCACAGCGACCGCCTGCACGTGGCGCCCTTCGGCCCCGAGGTGTTGCGCTCCTTTGGCCCGGCTCAGGGCAAAAGCCGCGTGATTGAGCTGTTCCGCTTCATTGAGGGCATCGCTCCCCAGCCCGACACCCGGGTAGCAGCGGTCCTGGCCGGCTACGCCCGGCAGCACCCGCAGGGCGGGTTGCTGGTGGTGTGCTCGGATCTGCTGGCGCCTGATGGACTGGAGGAGGGCTTGCGCCTCCTGGCGCCACCGCGCTGGCAGGTGCTGGTGCTGCACCTGCTCGACCAGCGCGATCTGGACCCGCGCCTCCAGGGGCCGTTGGAACTCGAAGATAGCGAAACCGGTCAGCGCCTGGCGCTGACGCTCGATGACGCCACCCTGCGCGCCTATGCCCGCGCCGCGCGCGAATGGCGGGAGGGGATTGCCCGGCTCTGCGCCCGCCGCGGGGTGCGCTATGCGCCGATACTGAGCCACTGGCCCCTCGAACGGCAGGTGATTCCCTACCTGCACGCGCGTCGTCTGCTGTCGTAAGCGGGGCCCAGGAGCATCCATGAGTTTGCTTGCCCCCCTCGGCTTACTGGCACTGCTCGCATTGCCGCTCATCGTCTTCCTCCATATGCTGCGCGAGCGGCGCCGGCGGGTGATCGTGCCCTCGCTGTTGCTCTGGCAACTGGTGCCCCAGAGCCGCGCCGCCCGCCAGCGCCGCCGCCTCTCCATCACGCTCCTGCTGCTGTTACACCTCCTCGTCGCGGCCCTGCTGGGGCTGGCCCTGGCGCGCCCGCAGTGGGATCTGATCAGCTTTGGAGGCCAGCGTCACCTGGCGCTGGTGATTGACACCTCGATCAGCATGGCCGCCCCGGCCCCCGGTGGCGGCAGCCGCCTCGAGGCCGCGCGCTCCCGCGCGCAGGCGCTGCTGGGCAGATCTGGCGCCGGGGGCAGCATCACGCTGATCACCGCCGGCCCGCAGGCGCGGGTGATTGACAGTGATCGTACCGGTAGCGCCCGGCTGGTCTCCGCCCTTGCCGGGCTGCAACCCGCCGGGGTGGGGAGCGATATCGCTGGCGCGCTGACTCTGGCCGAGGCCGTCTTGCAGGGTCGCCCGGGCGCGCAGATCGTGGTGCTGACCGATGCGGCCCTGCCGACGCTTGCCACCGAGCTCGGCGGACGCCGGCCAGCCGTTCCCATCCGCTGGGAGACGCTGGGCGGCGAGCTGGATAACCGCGCCATCGTTGCTTTCGCGGCGCGACCCCGCCCCGGCGCTGGCCCGGTCCAGGTCTATGCTCGAGTGGTAAACTACGGCAGTGGCGCGCTGCGCACAGTAGTGCGTCTGTACGGCGATGACACCCTGCTTGATACCCGTCCGGTGACGATGCAGCCCGACGGCGAGGTTGAGTTGACCTGGACCGTGCCGCGGAGCATCGAGTTCCTGCGCGCAGAGCTTGATGGCGACGATGCCCTGCCCGCCGATGATCGCGCGGAGCTTGGCCTGGCCGCGTATCGCCCCGTGCGCGCGTTACTGGTTTCGGAGCAGCCGGCGGCTCTGGAGCGCGCCCTGCGCGCCGTGCCCGGGCTAGAACTGACGGTTATGGCTCCCTCGGAGTATCGGGGTGCCGCTGCGGATCTGACCGTCTTTGACGGATTCCTGCCGGCGGCCTGGCCCTCCGGTGGGGTGCTGGCCATCCATCCACCACGCGACTCGGCCTTGCTGAGCGCCGGTGTGGCCGCTCCGCCTTCCGATGAGGTGACCTTCACTCCGGCAGGGGCGGCTCTGTTCGAAGGGATCAGCCTCGGGGCGGTGGAGTGGGGACCGGCGACGCCGGTGACTCCTCCTGCCGGGGCCACGACCCTGCTCAGCCGGGCCGGCCAGCCGCTGATCGTTCGCTGGCAGGCCCCCGGCAGCACGATCGCAGTCTGGGCCTTCGACCTGGCCCGGGGCAATCTGACGACGCGGCTGGCCTTCCCGCTGCTGGTGGCGCGCACCGTGCGCGATCTGACCCCGCCGGCCGTGCCGGCCTCGGCCCTGGCCGGGGCAACGCTGAGCCTGCGCACCGACCCCCGGGCAACGACGGTGGAGGTGACGGCGCCGGACGGTACCGCAACGCCCCTGGCGGTCGATCCGGGCGGCCAGGCGCTGGTCACGTTCGGCCAGCCCGGTCGCTACACCCTTGTGGAGCTGGCGGGTGGTGAGCGGCTGTACAGCGGGCAGGTCGGGGTGAATGCCGGGGCGGCGTTTGAGTCCGATCTGCGGCCCCGCCCGGTGCCCGAGACGGTGGCAGCGCCGCCCCCGCGCGGCGAGCGCGAGGAAGCGGCCCAGCCGCTCTGGCCCTGGTTGGTGGCGCTCGCGCTGGTAGTGATCCTCGGCGAGTGGGTGTATGTGCATGCCCGGCGCCTGCGTGGTTTTGCCGAGGGATAGACTTTCAGCGGGGCTGCGCTTCAGGTTGCCGTCTCGTGCCGCATACCCCGACCGCGGTCGGGGTCGTCTGGCGCCCCGACGGGCATGGGGAAACCGGGTTTCCCCGATGTTCACATCAGCCGCCTATGCGGCTGCGCTGCACACTACAGGAGTAAAAAGGGATTCTCCTGGGAGGGCTTGCTGCCCCCACAGGCAGGGGGATGGGGAAACCGGGTTTCCCCATATGTTCATATCAGTCATCAGGCGCGGGCCTGAACTGCTTGCGGCTACCCATAATGATGTTCCGTAACCCTCAGTTACTCTGGCTCCTGCTGACCCTGCCCGCCTTTGTGTTGTTCTGGCGCTGGCATGGCGTGCGTGTAGCGGCGGCAGCGCTGATGTTGCGCCTGTTGACCGTGACACTGTTGATCCTGGCCCTGGCTGATCCCCTCATCGCAACGGCCCTGCCTCCCGAGGGGGCGCTGGTTGTGCTCGTGGATCAGTCTGACAGTCTTTCGGAGGCGACACGCGCGGCGTTGCGAACGCAGGCTGGGGAGCTTGCGCGTACTGCTGGCGCTGAGGCGAAGGTGCTGTACGTTGGCGCGAACGTGATCGGCGCTGGGGAGCAGGAGGGCGCGGCTGTCGATCCGGGCGGCAGCGACCTCGCGGCAGGGTTGCGCGCGGCGCGGGCGCTCTTGCCCGGTGGTGGTCAGGTTATCCTGATCTCCGATGGCCTTGCCACCTCCCCCGACACCCTGGCCGAGGCCCGTCTGGCCGCGCAGGCGGGGATAAGCGTGGACGTGGCTCCGGTTGCTCCCGCCGAGGCGCCGGAGGTGGCGATCACCGGCTTGAACGTGCCGCGCACCCTGCGCCTGGGCGAAGCGTACCCGATCGAAATCAACGTGCGTGCTACCGGCGCGCCGGTAAGCGGGCGCCTGCGACTGTGGGAGGGTGAAGTCCTGCTGGGTGATGAGCAGGTGCTGCTGACCCCCGGCGAGGAGGTCTTTTCCTTCTCGCACACCGCCAGCGCGGTGGGCATCGTCCGGTTGCGCGCTGAGCTTGAGGCGTCTGCTGGCGATACCTTCAGCGCTAACAACCATGCGGCGGCCGTTGCCGAAGTGAACCCGCCGCCGCAGGTTCTCCTGGTAGCCGCCAGCGACGACGAGGCTGCTCTGCTGGGCGATGCGCTGCGACGCCAGGGGGTGGAGACGCGCCGGGTGCGGCCCGCGGAGATGCCCTCGCGCCTGGTTGACCTCGCAGAGTACGACGGCGTGGTGCTGGTTGATGTGCCGGCAGCGGCCCTGAGCCTCGACCAGATGGCCAGTGTGCGGGAACTGGTGCGTAGCGAAGGCCGCGGGCTGGTCGCGATTGGTGGGCGCAACTCCTTCACCCTGGGGGCCTACAAAGACACCCCGCTGGAGGAAACGCTGCCGGTGACGATGGAACCGCCGCCGCGCCCCCAGCGCACCGAGATCGCCCTGCTGCTGATTGTCGATCGCTCGGCGAGTATGACCGCTGCGGTGGGGGTAAGCAAGTTCGATATGGCCAAAGAAGCTGCCATCCTGGCGACCGAGAGTCTCAAGCCCGAGGATCGTATCGGGGTGCTGGCCTTTGATACCGGGCACCTCTGGGTGGTGCCTTTTCAGCAGGTGGGGCAGAGCGCTAACCTGGCGGCTATCCAGCAGGCCATTCTCGATCTGCCCAGCGGCGGCGGCACCGATATCGAGATGGCGCTGACCGAAGGCTTGCCCGCCCTGGCCCGCCAGCCCTCCAGTGTGCGCCATGCCGTCCTGCTTACTGATGGGCGCAGCTTTACCAACAATATGGCCAACTACGAGCGTCTGGTGCAGACGGCGCGCGATCAGCAGATCACCCTCTCGACGATCGCCATTGGCGAGGATGCTGATACCGCCTTGCTCGACCAGTTGGCCCGTTGGGGCGCCGGGCGCTACTACTTCGCCGATCGTCCGGAAGACATTCCCCGCCTTACTCTGCTGGAAAGTGAGATCGCCCGCTCGGCTCCGGTGGTCGAGGGGCCGGTGCAGCCCACCCTCGACCAGCCCCACCCGATTGTGCGCGACTTTGCTCCGGCTGAACTGCCTGATCTTGCCGGCTATGTGGCCGCCACCGCCCGTCCCGTGGCTGACGTGGTGCTGCGCACGCCCGATGACGACCCGCTGCTGGCCGCCTGGCAGTACGGGTTGGGTCGGGCAGTAGCCTGGACGCCGATGGCCGGCGAGCCATGGGCCGCAGCGTGGACGCGCTGGGAGGGGTTTGAACGCTTCTGGGCGCAGACCGTGCGCTATACGCTGCCCGAACCCGATAGCGGCCCGCTTCAGGTGCGCATCGAGGGGCGTCCCGACGGCGGCGCACGCCTGGTAGTGGACGTGTTGCAGCCGGGCGGTGCGCCGCTGGATCTGGCGACAGTCAATGCGCGGGTTACGTTGCCCGGCGGCGAGCAGCGCGCCTTCGACGTCCCGCAGACAGCCCCGGGTCGCTATACGCAGGATCTGGTGCTGGCTACGCCCGGGGCCTATCTGGTCTCGGTGGTGCTGCTGCACGAGGGTCGCTTGCAACAACGTGACGTGGGCTTTGTGCAGCCCGTCGCGCCGGAGTATCGCCAGCAGAGCGATCCTGCCAAGGGGCGGGCTTTGCTGGAGGCGATCGCCACGGCTACCGGAGGCAAGGTGCTGGCTGACCTGGAACAGGCGGGCCTGCCGGAGGCGGGGGTGCTCGAAACACCTGAGGGATTGTGGCCCTGGTTGCTGAGCCTGGCGCTTGGTCTCTGGGTTCTGGAGATCGCCGTGCGGCGCGGGGTGTTCGTGCGCGCGTGAGGGCCGTGATTGACAGTCTGATCGATCGGGCCATCGCCGGGCAGGTCTTTCCGGGGGCTGTGGTGCTGGTGGCCCGCGAGGGTGTGCCGCTGCACTACGCCGCCTACGGCGCCACCATGTACGCCGACCCGGGTTCACGACCCCTGACCCCGACAGACATCTTCGATATCGCCTCGCTCACCAAGGTCTTCACCGCCAGCGCCGCGCTGGCGCTGCACGACGCCGGGTTGCTCGATCTGGAGGCCCCGGTGCGTCGCTACCTGCCACGCCTGCGCGCGGAGCGCGTGCAGGTGCGCCATCTGCTGACGCACACCTCGGGCCTGGATGTGCGGCTCTCGGTGTTGCGCGCCCTGGGGCCGGCGGGCATTCGGGCCACAGTGTACGGGGCCACGCCGCTGCGTCCGCCGGGCAGCGCGGTGGCCTACACCAACATCAACAGCTTCCTGCTGGGAGAAGTGGTGAGCACGCTGGCCGGTATGCCCCTCGATGCGGCAATTCGCACACTGATTCTGGAGCCGCTGGGGATGGCCGAGACCGGCTATTGCCCGTCCCCGGCACTGCGCGCGCGCATTCCACCGACGGAGATCGAGCCTGAATGGCGCGGGCTGGTCCACGGGGTGGTGCACGACGAAAGCGCGTATGCCCTGGGGGGCGTGGCGGGCCACGCCGGGCTGTTCAGCACGGCACGCGATCTGGAGCGGCTGTTGCGCATGTGGCTCCAGGGCGGGGCGTGGGAGGGGCGCCAGGTGTTGCGCGAGGCCACGGTCGCGGCGGCGCTGCGCGACTACACCGCGGCGCTACCGGCGCTGAGCGGCGCGCCTGCCCGCACGGGTCTCGGCTGGATGCTCGACCGGGCAAACTTCATGGGCGCGGCGCCGACGGGGAGCTTCGGGCACACCGGTTTCACCGGGCCAGCAATGGTGGGTGTGCCCGCGCAGGGCCTGGCCCTGGTGATGCTCAGCAACCGTACCTTCCCCCGGCGAACGCCGCCGCCGTATCGGCATCATGCGGTAATGGCAGCGGTGCTTGAGGCCGCCCTGAGGTGAAAATAGCCCGCCCGCGGGAGGGTTTGGGAGGGCGACGCCCTCCCAGGAAACAACCCGCGCGCGGGTTGGTTTGGGAGGGTAAAGCCCTCCCAAGAACAACCCATGTTCATCTCGTCGTTGTGCGGCGCAGCCGCGTGGACGGCTGAGGTGAACATAGGGAACCCGGGGTTCCCCACGCCCCTGCTCGTGGTATCACCCAAAGCGCCCGGAGATATACTCCTCGGTACGCTTATCCTTCGGGTTCTGAAAAATATTGCTGGTCGTATCGTACTCGATCAACTGACCGGCGCGATCGTCCTTATCCATCAGAAAGAACGCGGTATAGTCAGAAGCGCGGGCAGCCTGCTGCATATTGTGCGTCACGATCACGATGGTGTAGTTCTGACGCAACTCGAACATCAGCTCTTCGATCTTGAGGGTAGAAATGGGATCGAGGGCCGAACAGGGTTCGTCCATCAAGATCATCTCAGGCTCAACCGCGAGGGCGCGAGCGATGCAGAGGCGCTGCTGCTGGCCGCCTGAGAGGGCCAGGCCGCTCTTCTTCAGATCATCCTTGACCTCATCCCAGAGGGCCGCGCCGCGGAGCGCGCGTTCAACAAGCTCGTCCATCTCCGCTTTGCTGCCCTTCCAGCCGTTGATGCGCGGGCCATAGGCAATGTTGTCGTAGATGCTCTTGGGGAAGGGGTTGGGCTTCTGGAAGACCATGCCGATCTCGCGCCGCACCTGCACCGCATCCACATCGGGGGCGTAGAGATTCTGCCCGTGGTAGAGCACCTCGCCTTCGGTCCGGGCGCCGGGAATAAGGTCATTCATCCGGTTGAACGAACGCAGCACGGTGGACTTACCGCAGCCGGAGGGACCAATGAGAGCGGTGATCTTATTCCGCTCGATCCCGAACGAGACATCCTTTACAGCGCGAAAGGCGCCGTAGTAGATGTGCATATTGCGCGTTTCGATTGCGTATTTCGTATCGTACGTCGCGCTTGTCATGTTGAGATCCTCTTGGAACGGAGATAATTACGCAGCATAATTGCTGCCGCATTCAGTGAAAGCAGCAGGATGAGCAGGACGATAATCGCCGCCGCGGCAATGGCCCGGAACTCCTCCTGGGGCCGCGAGGTCCAGTTGTAGATCTGGAGCGGCAGCACGGTAAACTTCGAAAACAGCCCGTCTGGATCGGTGACAATAAAGGTAGACGCGCCGATGACGATCAGCGGGGCGGTTTCGCCGATGGCGCGGGAGATCGCAAGAATGGTGCCGGTGAGAATACCAGGCAGGGCATTGGGCAGCACAATCTTCCAGACCGTCTGCCACTTGGTGGCGCCCAGGCCGTAACTGGCCTGGCGCAGCGAACTGGGAACGGCGCGAATGGCCTCTTGCGAGGCGATGATCACCACCGGCAGCACCAGGAGTGACATCGTGAGCGCGGCGGAGAGGATGGTGCGGCCATTCGCGGTCACTCCTTCAGTGGCGCCAAAGATGGCGCCGCTGGTGAACGGTTCGAGCGCGCGCACGAAGATCGCCAGGCCGAGGATGCCGTAAATGATCGAGGGCACGCCCGACAGGTTATAGATGTTCGTTTCGATCAAGCCGGCGGCGCGTTGAATAGTTCGGTTGAGCCAGCGACCGACTGGCGAGCGTTCATCGAAGGGCTTATCGGCATTGTACTCTTCGAGGTAGATCGCGGCGCCAATGCCCAGGGGGAAGGCGATCAGAACGGTGAGGAGGAGCAGAAAGAGCGTGCCGAGAATAGCGGTTCGAATGCCGGCCTGGGTCGGATTGCTCGACATCGGGCTGACAATGAAGTTCCAGTTGAGCCAGCTCTTGAACTGCAACTCGGCGCGCGGGAACGCCTCGGCCAGTTCGGCCTCGATAGCCGCGCGGTTAAAGAGAAACTCCGAGAGTGGATAGATGGCTACCACCTCGGGCTTGATAATTTCCTGATTGATAATATCAATTAATTCCCCTTCATCCCGCTCGGCGAGCGGGCGCTCGCGTTCGAGGTTACGCAGCACGCGCGAGCGCAGGTTCGCCTCCAGAATGGCGATCAGTTCCGGCTGGGAGAGGTCCTCTAACCGGCGACCGTCGGTCAGGTCTTCCTCTTCAACAACCGACTGCACGGCGATACCGCCAAAGGCATCGTTGACGATGTTGAAGGCGAGCATCACCAGGATCACGATGCCCACCACGGTGCTGGCAAACAGCACCACTTCCCAGACCCGGCCGCGGCGCTGGCGCTGGGCGACATTCTGGCGCACCGCCTCGCCCTGGGGGAGAGTACCGGTGGAACGCTCGCTCGATGCGTTGGTCTCTGCGCTCATCAGTCGTATACCTCCCGGAAGCGGCGAACGATCTGGCGGCTGGCGATATTGAGGCCAAGGGTTATGAAGAACAGCACCAGGCCAATCGCGAAGATGGACTTGTAGTCAATGCTGCCGTAGCTCAGATCACCGCCGGAAATGCGCGCAATGTGACCGGTCATGGTCTCGGCGGGCTCGAAGGGGTTCCAGGTGAGATTGGGGCTGGCGCCAGCCGCCAGGGCCACAACCATGGTCTCGCCAATGGCGCGTGACATCGCGACAATCGAGGCGGCCAGGATGCCCGAGAGGGCCGCGGGCACCACAATGCGAATGGCGGTTTCCCAGCGGGTAGCGCCCAGGCCAAAGCTGGCCTGGCGCAGCCGACCGGGCACAGCGCTCAGCGCATCCTCGCTGAGCGTGGCAACAATCGGGGTGATCAACACGCCCACCACCAGGCCGGCCGACATGACGTTGTACACCGAAACCACATCCTGGCCGAAAACGCCCCGCAGAATAGGGGTGACAAAGGTCAGGGCAAAGTAGCCATACACAACGGTGGGGATGCCGGCGAGCAGTTCTATGACCGGTTTCAGGATGGCCCGCGCGCGCTCCGAAGCGTACTCGCTCAAATAGATCGCCGTACCCAACCCGAGGGGAAGGGCCACACCCATCGCAATGAAGGCCACCATCAGGGTGGCGTTCACCAGCGGGAGAATGCCAAATTGCTCGATGCGCGGTTGCCAGACGGTGTTCGTGAAGAACTCTACCAGGGTGACTGCGGGATCGGCGAAGAAGGCGAGCGACTCCTCGAACAGCACGAACACGATCCCTATGGTGGTGAAAATCGAAATGAAACCACAAGCGAAAAGCGTTGTCTGAATGATCGACTCACCAATCCGCGGGCGTTTGCGTAGATCTACCACACGCTCGGCGCGCTGAGCAGCTATCGCCCGCTGTGCACTGGCCTGTACCTGATCCGCCATGAACCATTGCCCCTTTTTTAGTCCGAGTTCTGATATGAACATGGGAAAACCTGGTTTCCCCGCACCCCTGCCCATGAGGGCGCCCGGCAACCCGACCCGCTGGTGGGGTTGGGGGAAACCGGGTTTCTCCACGCCCCTGCCTGTGGGAGTATGGGGAAACCGGGTTTCCCCGCGCCCCTGCCCTGGGGAGAGTCTGGGAGGGCTGCGGCCCTCCCAGACAAACCGCTTTATTACCTTATCGGCGTGCGACGCAGCCGCGAGAGGGCTACGTTTCCTCCGTCCGCTGACCTGAGTGGAAGGCCCTGCCCCGGGCGCGAACCGGGCCTGAGAATGTTACCGCGATTGCGCATCGAGCCAGTTTTGCTTGGCCTCGTTCAGCGCCTCGACGCTTGCAGGGAAGTAGCCGACATCACGGATCTCGTCGTTGACGTTGGTGAGGTAGAAGTTGATGAAGGCAGCCACCTGCGGCTTCTCTGCCATAATGTTTGCGGCGGAGTAGATAAAGAGCGGGCGTGCCACCGAGTAGGTGCCATTCTCGACGTTCTCTTCGGTGGCTTCGACCCCTTCGACCTTGAGAATCCGCAGCCGGTTGCGGTTCTCCTGGTAGTAGGCGTAGCCGAAGTAGCCGATGGCATACGGCGAAGCCTCGATACCGGCCACGAGGACATTATCGTCTTCGGAGAGCTGCGGATTGGCGCCCAGCAGAGGCGCGGGGTCCTTCTCAAAGAAGTGCTCGACGAAGTAGTCGAACGTGCCCGAGTCGGTGCCGGGGCTGAAGAGCTGGATGGGCTGATTCGGGAAGCTGGGATCGACTTCGTTCCAGGTCTTGGCCTTACCCGAGAAGATATCAGCGATCTGGGCTTCGGTCAGATCCTCGACGAAATCGTTTCGCGCGGATACGACAATGGCCAGGGCATCGGTGCCAACACGGAACTCGATTGCCGGGCGACCGCTGGCCTCACAGGCAGCCTTCTCCTTATCGTTGATCGGGCGCGAGGCGTTGGAGATGTCGGTCTCGGCGGCGGTGCAGAAGCGCTCGAAGCCTGCGCCAGTGCCGATGCTGTCGATCGTAATCTGGCCGGTGTATCCATCTTCCTTGAAGAGTTCAGCCATCCGCTCGGTGAGCGGGAAGACCGTACTTGATCCGGCGATGATAATGTTCCCGGTGACGGTAGCCGGATCAATTTCCGGAAGTGTGAGCGCCGCGCCTGCGCCGGCGGTCGGCGCCGGGGCCGCAGTCGGCGCGGTTGTGGGAGCAGGGGCCGCCGTGGGCGCTGCAGTAGGCGCGGGAGGCGCCGTGGGCGCCGGAGCTTCTGTAGCAGGAGCAGCGGGGGCGGTCGTCGGAGCAGTGGCGGCGCCACCGCCGCAGGCCGCCAGGATGGGCAGGAGCAGCGCAAACGTCAAGAGAGCCGCCAGCGTGCGGATACGTGTCATACAACTAACCTCCACTAAGCGTGCCGTTGCGGAACGCCCCACTGGCGTACCGCACCTGTCAGGTGAGCAAAACCTGAAGCGCCACAGTGACACCGAATCTTCGCAGACTGGTCCCGCGAGGAAAGCGGCGCCAGGGCCTCTCTGGAGTAGCGCTCACACTAACAGCGACATCTTAGCGGTTTTACGTTAAGTGCAGCACATGTAAATATTAATTAAATGTTAAATACCTTGCTCAATCAACGCCAGAAGGAACATGCTTGTTCCTGGGTGGGCGTAGAGGCGCGGCGCCGCCGCGCCTCTACGCCCAAACTCTCCCACCAGGGAGGGGGATGGGGAACCCCGGGTTCCCCATGTCCCAACCGCTGGTGGAAGCGGCTGGCGCCTCCACAGGCAGGGGCGCGGTTCGACAAGCTCACCACAGGTGGGGAAACCCGGTTTCCCCGTATATTCACATCAGTCATCCATGCGGCTGTGCTGCACAACGCCAGAATGAAAATATTTGTTCTTGGGAGGGCGCAGCCCTCCCAAACCCTCCCCGCTGGTGGGTTGTAAACCCTCCCGCGGGCGGGCTATGTTCACATCACACACCAACCACCGGCTCACCTGCGCCACTGCGGTAGGCATAGGCCATGCGGCGCGTGTTCCAGGCCAGGCCGGGCCTGCCATCGGGGGTCAGGACAATGCAGCCGCCAGTGCCGCCGGCGACGCGACGATTGAGGATGCGCACGGCGGCTTCAGCGGCGGACTGTGGCGCGAGCCCCCGTTCGAGCAAGTCAACGACGCGGCGGGCGAGGGCTACACGCACAATCGCTTCGCCCCACCCGGTGCAGACAGCAGCGCCGATCTGCGCATCGGCATACAGGCCACAGCCAATCAGCGGCGTGTCGCCGACCCGGCCAGGGAGCTTCAAAGGGGTGCCGCCGGTTGAGTTGGCAGCCACCAGGTTGCCGCTCTGGTCGAGAGCGATAGCGCCTACCGTATCGCGTCCTCCCAGGGTGTGCTGGAGGCCGCTGGCGGCGGTTGCGGTCTGGCTGGCGCGCCACTGTTCCCACAGCGCGCGCTCACGTTCGACCACCAGTTCGCTGTTCTCGCACAGGGCCATGCCCTGGGCGGCGGCGTAGCGTTCAGCCCCCTCGCCCACCAGGAAGGTGGCGGGGCCGTGCAGGAGACGATGCGCCAGGACAATCGGGTTGCGCACCCGCCGCAGACTGGCCACCGCGCCGTAGCGCAGGCTCTGCCCATCCATCATCGCGGCGTCGAGTTCAACCGATCCCGCGGCGGTGAGGTGCGAGCCGGTTCCGGCGTCGAAGGTCGGATCATCTTCCAGCAGGCGTACGGCGACCTCGCAGGCGTCACGCGCCGACCCTCCACTCTCCAGGACAGCCCAGCCAGCGGCAAGAGCGGCACGGCAGCCGGCCAGATGGGCCTCGACCTGATCATCGGGAATGGCCCAGGCGCCGCCGTGGACGATCATTGCTATACGCATGCGCTCGTACCTCAGATCTGCAGCGATACCCATCGCTTAATCTATCACAAGGGCCCGTGGGGCGCAAAGGGGAGCGTGTTCGGTATATGCAAAGAGCCGCCGCACAAGTATGCGACGGCTCTCGTTGTTCTGGTGGAGCCAAGCGGGCTCGAACCGCTGACCTCAACACTGCCAGTGTTGCGCTCTCCCAGCTGAGCTATGGCCCCCTGACCTGTGGACGCACGGGGATTCGAACCCCGGACCTCGACAGTGCGATTGTCGCGCTCTCCCAACTGAGCTATGCGCCCGCAACGTGAAAAAGTATACCACTACGATTGGGGGATGTCAAACAAGTTGTGTACGCGTTCACACTTCTCCCGGGAGCGCGGGCACCTTGCCCGCATCCAGACCCTTGCGGGCGAGACGCCTACGCTCCCTCCCGGGGTGACGCCTTACCTCACATGTGAACACGCACACAAGTTGTTGTCATTGGACACGACACCGGTGAACGTGTTACACTTCTTAACATGCTCTTTCGCCGGAGGCGGGAGAGCGACCCGATGTCCTCGGAGTTTCGTATCCGACAGTCATGCGGCTGCACCGCACGACGCTAGAAAGAACATCGTTGTTCCTGGAAGGGCGCAGCCCTCCCAGACCCTCCCGCCCGGGTTCAGAGGCGGACAGAACGTATGAGCGCCGACGGGCGTGATGGCGTTGGGATGCGCTGGTTGGCTCCCGCCCCCTCCCCCTCTCCAGCGAAGCTGGAGAGGGGAGACCAGAGCCATGCGCGGGGGCGTTCCAATGCGGTATAAGCCACGTTAGCCCGGATGTTCTGTCCGCCCTTAAACCCGCCCGAGGGGGTGGTGAAACCCGTTTCCCCGCTAGAAAGGACGGACTTGTGTCTACATCTGCCAATGAACTCCGCCGGCTTGGCGCTATGCTGCTCCTGGGCGTTGTTGCAGGCGCCGCCGCGCGTCATTATATAGAGAGCCGCGCACGCAGCGAGAGCTACCGCCCCCCGCGGCTGATTGATTGGGAGCAGGCCCGTGAGGTGGCCTTGCGCGTGGCGCAGTGGGAGCAGGCGCCCGTGCTCAACCGGGCCTATCGCCACGATCAGTATTTTCGCCTGGTGAAGCGGAGTGAGCCGTTGATCGCCGAGTACCTGGGCGTGCAACTGCCCCAGCCGATCACCCGCGTCTATGTTCACGACCGGCGTGAGTGGCTGCTGGCAAACTTTGAGTCGTTTGAGCAGTTGTTTCGCCCGATTGAGGAACTCTATGAGCAGAATGGCGGCGGACGGAGTGTGACCGCGGCGCTCTTTGGCGATCTGAATGGGAAGTTCCTCGGTGCGCAACTGGGCTTGCTGCTGGGCTATCTGGCTCGTCGCGTGCTCGGCCAGTACGATCTGAGCCTGCTCTCGCCCGACCCTGCCGCGCGCGGCGCGCTCTACTTCGTCGAGCCGAATATCGATCGCGTCCAGCAACAACTTGGCCTCAACGATGAGGATTTCCGTCTCTGGATCGCCCTGCACGAGGCGACCCACGTGTTTGAGTTCGAGGCCTATCCCTGGGTGCGCCAGCACTTCCGTACTCTCTTGCAGCAGTACTTCGATCAGCTCAGCCTGCAACTGGAGCGTTTCGGCAGTGGTCTGCCGCAGTTGCTGGTGCGCGTGGCCCAGGGGCTCGCCAGTGGCCAGCACTGGATCGAGACCATGCTGACGCCGGAGCAGCGGCGCATCTTCGAGCAACTCCAGGCATTGATGTCGCTGGTCGAGGGCTACGGCAACCACGTAATGAACGCGGTGGGCCGACGGTTGCTCCCCAGTTTTGAGCAGATCGAACAGCGCGTGGCCCAGCGCCAGGCGAATAAGACGGTGCTCGAGGTACTACTGAACCGCATTACGGGTATGGATCTGAAGCTGATCCAGTACCAGCAAGGCGAGGCCTTCGTCAACGCGGTCACGCAGACGCGCGGCGTGGCATTTGCCGCTCGTGTCTGGGAGCGACCCGAGAATCTGCCCACCCTGGAGGAGATCCGCAACCCGGGGGCCTGGATCAGGCGCATGGATCGCCAGGGGTAGCTAAGCTCCTGTCGCCAGTTTGTTCAGCAGGGTAGCGGTCGTGATCCAGGGGTCCCGGGCGTGTCCACGCTCCAGGGCAGCGGCAAGCGTCTCGGGGTCGAGGATGGCGCGCAGGGTAGCCAGGACGGTGGCGCGTCGTGGGGCGAGCAGGTTCGAGGCGCGCCAGAATGGCCCGTCTGCACAGGCGAGTGTCAGCCGTAACGGGTAGGCAGGCAGCAACAGGAGGCGCGCCGCAGGCACGCGCCGGTCATTGCCACGACACTGCGGGCAGGGGCGAGGTGTGTCCCAACTGAGCGGTACGCCGTCAGTGGAGCCAGACCTCGCCCCTGCCCGCAGCCGTTGTTGCCCCTACAGATCCAGCCGCAGCTACCCCGCGGGGGCCTGCGACGCCTGCGGTTCGGCGCCAGCGCCATCTGCGCCAATCAGGGCCAGCAGGCCGGCTTCGTCGAGCACCGGGACACCGAGCTGTTCGGCTCTGGCCAGCTTGCTCCCGGCGCTGGCGCCCGCCACCACATAGCTGGTCTTCTTGCTCACGCTCTCGCTCACCTTGCCGCCGTGGGCTTTGATCAGCTCAGCCGCCTGCTCGCGGGTCATCGAGGGCAGCGTGCCGGTGAGCACGAAGCTCTTGCCGGCCAGGCCCGCGCCGGCCTGTGCCCGTGGCGCAGCGCCGCTCAGGCGCACTCCGGCGGCGCGAAGCTTTTCGACCACGCGCCGCTCCTCCTCACGGCTGAAGAAGTCTACCACACTGGCGGCTACCACCGGGCCGATCCCGTCAATCGCCTGAAGCTCTTCCTGGCTGGCGGCCATGATCGCGTCGAGGCTGCCGAAATGACTGGCGAGGGCGGCGGCGGCGACACTGCCGACGTAGCGAATGCCCAGGCCGATGATTACCCGTTCGAGGGGTCGTTGTTTCGACTCTTCAATCGCCCGCAGCAGATTGGCCACCCGTTTGGGGCCGTAGCCCTCAACCCCCTGGAAATGCTCCGGCGTCAGGCTGTAGAGATCGGCGACATCGTTGATCCAGCCCATGGTCACGAACAGTTCGGCCTGACGCTCGCCGATCCCGGCGATGTCCATCGCGCTGCGACTGACGAAGTGTTCGACGCGACGCACCAACTGGGCCGGGCAGATGCCGAAGTTGGGGCAGCGCCAGGCCACCTCGCCCGGCTGGCGCTCCAGCGGCGTGCCGCAGGCCGGGCAATTGACGGGAAAGACCCAGGGCTGCTCGGCGCCGGTGCGCAGATGCAGCACCGGCCCCACCACGTAGGGAATGACATCTCCGGCCCGTTGCACAACCACATAGTCGCCGATGCGGATGTCGCGTTCGGCGATGTAATCGGCGTTGTGAAGGCTGGCGTTGCGTACCGTCACCCCACCAATGACTACCGGCTCCAGTTCGGCATTGGGCGTCACCACGCCCGTGCGCCCCACGTTGACGGTGATGTTGAGCAGACGGGTGACGGCTTCGCGAGCGGGGAACTTCAAAGCAATCGCCCAGCGCGGCTCGCGCTGCACAGCGCCCAGGGCGAGTTGCTGGTCGAAGTTGTCTATCTTGACCACAATGCCGTCGGCCTCGTAGGGAAGCTGGTCGCGACGGGCCATCCACTCGCGACCGTAGGCGATGACCTGCTCGAAGTCCTCGAAATGGCGGGCATCGGCGTTGACCGGGAAGCCCAGGGCGCGCAGGTACTGGAGCGTCTGCCACTGGCCGGTCAGGGTAACGCCTTCGAAGGGGCCGACGCCGTAGGCGAAGAAGCGCAGGGGGCGCGACGCGCTGATGGCGGGGTCCTTCTGGCGCAGGGAGCCAGCGGCGGCATTGCGGGGGTTGGCGAAGGTCTTCTCGCCGGCGGCGGCCAGGCGTTCATTCAACGCCTCGAAATCGGCGGTGCGTATATACACCTCGCCGCGCACCTCGATCAGCGAGGCCAGGGGCAATCCCGTCTCAGCCGGGTCACGCAGGCGCAGGGGGATGTCGCGCACGGTGCGGAGGTTGGCGGTGACATCCTCGCCGACCTCGCCATCGCCGCGCGTGGCTCCCTGCACAAGGATCCCGTCGCGGTACGTGAGGGCGACGGCCAGGCCGTCAATCTTCGGCTCGACGACGTAGGTCACCGGGACGCCGGGGCCGAGCAGTTTGAGCACGCGGCTCTCGCGCCACTCCCGGAGTTCGGCCTCGTTCATCGCGTTGCCCAGCGAGAGCATGGGCTGAGGATGGCGCACCCTGGCAAACTGGCTGCTGGCCTCTCCACCCACCCGCTGGGTGGGCGAGTCAGGCGTAATTAACTCGGGATGGGCCGCCTCGAGGGCGCGCAGCTCGCGCATCAGCGCGTCGTACTCGGCGTCGCTCAGGGTCGGAGCGTCGAGGACGTAGTAGCGGTAATTGGCCTCTTCGATGGCGGCGCGCAACTCTGCGGCTCGCCGGGCGGGATCGCTGTGATCCATTGAGGGCAGCTCCTTGGCATCTGTTCTATCAGGCGGACGCATGGCATATTCGGGGCTCCCGATCGCCGGCCGCCCGGGCAGAGGCGCGGTTCGACACGCTCACCGCAGGTGGGGCAACCCGGTTGCTCCTGACCCGATGAACACGGGCTGTTTCGTGAGAGGGCGCAGCCCTCCCAACCCCTTCCCTCAGGGAGGGGCGCGGGGAAACCCGGTTTCCCATATCGTTAGTGGCGTATTTCACACATTACGACGCTCATAGCGATATAATTGTACAATCCATTCCCTTGCTGGTTGTATTGTACCTGTGGAGGAGGGCCAACGATGGACTTTCTGCACACACCCGGGCCGACAACGACGCAGCAAGCGACGACGAATGCGGTGGATCTGAGCCGCAAAATCCTGCTGGATCTGTTTGGTCCCCCTGAACGGCGCACCTTTGCTGTCGTCTTCTGGGACGGGAGCCGTGAGCAGCCAGGCGACCGGGCGCCCGAGTTCACCCTGGTCTTGCGCCGTCCTGACGCGCTCCGGCGCATGCTCCTGCCCCCGTCGGAGTTGACGCTGGCCGAGACCTACCTGCGCGGCGACATCGAAATCGAGGGCGATCCTGGTGCTGCCACGGGGGTGGCCGATGACCTCAGCGCCTTGCTGACTGCGCTGGCGCGCCTGGCGCGCGTGACGCTCCGGTTGCAGGCGCTCCCCGCTGACGACAGGGCCCCCGTCGCCACGGACGGCGGGCAGTTTCACCACGCGGGTCTGCGCCATTCGCTGGAACGCGATCGCGCCGCCGTTCGCCACCATTATGATCTCGGCAACGACTTCTATGCCCTCTGGTTGGACCGGCGCATGGTCTACTCGTGCGCCTACTTTCCAACGGGCGGCGAGACCCTCGACGAGGCGCAGGAGGCCAAGCTGGAGTTGATCTGCCGCAAGCTGCGGCTCCGTCCTGGCGAGCGGCTGCTCGACATTGGCTGCGGCTGGGGCGGGTTGATCTGCTACGCCGCCGAGCGCTACGGTGTCGAGGCGCTGGGCATCACCCTCAGCCAGGCGCAGGCGGAACTGGCCCGCGAGCGGATCGCGGCGGCGGGGCTGGGCGGGCGCTGCCGGGTGGAGATCTGCGACTATCGCGAATTGCCGCCCGCGGCAGTATTCGACAAGGTCGTCAGCGTGGGTATGGTCGAGCACGTTGGCCGGACGCAGATGCCCACCTACTTCGAGGCGGCATTCCGGCACACGCGGCCCGGGGGCCTGTTCCTCAATCACGGCATCGTGCTGGCAGCGCCGCCACCCCGTGGGGCGCTGAGTCGCCTGAGCGCCAGGCTCTGGGGCCAGGGGGCCTTCATTCAACGCTACATCTTTCCTGACGGCGAGTTGTTGCCCGCCGGCGAAATGTTGAGCTATGCCGAAGAGCAGGGGTTCGAGCCACGTGACCTGGAGAGCCTCCGCGAGCATTACGCCCTGACCCTCGACCATTGGCGGCGGCGGCTGGAGGAGCGCCGCACCGAGGCGGTCGCGCTGGTCGGCGAACAGTTGTACCGCGCCTGGCGGCTCTATCTCGCCGGTTCGGCCTGGCGCTTTCGCGTTGGACAGATCGGCATCGTGCAGATGTTGTTTGCGCGGCAGACCGCCCGCGGCCGGGTTGAATTACCCTCCACCAGGGCCGATCTGTACGCCGAGCGACCGCTGGAGCGCAGCCTGGGGGCGTGATACGCTTTTCCGGGTTGACCGTTCCGCCACGAAGATCTCCAGCATCGGGGGGGTTGGGAGGCGTAGCCCTTCCAGGCCTTTCTTCTGGCAGAGGTATGGGGCAACCTGGTTGCTCGGGCGCTTCCTGCCCTTCCGCCAGGGGTGCGGGGAGAGCGGACTTTCCCTCCCTGGAACGTGGTGAAGCAATCTCAACTTGAGCGCGGCGGCGGGATCTGGTATAGTCCCATTTGTGATGGAAGCCACGCAGAAATGGGAAGCGCCTGCCCGCCGTTGCGCTGCCGTGTGCGGCATGGATGGTCGTGTTCCCTGGATCGGCAGGGGCGCGCAGCGCTGGCTGCCGCGCGCCCTGGGGTTGCTGATCGTCCTTGAGCTGGGCCTGCTCACGCCGTTAACCTGCGTGTTCCACTGCTTCCTGGAGGCGCGCGCCGAACGACCGGCAATTGGCTGGTTCCTCTGCGGCGCGCACCACACCTCGGCGACGGCAGCCGCCGGGGCCGATGCGCCTGCGCCGGTCGTGCCGCGCGCCTTCTTCGAGCTGCTCGGTCCGTCGCTGTTGTTACTGCCACTGGCCGGCGCGCCGGTACAGGTTCTGATCCTGCGCGCTACCCGCCGCCACGACTCATTACCCTTGCCGCCGCCCACACCTCCTCCACGCCCTGCTTCCTGCTGACATCACCCGGGTGGATCACAAATCCTACCGCCAGCGGGTTGGCCCGCTGCGGTCGGCTGTATGGCGCTACGCCTGCGCGCGGAGAGCGGGGTGTCCCGAATCCTCGCCCGGCGGTTGTCGGCGCCCCTGGCCCCCCGAGGCGCGGCTCGACAGGCTCACCACCACCCTTCGAGGGAAGGATGGGCAGGGCCGTGCCCTCTCGAATCCGCCCCCCGGGACCGGGGGCTGAAGAACCCGGCGCCCCCACGCCCCCCCGCGCGGGAGATGTGGAAGGGCCGCGCCTTGCCCGCGGGGACAGGCGTGGAGCAGCCCGGTTGCCCTTAGTGTTTACATGCATTAGCAAGCGGATTACCGCAACTCTATGAAGGAGCCGAACCATGCGTGTGGTGACCGTATTCACGCTGATGCTGGCGAGCCTGGCATGGCTGGCCGGTTGTGGCGCCTCGGCGCCGCAGATTTCTGTCAACGAACCCTGGGTGCGCGCTGCCGCGATGACCGGCATGGGCGCCCAGGGCGGGATGGGTGGCCACGGTGGCGGTATGGCTGGTACTGATACTACGCCTCCGGGAGGCACCAGCGCGGCGTACATGGTGCTGATCAACCGCGGTGGCGCGGGAGACCGGCTGATCTCCGCCAGTACCGATGTTGCCGAAGTGGTCGAGTTGCACGAGACCAAAATGGTGGATAATGTCATGCAAATGGCGCCAGTTGCGGGTGGCATTCCTGTCCCTGCCAACGGGCAGGTCGAGTTGAAGCCCGGCGGCCTCCACGTGATGCTGATTGGCCTGAAACGCGACCTGGCCGCGGGCGAGACTGTGCGGCTGACCCTGAACTTTGAGCGCGCCGGAACGGTGACGGTGGATGCCCCTGTGCGTATGCCGTGATATGAAGGTGCATCACGACGGCGCGTAAGGTACCCGGAGCGGAGGTTGGAGAGAGCATCGCCCTCCCCAACCTCCGCCAGCCAGGGCGACCCAACCGGTACCGGGGTCGCCTGACACCCTGGTGGGCAGGAAGGAGTGTGGGGAAACCTGGTTTCCCCTACGCTCAACCGCATCTGGAAAGAATAACTATGCCTCGTCTGCAACTGGTTGCTATCTTCATCATTCTGATCCTCCTGAGCGGGTGCGCTCGACCGGCGCCAGGCCCGGCGCCCGAGTCCTCGGCGGAGCAGGGAACGCGCATTGAACCGCCGGTGCAACTGAGCGATTTCACCCTGCCCAGCAGCCTGGGCCGCGATCTGAGCTTCAGCGAGCTGCGTGGCAAGCCTGTGGCGCTGTTCTTCGGCTACACCTTTTGCCCCGACGTCTGCCCCATGACGCTCTCAGAGCTGAAACGGGTGAAGGCAGAGCTTGGCGCCGATGGCGAACGGCTGCAGGTGGTGTTTGTCAGCGTAGATGGAGCGCGGGATACGCCGGAGGTGCTGGCGCGCCATCTGGCAGCTTTCGATCCGAGTTTCATCGGCTTGCAGGGCGATGACGCGACCCTGCGGCGGATCGGTCCGGAGTACGGGCTGTATTACAAACGCAACACGCCGGAAGGCACCAGCGCCGCTTACCTGGTGGATCACAGCTCGGCGACCTATTTGATAGATGCTGAGGGACGCCTGCGGATCGTGTACAGTTTCGGCACCCCTCCCGAGGTGATCGCAGCGGGCGTTCGGGAGTTGTTGAAAGAAGGCTGATCGTGCGCCCAGACAGGCTCCCGGCGCCTGTGCCGGGACGTGATGATTGTGACCGTGTGGTGAGCCGGTCCTCTGGAGCGCGCCAGGTATGGCCGGCGGGTGGCGCGTGGCGCGCGCTGGCGCTCATCACAGTTATGGCGCTGGCGCTGCTGGCCGGCGCCTGCGGCAGGGGGAGCCTGCCGCCGCTCGCGCCTGATCAGGTGCGCGCCCAGCAAACGGTCAACGGCGTCACGATTACCCTGGATACGCAGCGCGATCCGCAGATCAATCAGCCCCAGCGCTTCCGTGTGACGCTCACTGACCGGCTGGGCCGCCCCCTCGATGGCGCCAGCGTCTACCTCGACCTGGATATGAATATGATCTGCCTCAGCGGCGCGCAGCCGCTGGCGACACCGGTGGGTCCGGGGCAGTACGAAGCGCGCTCGATCTACCAGATGGCCGGCGAGTGGGAGGTTACCGTCTACGCCCGGGTGAACGGCGAATTGCGTCAGGCGCTGTTTCGGATCAACGTTGCCGACCCTGATGGGTCGCCGCTCGGGTAGGGTGGAGAACCTCGGGGTCTTTACCCTTCAGCCGGCGCCGGGCCACCCCGGAGCCCCGGTGAGCGCACAGAGGCCCGGGGCAAGCCGGTTTGTTCTGGTTATTTGGGAGGCACGCCATGCGCAACCAGTCTTCAAAGACTCGGATGGCCGAGCGGTTGGAAGGGCGTTTCGGTCTAAGCACTCGCCAGTGGTTGAAGGTGATCGAAACCGTTTCAGCCGTTCTGCTCTCGATCGCGGCGCTGGCGACATCCTGGAGCGGCTATCAAGCCGGGCGCTGGAACGGAGAGATGGCGACCCGCTTCAATCAGGCTGGTGCGCTACGTGTCGAGTCGGTCAGAAACAGCGGAGTTGCCAGCCGCAACGTCCAGATTGACGTGCAGTTGTTTACCAACTGGCTGGAGGCCGTTGCCGCAGAGGATCAGGCGCTGGCGGATTTCTACCGGGCACGCTTCCGGCCCGAATTGGTGCCCGCCTTCGAGGCGTGGCTGGCCAGCCGCCCCCTCGTGAACCCGCAGGCGGCCTCCAGTCCGTTCGAATTGCCGGAGTACCGCCTCGCGGCGCAGGAGGAAGCGGATCGGCTTGAACGTGAGGCCAGCGCGACCTTTCAAGAAGGGGTCACTGCCAACCAGATCGGTGACCGCTATGTGCTCAATACGGTGATCCTCGCCCTCGTGCTCTTCTTCAGTAGTCTGGCGTCGAACTTCAACCTCCTTCCCGTTCGATTGACGCTCATAGTCGTTGCGCTGGTCCTCCTTGTTTACGGGTTGAGCACGATCCTGACGTATCCAAGGATCTGAGGTGAACATACGGGGAAACCGGGTTTCCCCATACCCCTGCCTGGAGGGGCGCCAGCCGCTCCCACCAGCGGTTGGGGAATGGGGCAACCGGGTTTCCCCAACCCCCTCCCTGCGGGGAGGCGCCCGGTTCCCTCCCCCAGCGGGGGAGGGCCGGGGAGGGGGCGGCCCTCCCAGAGATACCCCATAGTCATCGCGGCGTTGTGCAGCGCAGCCGCATAGATGGCTGAGGTGAACTTAGCCCGCCCGCGGGAGGGTTTGGGCATAGTAGGGGCGCGGCGCCGCCGCGCCCCTACATCCTTCCAAGAACACATATTTTCATTCCGGCGTTGTGCGCCATGCGCACGACTGTCTAACGTGAACATAGCCCGCCCGCGGGAGGGTTTGGGAGGGCTGCGCCCTCCCAAACCCTCCCCGCTGGCGGGTTGGTTCCTGGGAGGGCGCAGCCCTCCCAGGAAAAACTCATGTTCATCTTGTCGTTGTGCGGCGCAGCCGCATAGATGGCTGAGGTGAACCTGGCCCGCCCGCGGGAGGGTTGAACATACGGGGAAACCCGGTTTCCCCGCCTGCGGTGAGCCTGTCGAACCGCACCCCTGCCTGTGAGGGCGGCAGGCGCCCCAGCACCGGTTGGGGGTGTGGGGAAACCCGGTTTCCCCACGCCCCCTACCCGACGAGCGTCTGACGCGGTATCAGGGATGGGTTATGTCTCTGCGTATGTTGTTAGCCAGGCTCTGGTGTGCGGCGCCACCGTCGGCGGGGCAAGGGCCAGTTCCTGGCGCAACCGTTCCAGATCGGCGGGGGTATCCACATCGTACCAGCCGGGCAGCAGCGCCACGCGCAGCCCGAGTTCAGCGGCGATTGCCAGGGTGTCGCGCAGCACGTAGGGCGTGCTCATCGTCACCTCGCGCACCAGGCGGGGATAGGGGCGGCGTGTGCCGATCAGGTAGTAGCCGCCGTCGTCGCTGGGGCCGAGCACCAGATCGTGCGTGGCGAGGAGATCGAAGGCGCGGGCAACGTAGGGTGCGGGCAGGGTGGGGATGTCGGCGCCGATCAGGACGGCCATGCCGGGACTGGCGTTGAGGACCGTGGTGAGGCAGCGGTCGAGGCGCTCGCCGAGATCGGCACCCTGCTGGGGCAGCAGGGCGAAATCGGGCGCCAGCGCCCGAAAATACCCGGCCGCCTCTTCGGGCTGATAGACGATCACTCGCGTCGAAGCCGGTACCTGGCGCGCTGTGACCAGTGTGTCGCGCAGGAAACAGGCGTACAGCTCCGCCGCCGCAGCGTGGCTCAATGGAGGACACAGGCGGGTCTTGGTCTGGCCGGCAGCGGGCTGCTTGGCGAAGATGAGCAAACTCTGGTGCATCGTGGTACGCAGTTGCAGCGCCGGGGGCGCTGTGCTAAAATGAGGTTGACAGGCGGCGACGTAGCAAAGTGGTAATGCAGCGGTCTGCAAAACCGCCATTCGCGGGTTCGATTCCCGCCGTCGCCTCCACCCGTTCGCCCCGCCGCTAAGCGGGGCGTTTTACGTTGCGGCGCGGCTTGTCAAGGGTAGAGTACATCGGTATAATGTCGAGCCTTGTCTAACGAGTGAAGTCGAGCTATGCGGATCTTGATCACCGGCGGCGCCGGGTTCATTGGCTGTAATCTGGCGTATCGTCTGCTGATGCGCGGGCACCGCGTGACAGTGTTCGATAACCTTTCGCGGCCCCGCACGCCCCACAACCTCGACTGGCTGGACCGGTTCGCCGACGATGCTCCCGGCGCGCTGGATTTTGTTCGCGGCGATGTGCGCGATGCCCGCGCCGTCATGCTGGCCGCCGCCGACGCCGAAGCCATCTTCCACCTGGCCAGTCAGGTCGCTGTTACGACCTCGGTGCTCGATCCGCGCACCGATTTCGAAATCAACGCCCTCGGCACCTTTAACGTGCTCGAAGCCGCCCGGCGCGCCCCCGCCCGCCCGGCGGTGATCTACGCCTCGACCAACAAGGTGTATGGCGGCATGACCGATCTGCCGATTGTTGAAGAAGAAACCCGTTACCGCTACCGCGACCTGCCCTACGGCGTGCCCGAAACCTACCCCCTGGATTTCTATTCGCCCTACGGCTGCTCCAAGGGCGCCGGCGATCAGTACGTGCGTGATTACCATCGCATCTACGGTCTGCCCACGGTGGTCTTTCGGCAGTCGGCGATCTACGGGCCGCGCCAGTTTGGCGTGGAGGACCAGGGTTGGGCCGCCCATTTCGTGATTGCTGCTCAGACGGGTCGCCCGATTGTCATCTACGGCGATGGCAAGCAGGTGCGCGATATGCTCTACATTGATGACCTGGTGGATCTCTACGAACTGGCGCTGAACCGCCTGGAGACTATCGCCGGGCAGATCTACAACGTTGGCGGCGGCCCTGAGAACACGCTCTCGATCTGGGCCGAGTTTCAGCCGCTGTTGAGCCGCCTGGCCGGTCATCCGGTCGAAGCCGCTCGCTTCGGTGAGTGGCGGCCCGGAGATCAGCGGGTCTGCATCCTCGATATTCGCAAGGCCGAGCGTGACCTGGGCTGGCGTCCCCGCGTCGGTCTTGAAGAGGGCATGCAGCGCCTGTGGAAATGGGTCGCGGAGCATCGAGAGTTGTTCCGGTAATGCGAATCCTCTGCGCCCTGACGTACTACCGCCCCTACATCAGCGGCCTGACGATCTACGTCCAGCGTCTGGCGACGGCACTGGCGCGTCGCGGGCACGCCGTTACGGTGCTCACGTCCCAGTACGACCCCAGTTTGCCCCTGACCGAATGGATGGATGGGGTGCGGGTCGTGCGCGCCCCGGTGGCGGCGCGGGTGAGCAAGGGCGTGATCATGCCCACCTTCGGTTGGCTGGCAACCTCGCTGGCGCTGCAACACGATGCGATGAGCCTGCACCTGCCCCAGTTCGACGCGCCGGGCCTGGCCCTGCGCGGGCGCCTTTTGCGTCAGCCGGTGGTGCTCACCTACCACAGCGACCTGCAACTGCCCTTCAGCATGCTCAACACGGTCGCCAACCGTGTGGTGGACGTCGCTAACCTCGCCGCGGGCGCCCTGGCGACACGCATTGTCGCCTATACCCAGGATTTCGCCGACCACTCACCCTACCTGCGGCGCTTCCGCGAGAAGATCGTAGTCATCCCGCCCCCGGTGGAGGTTGCTGAAGCCACTCCCGACGAGATCGCCGCCTTTCGCGAACGCTGGAACTTGCGCGGCCCGGTCATCGGCATGGCCGCCCGTCTCGCCGCTGAGAAGGGCGTCGAAGTGCTCCTCAAGGCCCTGCCCCGCATCCTGGCTGTCTACCCCGAGGCGCGGGTGCTGTTTGCTGGCCCCCACGAGAACGTGCTCGGCGAAGAGGCGTATGCCCGGCGCCTCGCGCCCGAGTTTGCCCGCTTCAGTCGTCACTGGACCTTTCTGGGCACTCTCGGTCCCCGAGAGATGGCTGCTTTTTTCCCTAATCTCGACGTGATCGTCGTGCCATCCCTGAACTCGACCGAAACCTTTGGCCTGGTGCAGGTCGAGGCGATGCTGTGCGGCACCCCCTCGATCGCCAGCGCGCTCCCCGGAGTGCGGCAGCCAGTGCATCAGACAGGTATGGGCGAGGTGGTGCCGGTCGGCGACAGTGAAGCCCTGGCCGCCGCCATCCTGCGGGTCATCGAACTGCGCGAACGCTACGTGCGCCCCCGCGCCGAGATTGCCGCGAAGTTCTCGACCGAGCGGACCGCTGCGGCCTATGAACAGCTCTTTGAAGCGCTGCGCGGCTGCTGAGGTGAACATAGCCCGCCCGCGGGAGGGTTTGCGAGGGCGAAGCCCTCCCAGCAAACAACCCGCCAGCGGGGAGGGTTTGGGAGGGCTGCGCCCTCCCAAGAATAATTATTTTCATTCCGGCGTTGTGCGCTATGCGCATGACCGTCTGAGGTGAAAATAGCCCGCCCGCGGGGGGGTTGGGAGGGCGCAGCCCTTCCAGGAAACAACCCGCCAGCGGGGAGGGGTTGGGAGGGCGAAGCCCTCCCAAGAACAATAATATTTTCATTCCGACGTTGTGCGCCCCGCGCATGGGGCCTAACGTGAACATAGCCCGCCCGCGGGAGGGTTTGGGAGGGCGAAGCTCTCCCAAGAACAATAATATTTTCATTCTGGCGTTGTGCGGCGCAGCCGCATGGATGACTGATGTGAACATACGGGGAACCCGGGGTTCCCCAACCGCCTGTCTGAGGGGGCGCCGGTCGCTCCCACCAGCAGTTGGGAGATGGGGAACCCGGGGTTCCCCAACCGCCTGCCGGTGGGAAGGGTTTGGGCGTAGAGGCGCGGCGCCGCCGCGCCTCTGCGCCCTCCCAAAGATACCCCTGTTTTCATTGCGGTGTTGTGCGCCCTGCGCATAGCGCCTATAGTGCCAGATCATGCTCACTCCACAACCTCAGCGCGACTACCTGCGGCCTCACCTGCTGACCTTGCCCATCCACCGGGCTATGATCCGCTCGGTCGAGGCGCGGTTGTTTGCCGAACTGGCGCCCGATTTGCCGGAGCCGATCCTCGACATCGGTAGCGGTGACGGCACCTTCGTCGAGATCGCCCTGCCCGGCAAACGCATCTTCGGCATCGATCCGCTGCTGGCCGACACGCGCGAAGCCCGGGCGCGGGGCGTCTACGCCGGGCTGAGCGTTGCCAGCGGCGCTGCCCTTCCCTTCCCCGACGCCAGCTTTGCCAGCGCTATTTCAAACTGCGTGCTGGAGCATATCGTGCCCCTCGACGCGACCCTGGCCGAGACGGCGCGGGTATTGCGCCCCGGCGGACGCTTCGTGGCTTCGGTGGTAGGCAACCGCTTCCCCGATGATCTGCTCGGCGCCTGGTTACTGAACCGGCTGGGTCTGGATGGGTCGCGCTACGGGCGCTGGTTCAACCGCATCTCCTACCATTTTAATACGCTAAGCGCAGCCGAGTGGAGCGCCCGCTTCGAGCGAGCGGGCTTCGAGGTGCTGACCTGCCGGCCCTACCTGAGCAGCGCCGCTCTGAAGCTCTTCGACCTCAGTCACTACTATGGCGCCCCCGCCCTGCTCACCCGCCGACTCACCGGGCGCTGGCTGCTGGCCCCGCCCTGCACCCCGAACCTGCTCTGGGAGCCCCTGCTCCGGCGCATCTACGAGGCCCCGCCCGGCGAGGACGGGCCGTACTACTTCTTTGTGCTGCGCAGGTGATCTGGAAACTGCATACCTGTATCGTACCTGCTTGCTCTCACTTCTGGTTACAGTACCGGTTACACCCTGGTTCGCCGGATGCGTATACTCACCCTGGTGGGTTCCTGGTGACGCCATTCACAAAAATTTTCCTACGGAGGCCCCGTTATGCCCTTCACGACGCCACCCGCGCCAGTGTGCGCGCCGCCCCTGCGCGTGCTGATCGTGGACGACCACGAGCTGGCCCGGGCGGGACTGCGCGCGCTGCTCGCTGCCGAGCCGGGGATTGCCATTGTGGGCGAGGCAGGTGATGGTGAGCAGGCCCTGGAATTGTGCCGCTTCGAGCGGCCCGATCTTGTCTTGCTCGATGTGTGCATGCCCGGGATGGACGGCCTGGCCACGGCCCGCGCCCTGAAACTGGCCCATCCCGCTATCCAGGTGCTGATCGTGACGCTGCACGCGCATCCCGGATACCTGATCGAGGCGGTGCGGGCCGGCGCCGCGGGCTATGTGCTGAAGCACGCCTCGCGGGAGGATCTGCTGACTGCCATCCACCGGGTAGGCCGCGGTGAGACACTGCTGGCCCAGACGGTGATCGCGCAGGCCTTCCAGCAGTTGAGGGCCGCGCCCGTGTCGGCGCCCGCGAGCGCCCCGGGCAGTCTGACACCGCGTGAGCGGGAAGTCCTGCGTTTGCTGGCCCAGGGGCGCACCAACCGACAGATCGGCCAGTGCCTGGGGATTAGCCCCGGCACCGCCAAGAACCACGTCGAGCACATTCTCGCCAAGCTCGGGGTAAGCGATCGCACCCAGGCCGCGGCCCGCGCCGTCGAATTGGGGTTACTCTCTTAAGCCGGGGAAACCCGGTTTCCCCACCCCCTGCCCCGGCAGGGGAGGATTTGGGCGGGCCTAGCCCTTCGAGGAGCATCGCTGTTCATTCCCGCAGGGTGCGGCGCAGCCGCATGGGTGTCTGTTATAATGATCTCAGGAGGGACATTATGACAGATATGACCGAAATAACCGACGACGTGACCGCGCTGATTGCTGAGGGCAACGCGGCACTGATCGCCGGAGATACCTATACCGCACGCCAGCGCTTTCGCGCAGCTCTGGAGCGCGATCCACGCCGGGTGGACGCGCTGATCGGCATGGCCGGCAGTGTGCGCCCCTACCGCGAGAAGCGCGAGCACCTTCTGCGCGCGCTGGAGATCGACCCTGACAACGAACGTGCCCGCGCTGTGCTGGAGCATGTCGAAGCGCGCCTCGCCGCTGGCGAGGTGCTGGCCCCCGGCGGGGTGCAGGCGCCCGAGCAACAGCCCGCCCCGGCACCTGAGCCGTCTGCCGCGCTGCCGCCCGACGCCCCCGCCGCTCCGGCCACGCTGGCCGCCCAGGTGTGCTACCTGCACCCTGACCGCGAGACTGGCCTGCGTTGTACCAGTTGCGATCGGCCCATCTGCGCCGATTGTGTCCGTCCCGCCGCCGTAGGTCAACTCTGCCCCGAGTGCGCCAGGGCGCGTCGCCCGGTCAATTACCAGGTCTCCGCCGTCGAGAGCGCGATCGCTGGCGCCACTACTATGGTGTACAGCATTCTAGTCTCGACCTTCGCGTTCCTGATCCTGGGCAACATCGGCTTCTTCGGCCTGCTGGTCGCCTTTCTGCTCGGACCGGTGGCCGGCGATCTGCTGGTGCGCCTGACCGACCGCTTCACCCGCGGTAAGCGTGGCCAACTGATGCAGTTGACGGTGGGCATCGGCTATGTTGCGGGCTTCCTGTTCATGTTGAGCGGTCTGGCCGTGGTGCTGACGGGCGCGCTGTCGCTGGGGGTCGTCGGGGCGCTGTTCTTCAGCATGCCGCTGGGCCTGCACCTGTTTAACGTGGTTGCGATTGTGGCTGCGGTGGTGCGCTTGCGCTAGGAGAGGGGAGGCGGCTTTTCTAATGTGAACATAGCCCGCATGCGGGAGGGTCTGGAAGGGCGCAGCCCTCCCAGGAAACAACCCGCCAGCGGGGAGGGTTTGGGAGGGCTGCGCCCTCCCAAAAACAGTTATTTTCATTCTGGCGTTGTGCGCCATGCGCACGACCGTTTAACGTGAACATAGCCCGCGCGCGGGAGGGTCTGGGAGGGCTGCGCCCTCCCAGAAACAATTATTTAATTATCCCCGCTTCCACCTCCAGGCTACAGCGCCGTACGCCCGGCGTGCTACAATCGTGGCGGAGAAAATCCGGGGTAGCGCCAGGAACCCTGGCGTCCCGCCACCCAATCAAAGAGGCTCTATGACAGACAAGCACCGGGATATGACGCGAGCGGTGCGGGGCCACGCAAACCCGCTGGATGTGGTAGAGCGCCGCTTGCGCGACCAGATCTTTGGTCAGGAACGAGCGATTGAGAGCGTGATCCGCGTCCTGAACCGGGCGCGTTTTGGCTTTTCAGCGGGGAACACCCGTCGCCCGCGCGCCACGCTCCTGTTCCTCGGTCCCACCGGTGTGGGCAAGACGGCTACGGCGCGTGCCCTGGCGCAACTGCTGCGCCCCGACGGCGAGGCGTTCTTGAAGATTGACTGTTCGCTCTTCAGCCAGGGCCACGAGGTGAGCGCCCTCGTCGGCGCCCCGCCCAGCTACGTCGGGCGTGACCAGAAGCCGTTGCTCAACCCGGAGATCATCGAACAGGAAAACAGTGTGGTCCTTTTCGACGAAATCGAGAAGGGGCAGCCAGAGTTGTGGAACTTGCTGCTCCAGGTGATGGAGGACGGCGAGATTCTCCTGCTCAACGGCGGCCGCCGCGTGAGCTTTCATAACAGCATCGTCGTTTTTACCACCAACGTTGGCGCCAAGGAGATGGTGGATTATCTCGATCGTCGCACGATTGGCTTTCGCACGCCCCACGGCGATGTCGAGGCCACGGGCCAGCAGATCTATCAGATTGGCTTCGAGGCACTGCAAAAGGTCTTTCAGCCGGAGTGGATCAACCGCCTTGATGAGATTATCGCCTTCCGGCCGCTTTCAAGTGATGTGCTGCGCCAGGTGCTCGACCGGATGCTGCGCGAGTGCAATGAGCAGTACCTGCGCCAGGGCGTCCAGGTGAGCGTTACCACCGAGGCGCGCGAGTATTTGTTGAACAAGGGCTTTGACTCGCGCTTCGGCGCCCGCCCGTTGCGCCAGCAACTGCTCAAATTGATTGACGCTCCTCTGGCCGATTTGATTGCCTCTGGCGGCATCCCCGGCGGCAGCCACGTTGTAGTTGACTATACGGGTGTAGACCGGCACGGCGAGGCGCTGGAGTTTTTCTATGAGTCGGCGCCGGATCTGCTGCGACAGGCCGAAGAACTGCGTATGCAGGAGGTTGGCCGACTCCAGATCGGCCCGAGTGATGGCCCGCAACCACCCAGTATCAGCCTGACCAGCGAAAAGGCGAATACCGCCGAGGGCGGCGTCGGTCCGCTCGGCGTTCGTGGACCTCGTGTTCATCCCCGGCGTAACGAGGGCCGCTCGTAGGAGCGGCTGAGCCTGGGAGGGCCTCGCCCTCCCAGGCGCTCTCCTCCCGGGCTACAGTGTTACAACCTGTGGCCCGCTCCCCGCTTCGGGTGGCTGCAACGGCTGCGTCGGCTGGCCTGCCGACTGCGCTGCCTGCTCGTGCCGGACGACCGAGAGGTCCGGTTCAGCGCTCCCCTCCAGGGGCCGCTTGAAGATCAGGTAGACCCGCCCCGGCATCGTGTGCTGTACGCCGCTCAGTTCCCACCCGTCGGCGCCAAGAGTGTTCAGAAAGCGCCGCCCGAATGCGCTCCGACGCTCGCCCTTCTCCGGGCGCGTCTCATGCCCCTCCACCGACACCCGCTCCCACTGCTCGACAAATGCGACTTTGTATTCCCATTTGGTCCTCACTGGACACCTCCTCAAGCTACGTGTAAGTTTACCTCAGCCATCCACGCGGCTGCGCCGCACAACGACACGATGAACATGGGTTGTTCTTGGGAGGGCGTAGCGGCGCAGCGCCGCCGCGCCGTCACACCCAAACCCTCCCACCAGGGAGGGGGTTGGGGAAACCGGGTTTCCCTAGTTTCACCTCAGCCGTCCATGCGGCTGCGCCGCACAACACCGGAATGAAAAGAGATTCTCCTGGGAGGGCGTAGCCCTCCCAGACCCTCCCTGTGCCTGGCGGCAGGGCCGCGGCAACCGGCCCTGCCGCCGTAGCGTCACTGTGGGCGTCACGGGGTGAGTGTAGCACGGAGCGTCGGGTGGATTCACGGGCCATTTGACCGGGTTGGGCGGCACAGAGTACCTGCCTGTTCTTCCGGGTTGTACCACGCCTCTCCCTGTGGGGAGGGTTTGGAGCGTTTCGCCCCCTCCCAGGAAAAAAGCTATCTGCGTCCTGTCAGTGTGCGGCGCAGCCCCCGGGGAATAAACCAAGTATTTTCCTTTTTTATTGACAAAACCCGCAAACGCTGGTAGACTACACCCTAGTAGTTCGGAGGATTGCGACTATGCTTGTGATCGGCTACTCCGCCAGCAGCGCAGCAGGGCAGATACTGCAACATCTCCAGCGAGTCGGTGAAGCCACGGTTAAGGATCTGGCAACCCTCCTCGGCGTCAGCACAACTGCCGCGCGCGATCACCTGATCCATCTCCAGGCGGAGGGTCTGGTGTCGGTGCGTGCCGAGCGTCACGGCCCGGGCCGCCCGCGCCTGGTCTACACGCTCAGCGACGAGGCGCGCAGCCGCTTCCCCAAGCAGTACGATCGCTTGATCACCGGTCTGCTCCGCGAGCTGATCGCCCTGGAGGGGGCTGATAAGGTCGAGCTGCTGCTCGAACGGGTCAGCCGGCGCCTCGCCGATGAATATGCCGATCGCATGGCCGGCACCGACGTGAGCGAGCGCCTCAATGAGCTGCGGCGTCTGCTCGAACAGCGCGGCGTGCCTGCCGAAGTGGCTGAAGGTGGCGATGGCATCCGCCTCTTTGCCTGCCCGTTCTACGATGTGGCCCAGGATCACCCGCAAGTCTGCTCGATGGAGCGGCAGATGATCGAGTATGCGCTGGGCGAAAAGCTGGCCCTGGAGAGCACCATTCGCGAGGGCGCCCATACCTGCCGCTTCGTGCTGAAGAACGGAGACATTGCCCTCACCCCCGCGCGTCCCTCCGAGCCTGTCGGCACAGGGGCGCGCGAGGAGCGGTGACCCCTGAGAGCCTCTGCAGGTAACTCTTTCGGGAGGATCTGGGAGGGCGAAGCCCTCCCGGAACGTAATCACATAATCTGGTTACCCGGACAGGCTTTCAGTTCTCTCGGAAATCCTCTTTTCTGACCTATGCGTGTAACGGAATCTGTCGGATAGATCGCTAAGCATTACCAGCAATAACAGAGGAGCACATGAGCAACGACCTGGTCATCAAGGATTTGCGCGCGCAGATCGGCGACAAGGAGATCCTTAAAGGTGTCAATCTGACCGTTCAGGGCGGCACCATCCATGCGATCATGGGGCCTAATGGCAGTGGCAAGAGCACCCTGGCCAGCGTGATCGCCGGCCACCCGGGCTACGAGGTCACCGGCGGCGAGATCTGGTACAAGGGTCAGAACATTCTTGAATTGGAGCCTGACGAGCGCAGCAAGCTCGGGCTGTTCCTGGCCTTCCAGTATCCGGTGTCGGTGCCGGGGGTGACAGTCGCTAACTTTCTGCGTGCCGCGATCAATGCCCATCGCGCTGAGGAAGGTAAGGACCCGAAAGAGACTGCCATTCCCGTGGCCGAGTTCCGCAAGCAACTGCGCGAAGGCATGAAGCTCCTTGAAATGGACGAGAGCTTTGCCCGGCGCTACCTGAACGAGGGCTTCAGCGGCGGTGAGAAGAAGCGCCTGGAAATCCTCCAGATGACCATGCTCAAGCCGAGTATGGCGGTGATGGATGAAACCGACTCGGGCCTCGATATTGATGCACTGCGCATTGTCGCCGAGGGCGTCAACCGCCTCGCCGGTCCGAACATGGGCGTCCTGGTCATTACCCATTACCAGCGGCTGCTCAACTATATCAAGCCCCAGTTCGTCTCGGTGATGATGGATGGGCGGATCGTGCGCGAAGGCGGCCCCGAACTGGCTCTGGAACTGGAAGAGAAGGGTTACGACTGGCTGCGCGAGGAACTGGCGGGAACGGCGTGATAGATTGAAGGATCAGAGCTTGCATATGACAGCACTTACTCTGAAAGAACTGAGCGCCGAGTCGATTGCCGCCACCTCGCGGCAGCTTGGCGAGCCGGGCTGGCTCACCGAGCGCCGCCGTGAGGCCTGGAACTTCTTTGCCCAGGCCGGTCCGCCCGAGTGGCGCCGCACTGACCTGAGCGGCCTGCGGCCGGAGGAGCTGGCGCCCACGACCCGGGCTGCGGTGACCCTGGAGTGGGACGAGGGTCTCGCCGGCCAGGGTGTGGTGCTCAAGCCGCTGGGCGCGGCCCTTGCCAGCCACGAGGAGTTGATCAAGGCGCGCATGGATACGGCAGTGGCTCCGCTGGAGCATAAGTTCAGCGCCCTGCGTGCTGCCCTGTGGCAGGATGGCGTGTTTCTCTACGTGCCGAAGAACGTGGCCGCCGAGACGCCCATCCGGGTGCGCTACAGCCTGCCCGACGGCAGCCGCGCCACCTTCCCCCGCACGCTGGTGGTTGTCGAAGACAATGCCCAGGTGACGCTGATCGAGGAGTTTATCTCGGAGGATCAGCCTGCGACCGCTCTGGCCGCGCCGGTCACCGAGATCTTCGCCGGCCCCGGTAGCCGGGTGCGCTTCGTGAGCATCCAGCGTTGGGGCAACGGGGTGTACCACATCGGCGGGCAGAAGGTCCTCCTCGATCGCGACGCCGCTCTGGAGTGGACCAGCGTGGCCATTGGCGCGAAGGTTCAGCACATTGAGGCCGAGACGACACTGAAGGGCGATGGCTCACAGGTGAACTGGCTCGGGGCTACCTTTGCCGGTGATGCGCAAAAGTTGCTCACCGCGCCCTGGCTCCGGCACGTTGGCCACCACGCCGAGAGCTACATGGAGTTCCGCACGGTGGTCAATGATACTGGCTATTCGGTCTTCGATGGTATGATCAAGATCGAGCGCGAGTCGACTGCTACCAGCACGCGGCTGGAGGAGCACGCCCTCCACCTCAACCCCGGCGCCCGCAACGACTCGATCCCCGGCCTCAAGATCGACACCAACAGTGTGCTCAAAGGCGGCCACGCCTCGACCAGCGGTGATGTGGACGAGGAGCAGCTCTTCTACATGCAGTCCCGCGGTATCAGCAAGACCGAGGCCAAGCGCATGATCGTTATGGGCTTCTTCGGTCCGGCCCTCGATACCATCCCGGTCGAGGCGCTGCGCGCGGAGCTGGAGGCGGCGATTGAGGCGAAAATCTGAGATGAACGCGGGAGGGCTCGGGGAGGGTAAACCCCTTCCGCGAACCTCCCTCTGACCCGCGGCCCCTGCGCCGACCGGGGATGCCCTCGGCGCAAGATCCGGCCCGTACCGGCTAGCAGGTTGGCTATGTCTACACTCTCCCAGTTTGATGTGCTCGCCCTCCGGCGCGAGTTTCCCATCCTCCAGCAGGAGGTCAACGGCAAGTTCGTGGCCTTCCTCGACAGCGCGGCTTCGTCGCAAAAGCCCCGCCAGGTGCTTGACTGCCTCGAAGATTACTACCGGCGCTACAACGCCAACGTGCACCGGGGCGTCTACAAGTTCAGCGAAGAGGCCACCTTTGCCTACGAGCGCGCCCGTGGCAAAGTGGCGCGCTTCATCGGCGCCGCCTCGCCGCGCGAACTGGTCTTTACCCGCAACGCGACCGAGGCGGTGAACCTGGTGGCCCGCGCCTGGGGCGATGCCAACCTACGCCCCGGTGACCGCATTCTGCTCACGCTTATGGAGCACCACTCCAATATTGTTCCCTGGCAGATGCTCGCTGCGCGGGTGGGCGCGGGCCTTGATTACCTGAGTCTCGATGACGAGGGCCGGCTGGTGCTGGAGGAACTGGATACGAAGCTCACCGAGCGCACTCGCCTGCTGGCAGTGACACACCAGTCAAACGTGCTGGGCACGATCAACCCGGTGTCCTACCTGGCTGAACGGGCCCACGCTGTCGGCGCGAAGGTGCTGGTTGATGGGGCGCAAAGCGTGCCCCACATGCCGGTGAATGTGCAGGAACTGGGGTGTGACTTCCTGGTCTTCAGCGGCCATAAGATGTGCGGGCCAACCGGGATCGGCGGGCTGTGGGCGCGGCGCGAGATCCTCGAAGCTATGCCGCCCTTCCTCGGCGGCGGCTCGATGATCAAGGTCGTTGAACTCGACCACAGCACCTACGCCGATGTGCCGGCGCGCTTCGAGGCCGGAACGCCGGCAATTGCCGAGGCGATCGCCCTGGGTGAAGCGGTGGATTTCCTCAACCGCGTGGGGATGAGCGCCATCCGCTGGCACGAGTTTGAGTTGCTGAGCTACGCCCTGGAGCGCCTGGCCGAGGTCACGGGGTTGACGATCCACGGGCCGCACGGCACCGAGCAGCGCGGCGGGGTGATCAGCTTTACCCTGGCCGGCGTCCATCCCCACGATGTGGCGGCGGTGCTCGATAGTGAGGGCGTGGCGGTGCGCGCAGGCCATCACTGCACCCAGCCGCTCCATCGGCGCCTCGATGTGCCCGCCACCACCAGGGCCAGTTTCTACATCTATAACACAGCGGAAGAGATCGACCGGCTGGTTGCGGGTCTGGAGAAGGCAAAGCGCCTGTTCGCCTGAGGGGTGGGTATGGATGATATCTATCGCGAACAGATCCTGGAGCATGCCCGCTACCCGCATAATTACGGCACGCTCGAACACGCGACGATCAGCCACGAGGAGTACAACCCGCTTTGCGGCGACCGTGTGCGTATCGATCTGCTGATCGAGAACGGCGTCATCGCCGATGTGCGCTTCAGTGGCAGGGGTTGCGCCATCAGTCAGGCGTCGGCCTCGATGCTCACCGATGAGATCAAGGGCATGGCCGTTGAAACGGCAAAAACCTTCAGCAAAGACGATTTGCTCGCGCTGATCGGCATCCCGCTCAGCAAGAACCCCACTCGCCTGAAGTGCGCCCTGCTCTCGCTCAAGGCGCTCAAGGCAGGGCTGTACGGAGTTGGATCGGTTGATGTTGACGATGAACTCTAGGAGCGCTGGCTCCTCCGGTTGGATGGATTTTTCCTGGGAGGGCGCAGCCCTCCCAAACCCTCCCGCCAGGCAGGGGAGTGGGGAAACCAGGTTTCTCCGTATTTTCACATCAGAAAACACCTACGAGGAGGACGTGCATGGTCGCTGAGGCAGTCAATCTCCAGTTTGACTATAGCAAGTATGGGTTCCGCAACGAAGAGAACTACCTCTACAAGGCCCCGAAGGGTCTGAACGAGAAGATTGTGCGTGAGCTTTCGGGTATGAAGGGCGAGCCGGAGTGGATGCTCAAGCGCCGGCTGAAGGCGCTCGAGATCTTTAACCAGAAGCCGACCCCGCTCAGTGGCATGTGGGCCAACCCGGAGCTGGCGGAATTGAACTACGACGAGATCCACTACTACGTGCGCGCCGGCGAGCGCCCGCAGACCGACTGGGACGCTGTGCCCCAGGAGATCAAGAATACCTTCGAGCGCCTGGGCATTCCCGAGGCTGAGCGCAAGTTCCTCGCCGGCGTGGGGGCGCAGTATGAGTCGGAGGTGGTCTACCACTCGTTGCGCGAGGAGTGGTCGAAACTGGGGGTAGTCTTCCTCGATACCGATACGGCCCTCAAGGAGTATCCGGAACTGTTCAAGCAGTACTTCGGCACGATTGTGCCGGCTGCCGATAACAAGTACGCCGCGCTCAACACCGCGGTCTGGTCGGGCGGCTCGTTTGTCTATGTGCCCGCCGGCGTCAAAGTGGATATTCCCCTCCAGGCCTACTTCCGTATCAATGCGGAAAACATGGGCCAGTTCGAGCGCACGCTGATCATCATCGAAGAGGGCGCCGAGGCTCACTACATCGAGGGTTGCACCGCGCCGATCTACTCCACCAACTCGCTGCACTCGGCGGTGGTGGAGGTGATCGTGAAGAAGGGCGGTAAGTTCCGCTACACGACCATCCAGAACTGGGCCAACAACATCTTCAACCTGGTGACCAAGCGCGCCGTGGCTTATGAAGAGGCCAGTATGGAGTGGGTGGACGGTAACATCGGCTCGAAGCTGACGATGAAGTACCCCTCGGTCTACCTGATGGGGCGCAAGGCTCGCGGCGAAGTGCTGAGCGTGGCCTACGCCGGCAAGGGCCAGCACCAGGACGCCGGGGCGAAGATGGTCCACGTCGCCCCCGAAACCACCAGCCGTATCACCAATAAGTCGGTGAGCAAAGATGGCGGGAAGACTACCTACCGTGGCCTGGCCAAGGTGGCGCCCGGCGCCTACGGTGCGAAGATCAATGTGAACTGCGACGCGCTGATCCTCGATGAGCGTTCGGCCTCCGATACCATCCCCTTCATCGAGATCGAGGAGGACCGCTGCACCCTGGCCCACGAGGCCACAGTGGGCCGCATCGGCGAGGAGCAGCTCTTCTATCTGATGAGCCGTGGTCTGCCCGAGGCCGATGCGCTCTCGATGATCGTGCTTGGCTTTATGGAGCCGTTTACCCGCGAATTGCCCATGGAGTACGCGGTCGAACTCAACCGGCTCATCCAGATGGAGATGGAGGGATCGGTCGGGTGAGTTGCGGGGGTGAATACTGATCAGGTGGCGATGGCGGGGAGGGCTTGCCCTCCCCGATGTTCGTCGCAGGGAAACATACTCCCCCGGTGTTCACATCAGGCCCCATGTCCGGGACGCCCAACGCCGCGATGACCATGGGGTATCTCTGGGAGGGTTGCCCCCTCCCTGCCCCTCCCCCGCTGGGGGAGGGAACCGGGCTTCTCCCACCAGGGAGGGGGTTGGGGAAACCCGGTTTCCCCATTCCCCAACCGCGGTTTGGACCGGCTGGCGCCCCCACAGGCAGGGGCCTGGGGAAACCCGGTTTCCCTCCCCCGCTGGGGGAGGGAACCTGGCTCCTCCCCTCGGGGAGGGTTGGGGAAACCCGGTTTCCCCATATGTTTATATCAGACGCGCCATCAGCAGACACCTATGCCAACCATCAACATCGGAACCCTGGCCGACCTTCCTGATGGAACGGGACGGGCCTTTGAGATCAACGGGCGGCGGATCGCCGTGTTTCGTGTCGCCGATGAGGTGTACGCCATCGATGACACCTGCTCCCACGCCGAGGCCTCCCTCAGCGCCGGCGAGTTCGATCCCGACGAGTTGTGCGTCGAGTGTCCGCTGCACGGCTCACTGTTCGATGTGCGCACCGGTGTGCCCCGCACCTTCCCCGCTTTTGAACCCGTCGCTTCCTACCGCGCCTTCATCGAGGGTGACAGGGTTTTTGTTGAGTATCCAGCGTAACAACTTGACTAAACCGGGCGCCAGGACTACAATGGGAACGTGCCGATAACAGCTTCGAGTGCAAAGGAGCGTGTGATGAGCGGCTACGCCCATTCCGAGGTGCTGGTTGATACGGCCTGGGTCGCCGACCATCTGAATGACCCGAACGTGCGGATCGTCGAGAGCGACGAGGATGTGCTGCTCTACGAGACTGGCCATATTCCCGGTGCAGTCAAGATCGACTGGGTGACCGATCTGAACGACCCGGTGGTGCGCGATTATCTTGACTCGGAGCGCTTTGCCGAGCTTCTGGCCAGCAAGGGTATCTCCAATGATACGACGGTGGTGTTCTACGGCGATAAGCACAACTGGTGGGCGACATACGCCTTCTGGGTGTTCAAGCTCTTTGGCCACAAGGACGCGCGTATCCTTAACGGCGGACGGGCAAAGTGGATCGCCGAGGGTCGCGAATTGACGCGGGAGGTCCCTACCTACCCCCGCGGCGTCTACGTCGCCCCGCCGCGCGATGACGCCACCATTCGCGCCTTCCGCGACCAGGTGCTCGCGCACATCAAGCAATCCGCCGGCGCCGCGCTGGTGGACGTGCGCAGCCCCCAGGAGTTCAGTGGCGAGCGCACCCACATGCCGGAGTACCCCCAGGAAGGCGCCCTGCGCGGTGGACACATCCCCACCGCCGTCAATATCCCCTGGGCCCAGGCCGTGCGTGACGATAGCACCTTCAAGAGCGCCGAGGAGTTGCGCGCGCTGTATGAGAGTAAGGGTATTACGCCCGATAAGGACGTGATTGCCTATTGCCGTATTGGTGAGCGGTCCAGCCATACCTGGTTCGTGCTCACCTACCTGCTCGGCTATCCCAGGGTGCGTAACTACGATGGGAGTTGGACCGAGTGGGGCAACAGTGTCGGGTTGCCGATTGAGAAAGGGTAGCGCTACGGGCTGCCGCAGGCCCGGCCCGAACCGGGTTGCGCCAGGCCCCGCCCGCGCATCGCAGCTATGGACCGCCAGGCGATCATCGAGCGATTGCTCGACCACTACGAACATCCTCGCTACCACGGCCCTCTGGCCGACGCCGACGTGGTCGTGCCTGGCGGTATTCCTGATTGTGGCGACCAGGTGACGATCTATCTCAAGGTTGATCCCGAGCATGAGCAGGTGGCGGCACTGCGCTTCGAGGGCCAGGGTTGCAGCGTGAGCCAGGCCGCCGCCTCCATCCTGGCCGAGGCCCTGCAAGGCGCCCCACTGGCGGCCATCGAGACACTTGACGACGCCGCGGCGCTGGATCTGGTCGGCTACGAAGTCGTCCGCGCCCGGCCGCGCTGCGCCACTCTGGCCCTGCACACCCTCCAGGCCGCCGTGCAGGCCTACCGGCGCCGGCAGCGCCAGGCGCCTTACCAGGAGACGCGATGACCACGGCCCTCGATCTGATCGGCGAGACCCCGCTCGTCCGGCTCACCCGTCTGGGTGCGGACCTGGCGCCCGGCGTGGAACTCTACGCCAAGGCGGAGTGGTGCAACCTCGGCGGCTCGGTGAAGGATCGCCCGGCGCTGTGGATGATCCGCGATGGCGAGCGCAGGGGCTTGTTGCGCCCCGGGATGCGCATCGCCGACGCCACCAGCGGCAATACCGGCATCGCCTACGCCACAATCGGCGCGGCCCTGGGCTACGGCGTGACTCTGGCCCTCCCCGCCAATGCCAGCCCCGAGCGCCGGCGCACCCTGCGCGCCCTTGGCGCCAGCCTGATCCTCACCGACCCCGCCGAGGGGATGGACCTGGCGATTGCCACCATTCGTCAGCTTGTCGCCCGCGAGCCTGAACGGTACTTCTACCCCGACCAGTACAGCAACCCCGCCAATCCCCAGGCTCACTATGAGACCACCGGGCCGGAGATCTGGCGTCAGACGGGGGGCCGGGTGACGCACTTCGTCGCTGCCCTGGGCACCAGCGGCACCTTCATGGGGGTGACGCGGCGCCTGCGGGAACTGAACCCCGCCGTGCGGGCTATTGCCGTGCAACCCGATAGCCCTTACCATGCCCTGGAAGGCGTCAAGCACATGGCCTCGACCCGTCTCGTTCCGCCGATCTATGACCCGGCGGCGCCTGACGCCATCCTGGAGGTAAGCAGCGAGGCTGCCTTTGCCACAGCCCGGCGCCTGGCCCGCGAAGAGGGGTTGCTGGTCGGCATCTCGGCGGCTGCCAATGTCACCGCCGCGCTTCAGGTGGCGCGCGATCTGCACGCCGGCGTGGTGGTGACCATCCTCTGCGATAGTGCCAATCGCTACCTCAGCGAACGCTTCTGGGAGGAGCCGGGCTTCGAGCAGGGCAGCGGGATTTGATGGCGCAAATGCCGCTCAAGCGCCCCGACGGTCAGGGGCGTGAGGAAACTCGGTTTCCCGATACTCTCACCGGCAGGGGCGCGGGGAAACCCGGTTTCCCGATACCCCACCGGCAGGGGCGCGGGGAAACCCGGTTTCCCGATACCCCACCGGCAGGGGCGGGGAGAAAGCCACTTTCCCCATCCTCCCACCGGCAGGGGCGGGGGGAAACCCGGTTTCCCCATATGTTCACATCAGGAAATGAGAATGAAGCGCGCTTCCCTTACGCTTGTGCCCTCTGCGGCGGCGGCGATCGCGGCTCACGCTGAGGCCACCTACCCCGACGAGTGCGTCGGTCTGCTCCTGGGGCGGTTGGAGGGCACCCGGAAACTGGTTGTGGAGGCGTTTCCAGTGGAGAACCGCTGGAACGGTCAGGTCCAGCTCAGCCCGAATGATGATCCAACCTCGCGGCGCGATCGCTTCTACCTCGACCCGCGCGACTATCTGCGCGCCGACCGCGCGGCGATGGCGCGGGGCCTGGAGATCGTCGGCTGCTATCACTCGCATCCCGATGCGCCCGCCACGCCCTCCGAGCGCGATCGGGTCGGCGCCCAGGCTATCGGCGGGTCGGCTTTCGCCTTTGTCATTCAGGCTGTGCGTCAGGGCCATGCCGCCGAAGTGACGAGCTGGCTGCTGGTCGACTCCGGTGCGCGCTTTGAGGCAGAGGTCGTTGCCATTGCCGATGACCTGAACGAATCCGAGCCGGGCTGATCTGCTGTCCAGACCTTGCTGTCGCTGGGATTGGCTTCACGGTATGCTAACTGAAAATAGGCGGCCCGCGGAGAGGGTTTGGGAGGGCTACGCCCTCCCAGGAAACAACCCGCCCGCGGGGAGGGTTTGGGAGGGCTACGCCCTCCCAGGAAACAACCCGCCCGCGGGGAGGGTTTGGGAGGGCTACGCCCTCCCAGGAAACAACCCGCCCGCGGGGAGGGTTTGGGAGGGCTACGCCCTCCCAGGAAACAACCCGCCCGCGGGGAGGGTTTGGGAGGGCTACGCCCTCCCAGGAAACAACCCGCCCGCGGGGAGGGTTTGGGAGGGCTACGCCCTCCCAAGAATAATTATTTTCATTCCGGCGTTGTGCGGCGCAGCCGCATGGACGACTGGTATGGTAATGAGAAGGAGCAATCCTATGGCCGTAACTATAACCATCCCCACCGCGCTGCGCGAGTACGCTGGCGGCAACGCCCAGGTGCACCTGGAAGCCGACACGGTCGGCGCGCTGCTGCGCGGTCTGGTCGAACTCTACCCCGCCCTTGGCCGGCACCTCTTTGCCGAGGATGGCCGGTTGCGCAGCTTCGTGAATCTCTATGTCGGCGATGAGGACATTCGCTTCTTGCAGGGTGAAGACACCCCCCTCAGCGCCGGTGATACCGTGTCGATTATTCCTGCCATCGCCGGAGGGCGCCGATGAGCAAAGTGTCACTTTCAAATGAAGAGATCGCCCGTTACAGCCGTCACCTGATTATGCCCGAGGTGGGTATGGAAGGCCAGCGGCGCCTGAAGCAGGGCAGTGTGCTGCTGATCGGCAGCGGTGGTCTGGGTTCGCCGCTGGCCCTCTACCTCGCCGCCGCGGGTGTGGGCCACATTGGCCTGGTTGACTTCGACGTGGTCGATGCCAGCAACCTGCAGCGGCAGATTGTCCACGGCACCAGCACGGTGGGCATGCCCAAGACCGAGTCGGCCCGCCGACGCCTGCGCGATCTCAATCCCCATATCGAGATTACCGTCTATGAGACGCAGATCACCTCGGCGAACGCCTTTGAGTTGATGCGTGGCTACGATGTGATCGTGGATGGCACCGATAACTTCCCCACCCGCTACCTGACCAACGATGCCTCGGTGCTGCTGGGGAAGCCCAACGTCTACGGCAGCATTTTCCGCTTCGAGGGCCAGGCGACGGTGTTCGCGCCGCAACAGGGTGGGCCGTGCTATCGCTGCCTCTATCCCGAGCCGCCGCCTCCAGGCCTGGTGCCCTCGTGCGCCGAGGGTGGCGTGCTGGGGGTGTTACCGGGAGTGATCGGCACTATTCAGGCCACCGAAACGATCAAGTTGCTCACCGGCATCGGCGAGCCGCTGATTGGCCGGCTGATGCTCTACGATGCTCTGGGCATGCGCTTCCGCGAGCTGAAGCTGCGTCGCAACCCCAACTGCCCGGTCTGTGGCGAGAATCCGTCGGTCACCACCCTGATTGACTATGAGCAGTTCTGCGGCATCGCTCCCGAAGCCCCTGCCATAGGCGGCCAGTATGTGATTACGCCGCTTGAGCTGGCCGACTGGCTCCAGCGCGACGATCGGCCCTTCCTCCTCGATGTGCGCAATCCCTACGAGGTGGCCATCGCCAGCATCCCCGGCACCGACAAGCTCATTCCTATTGACCAGTTGCCCGAGCGCATCCACGAACTCGACAGCGCCCGCGAGATGGTGGTCTACTGCCGGAGTGGCGTGCGGAGCGGGCGGGCCGTCGAATTGCTCAAGCAGGCCGGATTCCGCAAGGTCAAGAATCTGGAGGGCGGCGTGCTCCGCTGGAGCGATGATGTTGATCCCACGGTAGCGAAGTATTAGGCGCGCAGCTTCGCCGCACACTGCCGGGATAAACAAGGGGTTCGTTGGGGGGGCCTCCTCCCTGGCCTTCTCCTGGTGGGGTTTAAGGGCGGGGGAGATGGGGCGGTGGCGAGGGCCTCCGGGGCGTCCCTACGCCCTGGAGGCCCTCATCCCCGACCTCTGGTTATCAACGCAGCCAGATCACCAGCGCCTGGGCCAGAATGATCTTGGCGATGGTCGCCAGCGGATAGACAGTCGCGTAGCCGATATTGGGCATATCGTTGCGGGTCTGTTCGGCGGCAAAGGCCAGCACCGCCGGTTGGGTCTGCATCCCGGCCAGCAAACCAATGCACAGACCCATCGGAATCTTCAGCAGCCGGTGGCCCACAACGAGCAGTGCCAGGGCGGCTGCGGCGGTGACGAGGGCGCCGGCAACGAAGATGGCCAGCCCTCCGCCTTCGACCAGGGTGCGCACGAAGCTGTAGCCCGAGCGTAGCCCCACCCCCGCCAGGAAGAGTGTCAACCCGACCTGCCGCAGGGTCAGGTTGGCGCTGTAGGGCAGGCTCCAGACGATCGACCCGCTGCGCTCCAGCCAGCCGAGGATCAACGCGACGATCAGCGGCCCGCCGGCAAAGCCCAGGGTGAACGTGCCGCCGCCGGGCAGCGGAAAGGGGATCATCCCCACCAGCAGGCCCATCGTCATCCCCAGACCCAGCGAGACCACGTCGATCTCGGAAAGGCGGCGGTATGAGTCGCCGAAGTACTTGCTTATATTGTCCAGGTTTTCGCGTCGCGTTACCACGCGCACCCGGTCGCCGAGTTCGAGCATCGTGTCGCCGTGGGGCAAAATATCCACATCACCCCGTCGCACCCGGGTGATAATTGCCCCCTGCGTATGTGGCAGGTCGAGATCGCGCAACCGCTTCCCGACCACCTCGGGGTTTGATACGAAGACGCGCCGAAAGTCGAGCGTATGGCGGTCCAGTTCCAGCGGCTCGGGGGCCGGTTCGCCCAGGCTCGCCACCACCCGCTCGACCTCCTCGGGCGCGCCAATAACGTTCACCAGATCGTTGAGCCGGAGATAGGCGTCGCTGATCGCGATAGTGACATGCCCCTCGTGCTGCAAACGGCTGAAGACCACATCCCAGCGATTGGTCCGCATCAGCTCACCCAGGTTGCGTCCATCCATTTCTGGCCGGGTGACACGCACCGTGCGACTGACCAGGTTCTCAACCCCCAGGCTCAGCTCGGGCGAGGAGCGCGCCTCGGCGGCGTAATCAACCCGCCAGAGACGCTGGAGCAGATAGATCGCCAGGATCATACCCAGCACGCCCATAGGGTAAGTGACCGAGTACCCGACTACCGGCTCGGCGAGGAGCGCGTCGCTCGGCCCATCGCCGGCGCTGCGCTTGAGTTGCTCGATAATGCTCGCCAGGGCCGGCGTGTTGGTCAGACTGCCGGCAAACATCCCGGCGGTGATCGGCGCGCTCGTGCCGATCACCGCATGCGCCGCGACGGTTAGCGCCGTGGCGAAGAGCAATACTCCCAGCACGAGCAGGTTGTCGCGCAGCCCCTTGCGCTGCAGCGAGGCAAAAAAGCCCGGACCACTGCTCAGCCCGATGGTGTAGACAAACAGCACCAGGCCGAGCAGGTAAACAATGTCGGGGAGCTTCAGGTTCGGGTCGAGGGCGCCGAAGGCCAGGCCCACAAAGAGTACCGCGGCAACGCCGAGGCTTACGCCCCCGATCTGCACACGCCCCAGCAGATAGCCGATGGCTGCTACCAGGAAGAGCAGCAGGAACGGATTGTTGATCAGCAAACTTATCATGGTTCAATTCGAGGAATGAAAATACGTGTTCTTGGGAGGGCGTAGCCCTCCCAAACCCTCCCCTCAGAGAGGGGGTTGGGAGCGGCTGGCACCCCCACAGGCAGGGGTGCGGTTCGACAGGCTCACCGCAGGTGGGGGAACCCGGTTTCCCCGTATTTTCACCTCAGCTATGGTATCATACTAATGTGTGCTGATTGCGCGATGCGATACTCTGTAACCCGACTGCGCGGAACCAGTCAGATCCTCCATGCAGCAACGCCGCACAATGCCGGGATAAACATAGGTTTTTCCTGGGAGGGCGTAACCCTCCCCTATCCTCCCGTCAGGGAGGGGCGTGGGGAAACGGAGTTTTCCCACACCTCAACCGCTGGTGGGTCGCCTGACACGCCGATGGACAGGGGCGCGGAGAAACCCGGTTTCCCCATATCCTGACCGGCGTCGGGTCGCCTGGCGCCCCGATGGGCAGGGGCGCGGGGAAACCTGGCTTCCTCGTGTGGACATCAGGACTGACGGAAATCGAGGAACACGATGGTCACTGAAGAGATGGTGCGAGCCGCGCTTAAAAACGTCGTCGATCCCGAGATCGGGCTGGATATCGTCAACCTGGGGCTGGTGTACCGTATTGACGTGCTGGAAGAGGGGCGCGTGGTTGATATTGACATGACCCTGACCACACCGGCCTGTCCGGCCGGGCCGCAGATCCTCGACCAGGCCCGGCGCGAGGTTCTGGCGCTCCAGGAGGTTTTCAAGAATCTCGAGGACGTGCGGATCAACCTGGTGTGGACGCCCTTCTGGAACCCCAGCCTGATGAGCGAGGAGGCTCGCGAGGAGTTGGGCTTTTTCTAGCGCAGTTCCAGGCAGCCTGACGGTGCATGAGCGTGACCTCGATCCGGGTGCGGGCATACCGCGCCCGATCTGCAAAACGAAGGGGCACAGCACTGCTGCGCCCCTTCCTTCTATACCCTCCTTACCGCGATCACATCCTCAGCAACCTCCGCCAGAACGAAGTATCTATTAAGGCTGTTCCTGAGGCGGCGTCGCCTGACCCATCTTCTCCACCTCGCTGCCCTGTGCCCGGCTGAGCGCCGGAACGCGCGCCACCACCAGCGTGCCCGCGTCGGGACAGCTCTGCACGCGCAGGTCGCCCCCGAGCGCCGCCAGGCGCTCCCCCATCACCCGCAGGCCCAGGCGCTCCCCCAGACCCGCTGGCGGGACGTGCCGGGCGGCGTCGAACCCCGGCCCCCAGTCGCGCACCTCCAGCCGCACCGCCTCGCCCTCCCGCCTGAGCGTTACGGCGGCCCGACGCTGACCGGCGTGCTTTGCCGTGTTCGTCAGCGCCTCGTGGGCCACCCGGAAGAGCGCCAGTTCCACCGGCGGCGGCAGCCGCTCGGCGCCGAGCTCCTCCTCCAG
>Ga0209721_1000130_pt1 | contig 75861 bp, 71 predicted proteins | sample TshhotsprinmetaG_FD_184139 | JGI IMG/M metagenome (GOLD analysis project Ga0209721, IMG submission 184139) | Hot spring microbial communities from South Africa to study Microbial Dark Matter (Phase II) - Tshipise hot spring metaG (SPAdes)... | ecosystem: Environmental > Aquatic > Thermal springs...
TCGCCTATCCGCTATCAGCTATCGCCTCTCGCCTATCAGCTATCCCCTATCCCCTACTGATCTACCGCAGAGATCGCAGAGACCGCAGAGGGATTATCGCCTCTCGCCTCTCGCCTATCAGCTATCAGCTATCGCCTCTCGCCTCTCGCCTATCAGCTATCGCTTACATTTTTTCAAATTCTCTATCAAGGCAATTTTTTGTATCATTTTTCACATTATTCACCAGATTTAATCAATAAAAAACTATTTTTAATCATCGAAACTCACCGTTAAACCTTTTATAACCAGAAATAAATCAAATTATCCTTTAAGAAAACAATTATGTCCTTGTTTTTCATCCTGTTTTCACAATAATATCACCTTAAATACAGGAACTTTTTCCTTAAAATATCGTATTCTATATGCAGCAGCAACAGGCATTAGCGTAAGGAGGCTAACATGAAACGGCTGCGAATCCTTTGGAGTGCGATCACCCTGATCGTCGCGCTGATGATCAGTGGCGTGACGCCACTGGCAGCAGCGCCGTTCTCCGGTCGCACAAACTTCGTCGACTCCCGCTTTGCGGCGGTGTGGAGTCGCACCGACAGTGAGTCGGTACGCGGTGGCCGCACGTGGTACTGGGGTCCGGGACCGTGGTTCGATTATGCCGAGTTTTACCATGATAGCCCCAATGGCACGCGCACTGTGCAGTACTTCGACAAGGCGCGCATGGAGATCAACAACCCGACTGACGGCATCGTCACCAACGGCTTGCTGGTAAAAGAGCTGATCAGTGGACGGATGCAGCTCGGCGACAATCCGTTCGATGTCAACTATTACGAAGGCTCTGATGTGCCGGTAGCCGGCAATCCGCGCGTCGCCAATACGATTGCCCCTGGCTATCGCGACTTCGCCGGTATCGCGACGATCGATAATGGCTATCGCGATCCGCCACGGCTTGACCAGCGGGTAAACAGTGCTATCGCGCGCGGCGGCAATCTCAGTCTGCGCAATGATCTCGCCCTGCCAGAAACTACCATCGTCCAGTACAATAGCGTCACCGGCCACAACATTCCCCGCGTCTTCTGGGACTTTATGACCATGCGCGGCAGAGTGGTTGAGAATGGTCGGGTCGTCACTGCGCCCATCGTGGACTGGCTATTCGCAATGGGGTATCCGATTACCGATCCCCACTGGACGCGCGCAGTTGTCGGTGACACCGAACGCGATGTGCTGGTGCAACTCTTCGAGCGTCGGGTCCTGACCTACACCCCCAGCAATCCCGCCGGCTATCAGGTTGAGATGGGTAATGTCGGGCAGCACTACTTCCAGTGGCGCTACCCCCACCTTGGCGCGCCGTGGGTCGCTCCTGACCCGGTAACGCCGCTGATTTACGCCTCAAATATCGATACCGGCAGTCACTGGGAATTGTACCGGGCCACATTTAATGGTGGCGGCCAGCGGCTGACATTCAATAACGCGGAGACGGTTGCCTTCTCATGGCGGCGCAGTTGGGATCCATCGCAGTTCTTCCTGATCGTTGACTCGCGTCGCAACAGCCCGCAATACCGCCAGATCTATGCATTGAATGCAACCGCTGCCGACGCAGGCGAGCAGGCGCCGGGAGCCAGCGTTGTGCGGATCAGTTATAGCGCCGGCGATGGCATGTATCCGCCACCTGATAATGACTATTCAGAGATTCCCGGTAACGAATACAATGCTATGATCTCGCCCGATGGCAACCTGATGGCATTTGTGTCAGAACGACAGGGCATTCCCCAACTCTATCTGCGTCGCTTGCAATTCCCGCTGCGCGGCTATGCTCAGCCAATAACCGCCTATACCGAGCGGTGCAGCGTCGAAACACCGACCTGGTCGCCCGACGGTCGCAACCTCTTTTGGGTAGCCAACTGCTCCGGTAACTTCGAGATCTATCGCGCCGATGTGAGACAATTCTATTTCGACCCAGTGTTTCTCAGCGCCGACTTGATCAACTCTACCAATCTGAGCAACCACCCGGCTAACGATCGCTTCGCTCGGGTATCGCCCGACGGCAGGTTGATCGCTTTCGCCAGCGACCGCGACGGCAACTGGGAGATCTACGTGATGAACGCCGATGGCAGCAACGCGCGTCGCCTGACCAACCATCCCGCCACCGACGACTCGCCCACCTGGTCGCCTGATAGCAGCCGCCTGGCCTTTGCCAGCGATCGTGACGGCGATTTCGAGATCTATATCCTCAACGTCGGCGATGGCACGGTCACCCAACAGGTCACCCAAAATACGGCACAGGATCGCTGGCCGTTGTGGGCGCAATAGCGCAGGATGTTGATCCGGAAGCGTCCTCACAGCATACCGCTGATGAGGACGCTTCCACTACAATAACCACGCATGATACAGTTCAGGAAGGTGACGGGAAGCGCAGCAGAACATCGGGCAATTAAGACGTGCCTCTGGCTCATCGTTCGCGCAAGGAGAAACCGTTATGCGCTGGCAGAAAGATATTGCTATCTTCACGCTCGCCATCGTCCTGGTCGCGAGCAGCGCCACGCCACTGGCGGCTGCTCCCTTCACCAATCGCACCGACTTCGCCGATCCACGCTTCGCCGCAGTCTGGAACCGCACCGACAACCCGACAGTGCGCGGTGGACGTTCATGGTACTGGGGACCAGAGCCTTGGTTCGATTACGCCGAATTCTATCACGAGAGTCCCAACGGTCTACGCACCGTCCAGTACTTTGACAAAGCGCGCATGGAGATCAATAACCCCGCCGACGGCATCGTTACTAACGGCCTGCTAGTTGTAGAATTAGTCAGCGGGCAGATGCAAATCGGCGATTATGCCAGATACCGCTACCGCTGCTCTGACGTTCCGGTGGCCGGCAATCCACGGGTAGCCAATCCAGTTGCCCCCGGTTACTGCCAGTTCATCGATCGGGCAACCTTTGACGACCTGTTCCGCCCACCCTATCGTGATCCAGTTCGCCTCAACGAGCGGGTGAGCGCGACGCTCTACATCAACGGTCAGGTCGGCGAACGAGCCGATCTGGCTCGTTCGGAAACCACCATTGTTCAGTACAACACCGTCACCGGCCACAACATCCCCCGCGTCTTCTGGGACTTTATGACGATGCGCGGCAGAGTGGTTGAGAATGGTCGGGTCGTTACTGCGCCCATCGTGGACTGGTTGTTTGCAGTCGGCCACCCAATCACTGATCCCTACTGGGTGCGCGCAGTCGTTGGCGATACCGAACGCGATGTCCTGGTGCAGCTCTTCGAACGGCGGGTGCTCACTTACACCCCCGATAACCCATCCGGTTATCAGGTTGAGATGGGCAATGTCGGGCAACACTACTTCCAGTGGCGCTACCCGCACCTCGGCGCGCCATGGGTGTCAAGTTATCTTGACACACCGTTGATCTATGCCTCGAATGTTGACACCGGGAGCCACTGGGAGCTGTACCGGGCCTCATTTACCGGTGGCCAGCGCCTGACCTTCAACAACGGCGAAACGGTTGCTTACTCATGGCGACGCAGTTGGGATCCCCATCAGCAGATGCTGCTCGTCGACTCGCGCCGGGCGCAACCCGATTACCGGCAGATCTATGCGCTCAATAGCTATGCAGCCAACGAGGGTGAGCAATCATCAAATGCCAGCGCTACCCGCATCAGTCAAATTGACTTTCGTGATGCGCTCAGTGGATCATACGGCCCCCCCTCGGAGTTCCTTGACCGGATCGTCAACGAGTTCAATCCCATGGTATCTCCTGATGGCGTTCGCATCCTGGTCATTTCAGAGCGCACCGGTCGGCCTGATCTCAATCTATGGACAATGCCTGACATGAACAACCAGCCACCCATCACCTGGCGCCTGACTCGCGATCTGCCGGCATGTCGTTATGAAACTCCGGGATGGTCACCCGATGGGCGCATGATCTTTTGGGTAAGCGATTGCACCGGTGATTTCGAGGTGTATAGCGCCGAGCTTGCCTATCGCCATACCTCTCTACCAAACAGGAGAAGCAGTTTCCTGGTCGAACTCACCAACATTCGCAATCTCACCAATCACTCGGGCAGCGATCGCTTTGCGCGCGTGTCACCTGATGGACGAACTATTGCCTTCGCCAGCGATCGCAACGGCAACTGGGAGATCTACGTGATGAATGTGGACGGTAGTAATCTGCGACAGTTGACAAATAATGTAGCAGTTGACGACGCGCCGACCTGGTCGCCGGATGGGAGTCAGCTCGCTTTTGCCAGTAACCGCGACGGCGATTTCGAGATCTACATCCTCAACGTCAGCGACGGCTCCATCGCGCAACAGGTCACATGGAACGCAGCGCAAGATCGGTGGCCATTGTGGGCACAGTAGCGATTGGCATAGGGGCGGTTTTTACCTCCGCCCCTGTGACACTGACTTCCTGGCAAAGGATTTAGGTAAACACCGTCATCCTGACGTGTTTGGACAAACTGCCTGCGGCCATTGTTACAGAGCATTATCGCGGAGGATGACACGCGCTATCGCGCGCAGTGCCCATCACCCTGTTGCTCACGTAGCGTTCGATTGGTTCACGCGCGAGATCAGCACCTTATCTACACGCAACCCATCCATGTCAACCACTTCAAAGCGCCACCCATCCCACTGCGTCACATCGCCAGCAGTTGGGATCTGCCCGATCAGACTGATCACCAGACCGGCCAGCGTCTCATAGCGATATGTCTCTTCGTCGGGTAGCTCATCGACATCGAGCAGCGCACGCACCTCATCAACCGGCAGTGAACCTTCAACCAGGTACGAACCATCTTCGCGCCGGACAATCGGCGGCGGGGTAGCATCATCGTATTCATCATCGATTTCACCGACGATCTCTTCAAGCACATCTTCGAGCGTTACGACCCCCTCAATCCCACCCAATTCGCCCACGACCAGCGCCATGTGCCGGCGGCTGCGGAGAAACGTGCTTAACAAAATTGAGGCGCGACTGTTTTCGGGCACATAAAGCGGCGGTGATACAGCCTCGCGCACCAGTGCCTGTTCTCCGCGTTTGCGATATAGGAGCAACAGATCACGCACATGAACGATGCCGATAATCTGATCAGGCGTCTCTTCATATACCGGAAAGCGCGAATAGCCGCTGGTCAGCAACTCATCAAGCACCTCACCAAGCGCGCGGTTAGCTTCCACCATTTCGACCTCGTGGCGCGGAGTCATAATGTGACGAACGGCACGGTCGCTGAATTTAAAGACGCGGTCGATGAATTGCTGCTCTTGCGGCTCGACCTCACCCGTCTCAGTTCCTTCGCGCACCAGCGCCCGAATATCCTCTTCGGTGACACGCTCCTCTTCTACATTCGCCCGCCCGATCAAGGTCAGGATCAGGCGGGTTGAAGCGCTGAGCAGCGCGATAATCGGTGTGCTGATGCGGGCCAGAAAGAGCATCGGCCTTGCCATCAGCGTGGCAATTGCTTCGGCGCTCTGCAAGGCGATACGCTTCGGCACCAGTTCGCCAAGCACCAGCGACAGATACGTTACCAGCAACACCACCAGAAACTGCGCGACTTGACCGGCATACGGCGCAAGGAGCGGATACTGAGCGAGCCAGGGCGCAAGCTGGCCGGTCAACGTTGCGCCAGCAAAAACACCGTTGAGCGTGCCGATTAACGTGATACCGATCTGCACCGCCGACAAAAAGCGGTCGGGATCGTCTTGGAGCTGGAGCGCAGCCTTCGCGCCCGCGCTGCCGTCCTCAGCGCGTTGTTCAAGCCTGCCGCGTCGCGCCGAGACAACGGCCAGTTCGGTGGCGGCGAACAGACCATTTGCCAGCGCCAGAGCAATGATAATTAACAGTTCCTGCATAGGTTCTTCAGGTGAAACCTCTGGCATGGGTAGAGAAAGTCAGAACAGGAAGACAGCGCCATCAATGGCCTCTACCCCGTCCAATAAACGATTGCGCATTTCGCTGCGCGCAAGCACAAATGGCGACGGTTTCTGTAACCGTCGCCTCGTCGAACTTTGCCTGAGCTACGTTCAGGTTCCATCTACTGATAATGGATAATGCGCAGAAAACTGGCGGCCTGCAATGAGGCGCCACCCACCAGCGCGCCATCAATATCGGGCTGAGCCATCAGCTCGTCGATATTATCCGGTTTCACGCTGCCACCGTACTGGATACGCACCGCAGCAGCAACGTCTGCGCCATACAATTCAGCCAGCGTAGCCCGAATAGCGGCATGCATCGCCTGAGCGTCGGCGGGGGTTGCGGTATCACCAGTGCCAATCGCCCAGATCGGCTCGTAGGCAATCACCACATCGGTCATCTGGTCTGAAGTAATATCAAGCAATGCCGCGCGCACCTGCGCCGTTACAATCGGCTCGGCCTGACCGGCGTCACGCTGTGGTTTGCTCTCGCCAACACACACAATTGGGCGCAGGCCGTGGGCTAAAGCGGCGCGAATTTTGCGGTTCACAAAAGCGTCGCTCTCCCCGAAATACTGCCGGCGCTCGCTATGGCCGACAATCACGTAACGGCAACCAACATCGACCAGCATCGGCGGGGACACTTCACCGGTAAACGCACCCTGTGCTTCAGGGTAAAGATTCTGCGCGCCTAGACCAAGAGGGCTATCGCTCAACAACGGCGCTACCGCAGCCAGCGCAGTAAACGGCGGACAAACGATTGCCTCGCGATCGGAGAGCGAACCCAGGCCAGCCAGCAAATCGCGCACCAACGCCGTCGCTTCACCGACAGTCTTGTACATCTTCCAATTGCCAGCAATCAACGGAATACGCATCGCTTCCTCATCTACAACATCCGGGCCAGCGTCTGCAATACATTGAAGAGCATACTATCGCTCAGCAAGAAGGTCAAACCGACGCCAATTGCCACGGTGACGGCAAAGACTTTCCAATCCCACGCCAGCACCTTTGCGCCGTCAAACGGGCCGGCAGGGATCATGTTAAACAGACCGATCCAGGCATTGAAGCGAAAACCGACGTAACAGACCGTAATCCAGAAATCAGTCGCTGGCGGGCGAAAGACGATCACCGGCAGAAACAGAAAGAGGAACAACAGCGACAAGGCAAGGTTCGTTACCGGGCCGGCTAGAGCGATAAGGCCGCTCTGACGCGCGGTAAGTAACCCCCGATGCCAGACTGCGCCCGGCGCGGCGATAAAGATGCCCAAAAAGCTGATCAAAATAGACAGAAGCAGCCAGCGATCGTTGGCGATAAAATGGGCCTGGGCGCCATAGCCGCGGGCAACAATACGATGGGCCAGTTCGTGGAGCACAAACCCGATCCCGGCAACAACTGCCGCCACCAGCAGATTAGTCAGAAATTGACCGGTCAACAGACGCGATGTGCCGGTCTGCATAATGGCAAAGGCGAGCGTCGTGCCGGCCCAGGCCTTAAGAAGTTCAACGTTATCGTTGCGGGGGCGGCTAAAAATATCGTCAAACGAGGTAAGATCACGCACAGCTCATCCATTCCTGGTAGCGAGATACCAATGCGTTTGAATTATAGCATATCGCTATCGCGCAGGTATGGGTTTGCAGTTGAATGCGGTTAGTAACAGTCGAGCAGAAGCGTGATTCATTGTCACTAAGCCAGCGCGCAATGGCATCGTTCTGGCGCTATTGCGCGGCTGGAAACGTTCCCGGTGAGGGTTCGTCTGCCGCTGAAGCGGGCAGTGCTGCATCGCCTGTGGTAGCTCGCGCTGACCTCAGACGAGTGAGCGAGCCTGGCAAGCAAGCTGGGCGCAGCGCGCGACGACATCAGACGATTGCGCCGTGCCCGAAGCAATCCCGCCAAACGCGAGCGCGATCTCTGAAAGCGCGTAGCGACGCGCGATAAATCTCTCTGCTACCTCAACTACGGCGAATAATCTCAACCAGCTCTTCGAGTGAGAGCTGCGAGAAGTGGCGTGGTGGAGCTTTTGGAGTGCCACACAGTAAAAGCCGGTGGCTGGGATGAAGATACCAGTCAGCCTGACTGTCGCACTGACGCAGCGTTTCGTAGACCGGTTGCAAATCAACCCGCGAGCGACGCTGAGCAGTAATGCCCATATAGCCACGGCGGTCACGGTAGGCAAAGAGCACAGCGCCATAGCTGAAGGCCAGGCGCGATGAACCACCATCAGCGCTCTGCACTGCGATCCCTAAACCCCATGGTGTGTCAAATTCGAGCCGATTCTGGAAAGCCTGTTCGAAACGTAACTGGCGCACCTCGTGCTCGTACCATGCATCGAGGTTGCCCAGCATTGCTTGCGCCACGTGGTGAGGACGATTGGGATACAGCGCATTGTAGCCGGCAATCAGATCAGTAATATTGAAAAAAACCTGACCTGGCCGGTAATCAGCATGATCGATCCGCGTCACCTGATCCACTAGCCGGCGCAGCGCCTCATCATTGGGCGCAACCGCGCGCCGAACCAGCTCAGCGGCGCTAAGCGTCGGATCATCGGTCTGGTGGTGATCGAACCGACCACCTCCGGTATCAACATGAATAACCAGCGGGTCAGAGTCCACCGGCTGATCTCGCCACGTCCGTCCGGCGGGCACAAATTGCAGGTCAGCGTCTTTCGCCGGGCCAAACCGCATCAATAGCCAGATTGCAGTCAGGCAATCGAGATCAGGGGCAAGATGACCCACAATCATCAACGGCGTTTCCACGAGACTAACATTTCTAGAGCATTTCTCACGCTGTGGACATGAGTATTCCCGTTTGTACAGTCAGCACCGGCTTTGCCATGCTGAGCAAATCGATTTCGTAGGGCCGGTAGCTATTTTCTGTAACAGCCTTATATTGTAACGGATGATCACATGTTGTCAGCAGAGAAATGCTACCACTTCTCTAAATGTCAAATCTGTGCATAATATAGCACAGCAAACCCGGTTCCTCAAGTGGTTTGTACCGATTTGTTAGCCATATAATACACGATCTGTGGCTACCTTTAATTGTGATGATATGCACAGAATGCGGAGCGCCAACCCCGCTTCCGGCGCGCAACGCGGCGCCATTTCACGCTATACAGGTTATTGTGAGAGGATTTCAGAACGGGTCGCGGTGACCGCCCAAACGACAGGAATCTTACCGGATAATTTCAACAATGACGGCATCCAGGAACGCTGAAACTCGATCTACCCGTAACCCTGCTCACCTTCTTCACCGATGGCCGCAATCACGTGATCAGACACCACCATCCTACCGGCAATCACGGTGAGAGCGATTACGTCAATCCGCCAGTCGGTGGTGGGGGGCGCGTCTTGCGCCATCAGGTAGGAGTAGGCCAGCGTGATCAGGCGCTGACGTTTGCGCGGCGTAATTGACTCAAGGGCGTAGGGATCGTGGCGCGCGCGCACTTCGACAAAAACAAGCTGGTCGCCATCGCGGGCGACCAGGTCAATTTCACCGAAGCGACAACGCCAGTTCCGAGCAATGACGACGTAGCCACGCTGCTCGAGATAGGCCACCGCAACTTGTTCGCCACGATCGCCGAGCCGGCGCTTAGGTGTAGGCATACTTGCGCCAGACATCGTGCCGCTCAAGCTCGCCGAGCAGCGCAAACGCCAGATATTGGGGCTGGCGCGGTATCGAGAGCAGCGTCATGTTAGCCTGTTCCGGCGTGCGCCCACCTTTCCGATGGTTGCAATCGCGACAGGCAGTCACCACGTTATCCCAGGTTGTCTGACCGCCTTGCGAGCGCGGGATAACATGATCCATCGTCAAATGTGCCCGCCCCGGTTGCTGACCGCAATACTGACAGGTTTCGCGATCGCGGGCAAAGACGCCACGCCGCGAGCAAGGCAGACGCAACTGGCGTGGAATCCGGATGTAGCGCACCAGCCGGATCACCAACGGCACGCTATACGTTACCGATTGAGCGCGAAGATGCTGCATGGCAGCTTCAACCAGCTCAGCTTTTTCCTGAAGGAGGAGGATGAGCGCGCGGCGCACCGAAATCAGTTGCAACGGCTCGTAACTTGCGTTCAAGACGAGAACTCGCTGTGCCAAGTGACACCCCCCTTAACATGAACCGATGTTATGACCATAACAAAGGCTCTTGCCCGGGGGCGTCATGGCCCCGCGCTAGAGCGGCCTGATGCGGTTCGCGGAGGATACAGCCCTGATCGCGCGCAACGCCGCACTGTTGCCACCCATACTGCGCCGGTATCGATGACGCGATGCGCAGTAGCAGGCCATCTGTCCGGCTGCTGCCGAACAGTAATTCTGGCGATGTTGCAGCGGCGAATAACCCATGAAATTTGGCCCTATCTGAAACAGTCTGACAAACCGATATAAAAGTAACATAAGTTGCGCGCCGTTGTCAACCTGCTATTGTGATCTTCTGCCCACCTCACTGAAAATAAGGCCATCAATAAGCTGCTCAACCGGCGCGTGATCGTCGGTAAACGGACGGAACTGGGCCATTTCCGGCGTAAATTCACGCAGCGGCCCAAACCGACCTTCGTACAACGACCAGAACATGACCAGTTGCAATGCCGGCACGTCGATACGAGCTGCATTCTCGATAAAGTTGACCACACCATCACCGACGGGCTGGTTGACGCCGATAATGATCGCATTGCTGAAGCGAGTATCGATGATGTAGACCTGCGGAAAGACCGCGATCATAGTTGACGCCAGCGCATTGACCAGCCGGTCATCACCGCTGGCCGGTCGGCCTGCATTGACCACAGCAACGCCACGCGGCGTCAGTTTTGCCTTCACCTCTTGAAAAAACTCTACCGTTGTGAGATGAAACGGTATATACGGCTGATGGTAGGCATCCAGTCCGATCACATCGTATTGCCGTCTGGTCGTCGCCAGCCAGTAGCGCGCGTCTTCGTTGTAGGTGGTGAAGTAGGGCGCCTGAGAGGTACCGTCAGCCATATCGAAGTAGCGTCGCCCCACTTCGCTAATTTTTCGATCAATTTCGACTGCATCGATGAGCGTATCCGAACCGTAGATGGCCAGGAACTGCTGGGCAACGCTGCCTGCTGCCGCGCCAAGCAGCGCCAGCGAACGCACATCGTCGGGATTGACAGCGGGGTAGAGATACGGCGCAACTGAGAAGTAATCCCACGGCCCACCGTCGGTCAAGAGATCGAGAGGATCGCCGGTCTCACGATATTTTAGCCGGTAGATTGAATGCAAGGCCAACCCTTCATTGAGAATGAGCACCCGGCGCCGATCAACGACACCACTGGCGTAGGTGACTTCTTGTTCGGCTACTTGAATGTAGTTGTAATCTGACTCGAATTCGGCCACCAACCGGCAGTTAGAGCAATCGGCTGCTTTGATGACGCCAACGTTAAGCTGATATGCCCCGGCCAGCAACACCACTGCCGCCACCAGCAATAACTGGCGCGGATCGCGCAACCCGATCAGGCTGAGCACAACCAGAAATGCGGCGAAGAGGAAGAGCGTGCTGGTTACACCAATTGCCGGAATGAGCACCAGCACGGTGAGAAACGTTCCCGCAATCGAGCCGATCGTCGAGAGAGCTGAAATGGTGCCAGCAGTGCGTCCGGCATGTTCGACATCTTCAGCCTGGCGCATTTGCAACCTGATCGCAAACGGCCCGACCATCGCCATGAGCGTGACCGGCACAGCAAATAACAGAATGACACCGATAAGCGCAGCCAGAAAACCGCCGGCAGCTACACTACGCAGCGCGCCCTGCGCTGTGCTGAGAATTGGCCGGGCAATGAACGGGATGATCGCGCAACTAAGACCGGCCCAGCCGATCAATTGAAACAGGAGTCGCCAGTCTGGTCGCCGATCGGCCAGCGTGCCACCCAGCCGATAACCGATTGCCAGGTAGACCAGCGTCATGCCGATCACCACCGCCCAGATCGGCTGCGAAGTGCCGAAGAATGGCGCCAGCATGCGAGGCATGACCATCTCGATGCCGAGTGTGCCGATCCCGGCAAGAAAAACGACGGCGAAGAGCAGTCGGTCATTGCCGCTGCGCCGCTCAGGAGGGGGTAATGTCTTGTCAACCATTCACAAATCCACCGGGCTGATAGAATGACACTCCAACGCCGACAAAGCCGGCTGGTTTGCCCGGCTCTTTGCCGGCGATTGCAATATTAAGGTATAGGATCGATGCTGCTATGGACAGATCACAAATGCCATCGCGAGAGGCACTCTCACCTGCCATTATCGAATCGCGCTGACGATCAGGCGCTCGAGCAATTGTAAGACCAGCATTGCCACAATCGGCGAAAGGTCAAACATGCCAAAATTGGGCATAATGCTGCGAATTGGCCCCAGGATCGGTTCCGTAATTTCGTGCAGAAACCGGGTAGCCGGAAAATTACCCTGCGGATCAATCCACGAAGCCAATACCCGACCTAAGATGGCGTAAAACAACACGGTGAAAAGAATACTGACAAAACTGACCAAAAACCCTGACATCTTATTCCCTCCCATCAGTGTCAAATGTGTCAAATCGCGCCCGCACTGCTGCCGCATGCGCAAAAAGACCTTCCGCTTCGGCGAGTTGAATCGCCGCCGGGCCGATCCGGTTTAAACCGGCGCGGTTCAGACTAACCAGTGAGATCACCTTTCGGAAGCTATCAACATTGACCGGCGAAGTGTAGCGAGCAGTGCCTTCAGTGGGCATGATGTGCGATGGCCCGGCGACATAGTCACCCAATACCTCAAACGATTCTTCACCCAGAAACACACCGCCGGCGTTGCGCACTTCGCCGACATACGCCCATGGATCGGCAATTAACAAACAGAGATGTTCCGGCCCGTAATCATTGGCCAACGCAAACGCCGTTGCCAGATCGGGCACAATCACAATGCCACCGCGCATAGAGACCGCCTCGCGCGCAGCGCGCGCATTTGGTTCAGGCAAAGCGGCCAGTTGCCGTTCCACCTCGCGCTGCACCTGTTCAGCTAGCGCCAGATCAGGCGTGAGCAAAATCGCGCTCGCTTCAACATGCTCGGCCTGCGCCAGCAGATCGGCGGCCACCGCGCGCGGATGCGCCGTCTGATCGGCGATAATAAGCGTCTCGGTCGGCCCGGGCAGGCTGACCACACCCACTGTGCCGTAAACCATCCGCATCGCCTGGATCACGTAACGGTTACCCGGCCCGGCTACCGTATCGACCTGCGGGATACTCTCGGTGCCGTAGGCCAGCGCCGCAATTGCCTGCGCGCCACCTGCTGCAAAGAGGCGGTCGACTCCGGCGAGATGCGCCGCTGCCATCACCACGGCTGCCGGTTCACCGGTTGCGCGCTGTGGTGGCGAGCAGACCACAATCTCACGCACTCCGGCTACCCTGGCCGGCACAGCCGCGTGGATCAACGACGACGGCAATGGCGCAGCTCCACCGGGCACATAAATCCCTACCCGATCGAGTGGGCGCACAATCTGACCCAATGCTCCTTCGACGCCAAATTCAATCCATGAGTTGCGTACTTGCCGTTCGTGAAAGCGGCGAATCTCGCCAATTGCCAGCAGCAGCGCCCGACGTAGCGCCGGATCAAGATCGGCAGCGGCAGCAGCCCAACGCTCGCGTGGTATCTCGATTGCGTCACGATCAACGCCATCCAAGCGTAACGTGTACTCTCGCAATGCAGCATCGCCGCGCTGTCGCACCGCGGCAAGAATCTCGGCGACGACACGAGTGGTTGCGGCGTCGTCATCGAGCGGCATGCGTCGAAGGATACCCGCGCGAGCTGCCGCAAGATCGCTGATGATTGGAATTGTCATGGCTACTTACCTGCTACACACTATCAGCCTCTTTCCGCGCGTCGGAAACGGCGAACTGACCTCTCTGTATCGTCATTCTACCGCACCTTACACTTATGGTCGCGCTGCCAGAGTTACTTCAACCTCGAGTTGCTGATTGCCGCGCTGAAGAGTAAGTGTCACCCGGTCACCAACGGTAAATTGGTCGAGCAGGCCGATAAGTTGATCGCTCGAGAAGATTGGTATGCCGTTACAGGCCAGAATGATGTCGCCGCCAATTTGCACTGGTAGCCCGCGGTAGGTCTCAGTAGTGGTACCGCCACGCAATCCGGCTTGCGCCGCCGGACTGTTCGGCTGAACCGAACCTACCATCACTCCCCGATTAATCGGCAACCCAAAGCGGTTGGCAAAGAGGGTATCAATTGTCGTCATACTGACGCCAAGCCAGGGATGGTCATAACGACCCTCGCGAATCAGGGCCGGCGCAACCCGCGCAATCGTCTGGGCCGGCACTGCATAGCCAACCCCCTCGAAGTCACGTCCGCCTAAACTGACAGCGATGGCTGTATTGATCCCAATCACCTCACCGCGTAAATTCAACAACGGCCCACCAGAATTACCCGGATTGATTGCAGCATCGGTCTGGATCACGTTCGGAATACTGAAACTACCGGCAAGGCTGGTTCGTCCGCGCAACGCGCGTCCAAGACCACTGATCACCCCCACGGTGAGCGTGTTCTGCTCGCCAAACGGGCTGCCAATAGCTACCGCCGTTTGCCCGACCTGCACCGCCTGACTATCACCCAGCGGCAAGGGCGTAATGCCTTCCGGCAGACTGGTTACCCTGATCACCGCCAGATCGCTATCAGGATCGCTACCCACCAGATCGGCGATCACCGTTGCGCCATTGGCAAAGCGGACCTGAATTTGTAACGCGCCGTTGACCACATGATGATTGGTGATGATATGCCCCTGATCATCGTAGAGAAACCCGGATCCCTGACCGGTTGGGCCATCGGGTGTGATCGGTGGATGGCCAGGTGGCAGACTGGCGCTCTGGTCAACCACTACGTCGAGACTGACGACAGCCTGACTGGCGCGCCGGTAGAGGGCAATTAATTGTTGCTCGTACTCGGTAAATGCAGCCGCGTCAGTTGAAACTGACGGCGCGGCTGCCAGCGGCGGTAGTGGCGCATCAGTCGGTCGCACCGGTGGCGCAGTCGGCGTCGGGACGCCAGACATCGGTGCCACCGGCAAATCGGCGCGGGCACAACCGGTTAGCAGGATGACGAGGAAGACTATCATGAAGCGGCGCATAGCGATATTCTCCGTAACGGCAGCGAGGTGAGCGTGTATATGATTTGCTTCAAACTATATAACAGAACGCTAAATCTCCATTGCGCCGGGATCAACCGAAGGCAGGTGACCGTAGACCGTAGATCGTTGCACTCTCGGTAGAGTGAGCTGCCTTAACGTAGCAACTACCTCACCGTCTTCGGCAGCAAAACCGGCGAGAGGTCGTTACACTACACCACTCTCGCCGGTCGCAACCCCATTCGTCGTAGCCTGCGTTAACGTGATTGCCGCGCTTGATTTGGCCAGAAGCCAGGCCAGACAGAAGCAAAAAAGACACCGGCGGCGAAACCGGCCTGCACACCATTGAGCAGCAAGAGCCAGAGCGGCGCGAACCACCAGCCACTCGCGTGACCGATGATTTCAAGTGGCCAAAGCAAGAACGGAATAGCCGCGAGCAGCAACCGCAACGGCCAGACCAGCTCACGATAACGCTGCAAGAGCGCCGGCGCGCGGTTGCCAATACTCAGGCGCGCCAGCCAGAGACCGATAGTTGCTCCCCAGCATCGGGCACAGACTGCCATCGGCCAGCCCAGCAACCATAACGAACGATCGGGTGTTGGGCAGACATATACCGCCAGCAAATCGCGGGCCAGCGTACCGGCATCACTGACCAGCGGCAGACCAGTAGCGCGCAGCAATGGGGAAGCGATCGGACCGAGAAACAGGATCCACAGCAGCAGATCGAAGATCCAGCGCGGCCATGGCCTGATCGTTTGCGGAGTCGGTAGGGCATATGAGGTCATAAACTCACCTGAACACGAATATGCGAACGAGATATAGGTAAGCGTCAGGCCACGAGGCGCATGCCAGACTTCACCTGACATCAAATCGACGCAACCCGCAGCCACATTCAACGTGACTGCCTTGCCAGTCGGCGCACATCCCACCAGATGCCGGGCAGACGGGCCAGTTTTTCACGCAGCGGCAAATAGGCGCGCCGGGTATATGAATCATACTGGTTAGCAACGATTTTATCAAGAATGCCACGGTAAACGCGCGCTGCCGCAGCGACGGCCAGGCGCACCTCAGCCGGCAACAGGGCAATCCCAGGCCAGCTCTCATCATACAAGCGATGCGCGCGTTCGATTTGAAACTTCATCAGCGCAATAAAACGCTCGTCGTACACCCGGGCCAAAATATCGTCAGCGGTCAGGCCAAAACGGGCCAGCTCATCTTCCGGCAAATACACTCGCTGCCGGTCGGCATCTTCGCCAATGTCGCGCAAAATATTAGTCAACTGTAACGCCACGCCAAGCTTAATCGCATACGGTGTCGCACCGGGCGCAGCGCCGGTAATGCCGATCACCAGCAGGCCAACGACTGATGCCACGCGGTAACAGTACAGCCAGAGATCGGCAAAGGTTGCATAGCGTGAAATGGTGAGATCCATCGCCACGCCGGCCAGCAACTCGTCAATCAGGTGCGGCGCTAGATTGTAGCGCAGACAGGTATCGGCCCACGCCAGCAAAACAGGATGCGAGGTATCGAGGCGCGGACGACGGGCAACGAGCACCCATTCGGCCAGTGCGCGCGCCGGATCAGATGTAGCCATATCAACCGTATCGTCGGTCGTGCGGCAAAAAGCGTAGAGCGCCCGCACTGCCCGCCGCTGCGGTGGCGGCAAAAATTGGGTACTGAAAAAGAAACTCTTGGAATAGCGGCGAATGATTTGATCGCAGATCGCATACGCCTCAGCCAGCGAATGAGCTGGCGGTGGCGGTACTTCATCGGCGTGCAACGGGGTGGGTAAATCGCTGAGATGAAAGAGTTGGGCGAGCTGCTCATCAGCCGGCAGAGCCTGGCTCACCGGCAATCCGCTCTCGCGTGTGAGAATCGAGATCGAATTCAGCGACACACCGCACTCCTTTTGTCACATATTCAGGCTTATTTGTACTATACGCAAAATTGCGCGCGCAGGCAAGACTGAATCAAGCGTCACCGGCTCCGCTTGCCAGTAACGCCTGCCACACTTCCGTAAACTGCTAGCGACTGCGACTCAGGAGTGACGCGACGTTTTCGACAGCTTCCTGTGCATCACGGCCTAGAAATGTGCCTGGCATCTTGTGGGTCAAGATCGGATTAAGATTGAATGCCCGCCCGCCGTAGCCGAAGAGCGGTGTTGGTGGTGGCAATTGCTGTAACGCGCGACCAATTTCCAGCAGTTGCGTTGCCGTCTCAGTCGTTGACGCTGACAGACAGACCAGATCGGGCTGGATATGGCGCACGGCATCGAGCAGATCCTTTACCGGTACTTCAGGACCGAGATAGATCACCTGCCAGCCATGCCGAACAAGAAACACAGCCAGCATCAACGCGCCAAGATCGTGTTGTTCGCTCGGCGCACACCCAACTACAATCAGGCCGCGCCCTTCGGTCACGTTATAGGTATTAAACAGGCTGGACAGCTTGCGCCGGATAAACTGGGTAGCAAAATGCTCTGCCGTGACCGAGATCCGCCCGGCGTGCCACTGTTCACCAATCTCAACCATCGCTGGCTGGATCAGCTTGAGAAAGACATCCTCAAGCGGGTAGAGCGCAAACGCTTCACCCAGAATCTGCTCAGCGCGCGTGGCATCAAAATCGACCAGCGCGCTAATCATCCGCGCCTGCATTCGTTCCCAGGTGTGCGGTTCAGTATCGACAGCCGTGTTGAGCCACGAGAGGCTCGTCTCGCTCCCGTCGATCATTAACGCGATCGCCTGACTGATCGTCAACCCTTCCGCAGTGCGGTCACGCAGCCAACGGATTGTCGCAATGTCACGCTCGGAATAGAGACGGTGACCACCTTCGGTACGCTGTGGACGCGGCACACCGTAACGACGCTCCCATGCGCGGAAGGTATCTGCCGGTACACCTGTCTCCTGAGCGACCGCCTTGGTATTGTATCGCGGCTTGTCGGAAAACTGGGAGAGAAAATGTTGCGGCGCCATCGTTTCGCGACCCTTCCCAACGCTCATATTATTTTGCAACGATGTCGCATAGTCTTTACACTCGATCTATATAGTGCCACGGTTCACAATCTTTCATGCGCTAAATGAGCGCTTGTTTAGCTGCATGAACATTGTGCCAGGCGTGGTACAATGTCATGAACATTGTAGCATGTTGCACAATCACTGTCAATGAAATGCACAATCAAACGCGATGTAATCCCATCGCATCGAGGCAAATGCAGCGTTTACCACTATGCGGGTTCTCATCACCGGAATTAATGGCTTTGTTGGCGGCCACCTTGCCGAATATTTGCTGGCCGATGGACGTTGGGAAGTATGGGGACTATCACGATCTGCGACCCTCGCCCTGCCTGAACTGGTCGGCAATGTCCAGTTAGTGCAGGCCGACCTGGCCGATGCCGAGGCAACGGCGCGGGCAATCGTGAAGGTACGGCCCAACGTTATCTTCCATCTCGCCGGTCAACCCTTCGTGCCCGAGTCGTTCCGCGATCCGGCGGGAACCCTGGCTGCCAATACCCTGGGCGCATTGCATATCTTTCTCGCCTTGATCGAATACCGGCTGTCAACGCGCGTGCTGGTAGTCGGCACCAACGAAGAATACGGCAAAATCGAGCCGGAAGACTTGCCGATCGACGAAGACACACCGCTGCGTCCAACCAGCCCGTATGGGGTGAGCAAAGCTGCGCAGAGTTTACTGGCTCTCCAATATCACTACAGTCACGGCCTCGATCTGGTGCGGGTTCGTCCTTTCACGCACATCGGCCCGCGCCAGAACGAGCGATTCGTGACCGCAGCCTTTGCGCGCCAGATTGCCCGCATTGAACTCGGTCTGCAACCACCGGTTGTTCAGGTTGGAAATCTGGCAGCTCAGCGCGATTTTTCTGATGTGCGCGACGTAGTGGCGGCATACGCTTTGCTGGCCGAACATGGCGAGAGTGGCGCCGTTTACAATGTCGGTTCAGGTCGAGCGGTGATGGTGCGCGAACTGCTTGATATGTTGCTGGCTGAATGTACGGCGCCGGTGGAGGTGCGTCTCAACCCCGAATTGATGCGCCCGATCGATATTCCCCTGGTGGTGTGTGACGCCAGCCGCCTGCGCGCTCGCACTGGCTGGCAACCTCGCTATACCCTGCCTGAAACACTGCGCGATATTTTGAGTTATTGGCGGCAACGAGTGCAGGCCGAAGCATACGCCGCTGGCTGAGAAAATCGTCACCTATCCGTTAGCGCCTCGTAAGCGCATTGTGGTCTGCGAGTGCTATACTAAGCCCATTCTTACCGGAGTCGCTCGTTTACAACTGTGATCACTGAAGTATCGCTATGAAAGCTGTTATTCTTGTAGGCGGCCAGGGCACGCGATTGCGCCCACTCACCTGCCGCACGCCTAAGCCAATGCTGCCGCTGGTCAATCAACCGTTCATCGAGTGGATGTTGCTCCGGCTGCGCGATTACGGTATTAACGAGGTCATTCTGGCTGTGCAATACCTGGCCGACCGCTTCCGCAGCGCGCTCGGCGACGGCTCGCGGCTGGGAATGCGCCTGCACATCGTCGAAGAACCGGAACCACGCGGCACCGCCGGCGCTGTGAAGCACGTTGAGCATCTGCTTGATGGCACCACCTTTGTCTTCAACGGCGATGTGATGACCGATCTTGACCTTCAGGCGATGCTGGATTTTCACCGCGAACGAGGCAGTAAGGTAACCATCTCGCTCACGCCGGTCGATGATCCCACTCAGTTTGGCCTGGTGGAAACCGACCGCGATGGTCGCGTCCGCCGCTTCCTGGAAAAACCACGCCTTGAAGACATTACCACCAATCTCGTCAATGCCGGCACGTACCTGATCGAGCCGGAGATTTTCCGCTACGTGCCACCTGACCAGTTCTACATGTTTGAGCGTGGTCTCTTCCCGGTGGTGTTGCAGACCGGCGACCCGATGTACGGGTTTCCTTCCCGCGCCTACTGGACCGATATTGGCAAACCACAAACCTATTTAGATGTTCACCACGATATTCTGATCGGCAAAGTACAGTACCATTTCCGGGGCCAGCAGGTCGGTGAACGGATCTGGATCGAAGGCGAAGCTGAGATTCATTCCAGCGCCCAGATCGTTGGGCCGGTCGTGCTCGGTCACGGCACTCGAATCGGTCGTGGTTCCCGTATTGTTGGCCCCACCGTGATCGGAGCGCAGTGCGAGATTGGCCCAGAATGTCAGGTCGAAGGCGTAGTGATGTGGGATCACAACGTGATCGAGGAGGGCGTGACACTCCGCAATTGTGTTTTGGGTACCGGTAACCGCATCGGCGAGCGCTCACACATTGTTGATGGCGCTATCATTAGCGACGAGTGTCGGATCGGGCAGGAAAACCGCCTCGAACATGGCATCAGGATTTGGCCGGGCACAGCGTTAGGCGATCGGGCAATTTCGTTCTAGAACGCGCAGTGTGATCAGATCGGTTAGATGAGGGCGCATTGCAATGCGCCCTCTGAGATGTATTGCTGATAAAACATCACCGGCCTTATTCAGACGACCATCGCCGGGCCAGTAGATCGCGAATCTCGGTCAGTAACTGCTCGCTCGGCGTTGGCGCAGGCGGCGTTGCCGGCTCAACCGGCCTGGTCAGCATACGATTGGCGGCGCGCATTATCAGGAAGAGTAGAAAAGAAACCAGCAAGAAATTGATCACGGCTGTCAGGAATGAACCATACGCCAGTACCGGCCCGGCTGCCTGCGCCTCGGCCAGCGTGGTTGCAGTCTGACCGGCCAGCGGAAGAAAATAGTTACTGAAATCGGCCCGCCCGCCAAACAGCAAGCCGATGATCGGGTTGATAATATCGTTGACCAATGCATTGATGATGGCTGTAAATGCCGCTCCGATAATGACGCCAACGGCCAGATCCAGGACATTCCCTCGGCTGATAAATTCACGAAATTCCTTGTACATACATCCCCCTTATCTGCGCCAAACCCATGGATTTTGCTATAATCAGATTTACTACCCTCTACTGCAATTACGCCTTAGAGAGAAAGACCGGTATCTCAACAATTGAACATTAGTCCAAAAATCTTCACACACGGTTGTGAGCTATTGGCCTCTCACAGACAGAATTTGTGATACTGTGTACATAGTATCACTGCTGGAAGCAAGATTCTAGCTGGGAAGGCCAGGCTATGGCACGACCAAAACGACCGCCACATCCGATGATTGCCCGCGCGCGCGCGCATCTACGCGCGATTGCGCCGGATTTGCAATATGCGCCGCTAATCCTGCGCACGCTCGACGGGCCACCGGGTAGTCCGCGCTATGCCGTCTCGGTGGCCCGTTGCCAGAATGTCGGTGAATGCCCGTATGATATGGCCGATCCTTCGGTCTGCACTGTGCCAAGTTGTGACCTGCGTCGTTCGCTTCGCCTCCTGCTCAACGCCGATGGCAGTCTGGCGCAGGTGATTGAAGGTCACCGACGCTGGAATCCGCGTCCGCTCGATGATACGGGACCGTAAACACGCCGTAGTGAAGCAACAAGGAGGTTGCGATGTACCGCCATATTCTCGTTCCGCTTGACGGCTCGGCGCTGGCTGAGCAAGTTCTACCCCATGTTCACGCGCTGGCCGCCAATGAAGGCACGGTCAAGATCACGTTGCTGCGCGCTGTGCCACCGATTTTTACAACCAGTGTCGATTATAGCGGTATGCTGGCGACGACCGCCGATACCATCTCAACCATGGAACAAGAGGCGCTCGAGTATCTCCAGCAGGTTGCCAAACAGTTCCAGAGTGAGGGTTATCAGGTGCATACCGAGATTAGCGCATTACCGCCCGCCGAAGCGATTATCGAGTACGCCGAAAACCATGACGTTGACCTGATCGTCATTGCCACTCATGGGCGTAGCGGTATCAGTCGCTGGGTCTTTGGTAGCGTTACCCAAAAGGTGGTGCAGGTCGCGCCTACGCCGGTACTGGTCATCCGCCCCAAAGAAAAGGGCTGATTAAGGCGTAGCACAGGTTGCCAAAATGAGTGGGCGAGGGATCTTTTCCTCGCCCTGTTTGGCTGTGTCTCTCGATAGCAGGTCAACAAGACCGCCGGTCTTTCCCTGTCACCCTTTGACAGGTCAACAAGACTACCTGTTTTTCCCCGGTCACCCTTTGAATTGCCTGTGCAAAAGTTGTGTTGCGGGTTCAACTATTGACGCAACCCCTGCATCCTGATAATCTGTTCTTAACAATATTTCTTTTTATTTCCTTTCCAGCACACGCCCATCGGGCGCGGGCTTGCGTCAAGGAGGACAGCCATGCGAGCGTTCGAACCGGAAAGGATTCACAACATCGGCATATTCGGTCACCTCGGCAGCGGGAAGACAACGCTGGCCGAGGCAATGCTGATGACCGCCCACGCCATCCCGCGGATGGGGCGCGTCGAGGACGGGTCAACCACGAGTGACTACGACCCCGACGAGCACCGACGCGGGATGTCTATTTCGCTGAGCGTTTTGCCCCTGGAATGGAATGGCGACAAGATCAATCTAATCGACGTGCCCGGCGCAGCCGATTTTGCCGGCGAGGCTGCGGCAGCAATGCGCGTGATCGATGGCGCGGTACTTGTGCTCGACGCCAGCGCCGGCGTTGAGGTCGGCACAGAACTCTTCTGGGAGATGGCGGTACAACACCGCGTGCCCCGCATACTGTTCGTCAATAAACTTGACCGCGAAAATGCTAACTTCTACCGCGTGATCGAACAGGCCCGCGAAGTGCTCGACGCTGCGGTCATCCCACTTCAGATTCCAATTGGGTCAGGAAAAGATTTCAAGGGTATCATCTCGCTGCGTCAGCAACGGGCATGGTTGACCAGCCCGAAACACGATGGTGGCTATATCGAGGCTGATGTGCCGGCAGAGCTCGATGCACTGATGCACGAGTGGCGCACAGCCCTGATTGATAAAATCGCTGCAACCAACGATCACCTGATTGAACGCTACCTGGAAGGCGGTGAAGATGCGCTGACCCGCGAAGAATTGTTGCTCGGCCTGCGCACCGGGATTGCCGACGGCTCGATCGTGCCGGTCTTCTGCGGCTCAGCAACTGAAGTGGTGGGGATTGCCCAGCTTCTCAACGGAATTATCGACTCGATTCCCTCCGCCGGACGCAAGACGACGACGGCTATCGATCTTAATACCGAAACAGACATCGAATTGCGCCCCGATCGCAATGAGCCGCTCGCGGCGCTGGTGTTTAAGACCGTATCTGACACTTACGGCAAGCTGAGCTACTTCCGGGTCTTTGCAGGTGAAGTGCGCGCCGGCATGACGCTGATGAATGCCCGTACCCGCAAAGAGGATCGGATCGCTCACGTCTATATTGTGCGCGGCAAAGAGCAGATTGAAGTCGAGGCGGTTGGGCCGGGCGATATTGGTTTGCTCACAAAGCTCGGTGAGACGCAAACGAACGATACACTCTGTCTGTCGTCGCGCCCGTTGAAACTTAGCCCGATTGAGTTTCCGGCTCCAGCCTTCATCGCGACCGTCAAACCGCGCAGCCGCGCCGACCTCGACAAGCTTAGCTCGGCTTTGAGCCGTATGATCGAAGAAGATCCATCGCTCCAGGTCTCGCGCGATGCCCGCACGGGTGAAGCATTGCTCAGCGGCCTCAGCGAGACTCATCTGCAAATTATCGCCGAGCGGATGAAGCGTAAGTTCGATGTGAACATTGACCTCGAATTGCCGCGCATCCCCTATCGCGAGACGATTCGCAGCATTGCGACGGCGCAGTACCGCCACAAGAAGCAAACCGGTGGCGCCGGTCAGTTTGCCGATGTTGCCCTGCGCGTCGAGCCTTTGCCCCCCGATCCAAACCGCGCCGACCCGCTCGAGTTCGTTAATGAGATCGTCGGCGGCGTTATCTCGCGCGGGTTTATGCCGGCAATCGAGAAGGGTATTCGCGAGGCAATGGAAGAGGGTATCATCTCTGGCAACCCGGTCGTTGATGTGCGCGCTGCTGTCTTCGATGGTAAAGAGCATCCGGTTGACTCGAAAGAGATCGCCTTTAAGACAGCGGCAAAAGAGGCGTTCCGTCTCGCAGCCCAAAAGGCCGGTGTGATTATTCTCGAACCGATCTACAACATGGAGATTATCGTGCCCGACCAGTATGCCGGCGATATTATGAGCGATATGAGCACTCGCCGCGGTCGAGTTCAGGGAATGATGCCCTACGGCAACGGCAAGACGGTGATTCATGCCCAGGCGCCATTGGCCGAAATTCAGCGTTACGCCACCGATCTGCGCGGAATGACGCAGGGTCGCGGTCGGTTCTCGATCAGCTTCGCCGGTTACGAGGAGGTGCCACCGCATCTCGTGAACCAGATCGTCGAGGCGCACAAGAAAGAGCTGGAAGCGGCACATAGCCATTAGCTCACTGCCCCCTATCCCCTTTCAGCGAAGCGGCCCATTCGGGTCGCTTCGCTGTTTTCGGCAAATCCGAGTAAGTATCAACGCTGCCTGGATGAACGATCACCACACTGAATTCCGTCCCGCCTCACCCCTACCTTGACGCAACCATATTCCCGGCGTATACTGTCATCTAACGGCGATGACGGGGACGAGTAACTGCCGCTTGCCCGCCAGCGAGCCCGGGGCGGTGGAAGCCGGGTGGAACCGGTGGCAGTGAAAATCACCCCTGAGCCGGCAGGTGAACCGCCTGGCTGTATGCCTTGCGTAGTAGCTGCGCCCGGATCGCCCACCGTTATCAGGGCAGAGCGTTGGTAGACGCTTGCAGAGTGCGATGAGCGCTTGCATCGTAGCGCCGTCGAATCGGGGTGGTACCGCGGGGTTTATCGGCCTCGTCCCCTTTTGGGGACGGGGTTTTTTGATCGAGTGCGCACGGAGGTTGCATGTTTAAATCGGTTGACCCAAATGTCAAGTTTCCTCAACTGGAAGAAGAAGTGCTGGCGTGGTGGGACGCCAACAATATCGTCGCCAAGGCGCTGGCTTCCGGCGAGAAGCCGTTTGTCTTTTACGAAGGCCCGCCAACTGCCAACGGTCGCCCTGGTCTCCACCATACCATCTCGCGGAGCTTCAAAGATGTGATCCTGCGCTATCGCTCGATGCAGGGGTATCGCATCATTGGTCGTCGCGAAGGTTGGGATACCCATGGCTTGCCGGTTGAGATCGAGATCGAGAAGAAGCTCGGTTTCAGCGGTAAACCTGACATCGAGCGCTTCGGGATCGCCGAGTTTAACCGTCTCTGCCGTGAAAGTGTTTGGGAGTACATTCAAGAGTGGAAGGCTTTTACCAAGCGCATCGCCTTCTGGTTGAGCGAAGATGCTTACATCACCTACGAGAATGATTACATCGAGTCAACCTGGTGGATCTTCCGCCAACTGTGGGATCGCGGCTTGCTCTTCCGTGATTATAAGGTGACGATGCATTGTCCGCGCTGCGGCACCAGCCTCAGCGACCACGAAGTGAGCCTCGGCGCTCGCGATGATGTTGATGATCCGAGTGTCTATGTCAAGTTCCGTGTGACCGGTTTCACCACGCCACCACCGGCAGTCGATGGCACGCTCAATGGCGCGTTTCTGGTCGCCTGGACAACGACCCCCTGGACATTGCCGGCCAACGTTGCCCTGGCGGTCAAGCACGACGCCGAATACGTTGAAGTTGAGCATCAGGGCGAGCGGCTGGTGATGGCAGCGGCACTGGCGCAGAGTGTCTTGCCCGCCGATAGCTTTACTGTGTTGCGACACTTCCGCGGCAACGATCTGGTCGGCCTGCGCTACGAGCCGCTCTTCCGGGGAGTGCCCGGCGACGGCGATACAGTTGATTGGGAGACGACCTACCGCGTGATCGCCGATGAGATCGTTAGCCTCGATGATGGTACCGGTATTGTTCATATCGCGCCGGCGTATGGCGACCTCGAAGTTGGGCGCAAGCACGGCCTGCCGACCCTCTTTTCAGTCGGTCTCGATGGCAAGGTGCTGCCTCAGTTTAGTGAACTCGGCTTTGCCGGTAAGTTCTTCAAAGAGGCCGATCCTGACATCACCCGCAATCTCAAAGCGCGGGGCCTGCTCTTGCGCAGTGGACGAGTGCGCCACTACTACCCCTTCTGCTGGCGGTGTGGCACTCCGTTGCTCTATTACGCCAAACGCTCGTGGTATATTCGCACTACTGCCTTCAAAGCCGATCTGGTCGCCAACAATCAGCAAATTCACTGGGTGCCCGAACATATCCGCGACGGACGGTTCGGTAACTGGCTCGAAAACAATATCGACTGGGCGATCAGTCGCGAACGCTACTGGGGCACGCCGATCCCAATCTGGACGAACGCCGACGGATCGCACATGGTCTGCATCGGCTCGCTGGCCGAGCTGGAAGCGAAGGTTGGCCGCTCGCTGCGCGATCTCGATCTGCATCGGCCCTATATCGATGAAGTTGTCTGGGAAGATCCACAACATGGCCTGATGCGCCGCATTCCCGATGTGGCCGATTGCTGGTTTGATAGCGGCTCGATGCCGGTCGCGCAGTGGCACTACCCGTTTGAACATCGCGAGATTTTCGAGATGGCCCATCCCGCCGATTACATCTGTGAGGCGGTAGATCAGACGCGCGGCTGGTTTTACACCCTGCACGCTGTGAGCACACTGCTCTTTGACCGGCCAGCGTTCAAGAATGTGATCTGTTTGGGACACATTCTCGATGAACACGGCATCAAGATGAGCAAGAGTAAGGGCAACGTGATCGAGCCGGAAGAGGTCATTAGCGCCTACGGTGTCGATGCGTTGCGCTGGTACCTGTTCACTGCGGCGCCGCCCGGCAATGCCCGTCGCTTCAGTATGGCGCTGGTCAGCGAGAGCATGCGCAAATTCTTGCTCACGCTCTGGAATACGTATGCCTTCTTCGTGACTTACGCCAATCTCGATCAGTGGCAGCCCAATAATGGGCGCACCGCCGAATTGCAACCAATCGACCGCTGGGCACTGGCTGCCCTCAACCAGCTTGTGCAGCAGGTAACCGCAGCCTTTGAGGACTACGATGTCTACACGGCGGCTAACGCTATCGAGCACTTCGTTGATGAACTGTCGAACTGGTACGTGCGGCGCAATCGCCGACGCTTCTGGAAGAGCGAAGGTGACGCCGATAAAGAGGCCGCTTATCAAACGCTTTACACCTGTCTGGTGACGGTCGCTAAACTGGCAGCGCCGTTTACTCCGTTCGTCAGCGAGGTGATGTACCGCAACCTGGTCGCCGAGCGCGATCCCTCCGCGCCGGAGAGCGTCCATCTCGCGCGCTGGCCGCAGGTTGATCAAACATTGCTCGACCCGCAACTGGTTGCCGACACCGAAGCGCTGCTGACCGCCGTGTCGTTGGGTCGCGCTGCGCGGAAGCAGGCCAATCTCAAGGTGCGACAGCCTCTGAGCGAACTGTGGTTGCGAGCCAGCACTACGTCTGTACTCAACGGTGTGCGTCGCTTCGAGGCCGAGCTACGTGATGAGCTGAATGTCAAAGCAGTCCGCTATCTCGATGCCAGCAGCACTGTCGTCGAGTATCGCCTGAAACCGAATTTGCGCCTGGTTGGCAAAAAATTTGGCAAGCTGGTACCGGCATTGACCGCAGCGCTGCGCGATCTGAGCGGCGCTGCCGCGCGAGCGGCAGCGCAGGCCGTGGAAGCCGGTCAACCGCTACGCCTGCCGGTTGATGGGCAAGATGTGGAGTTGCTGCCTGATGAGGTTCTGGTTGAAAGCAGCGCTCCTGAAGGGTATGCAGTGGCTGAAGCCGACGGCATGCTGGTTGCGCTCAACACAACCGTCACCGAGGAACTACGACTGGAGGGGGCAGCGCGCGATCTGGTGCGCTACGTGCAAGATGCGCGCAAGAGCGCCGGTCTTGCCATCAGCGACCGCATCCACCTCTTCCTCAACAGCGCAGATGAGACCGGGCTGCTGACAGCAACCTTAGCCAGGTACCGCGATTACATTAGCTCGGAAACCTTGTCGGTTGAGTTAACAGTAGGTAACCCGCCTGCTGATGCCTACACCGAAACTGATGAGTTCGGCGATGGAATGGTGACCGTGGGGATCGTGAAGGCAACGGTATAAAAGCATCGGCTGACGAGAATTTCACCGCTGACGGTAGCCTGTGTCATCAGACACAGGCTACCGTTGTTAGCGGCAAGAGCGATTACGCCTGGCCGATGCAATCAGTAGCGCGTTATCGGCAGTCAATACGACGACCAGCACTCGCCATTGACACCAGCATGCTGCATCACATACAATGTCATCCACACAGTAGTATTCGAATTCACCAGAGCCATTTCGATGCCAGTATGACTGTGGCGCCAGGATAACCAACCGTATGCCCGGACAGAGTCTACAACTGGCCAGCATGAAAGAATTATGTCTACAACCACGATGCAGTGGCGGCGCGGGGATCATTCGCGCGGCGACTGGCCTGCGTCTCATCCGTCCACCCGGACCGGCCAATCGCTACCGTAACGCTCAGCTCGACGACTTCGGGCGGCGACCCGGCAGAGCGCGAGCGCTGGTTCCCCCAATGACGTTGCGCTTCCAAGCCCGCTTCTCGCATCCTGCCGACCGCTTGATCGGCACAGCCGGGTTCGGTCTGTGGAGCTATCCCTGGGCCAGGCCACCGCAGATGCCGCGAGCAGTCTGGTTCTTTTTCGGCGCCCCTCCACACGATATGCGACTGGCGATGGATGTGCCGGGATACGGCTGGAAGGCAGCTATGGTCGATACCGGCAAGCCGGCGGCGCTGCGCTGGTTGAGCGTAGCGCCGCTGATCGTGCCATTACTCAACATTCCTGCCTTCTACCGGTGGCTATGGCCGTATATTCAACGCGCCACCGGTGTCGCCGAGGCAATCATTGATGTTGACCTTACCCAATGGCACGACTACGAGATCCGCTGGGAGCCGAACGAAAGTGAGCTGCTGGTCGATGGCGCCGTTGCGTTACGCGGTCCCTCGCCGCGCGGCCCGCTCAGTCTCGTGATCTGGATTGACAATCAGTACGCAATTGTGCGACCTACCGGACGACTGGGGTGGGGTGTACGTGCCTGCGCGGAAGCCCAATGGCTGGAGATCGCAGTGTGACCGGTGAAGCAGTGACGAGTTTTCGAAGAGGTGTCTGCCATGACTCAGACAGGAATCCTTATCAGCTTTCGTCCGGCAGAGACGGATGGCGCCAGCCCGGCGCTGGTTAATCAGGTCGCCCGTCAGGTCATTGACGGTTTACGCAGTCAGCAGCAGGAGATAAAACCGGCGTACATCGCGTTACGCAGCGGCGAAGTCTATCAATGGCTCGTCACAGCGTCTACCGTAGCTCAATCTTTGCTGCCACTGGCAAGCTTCTCACTTGTCGTTGTGCAACTACTGAATGAACTGAAGAAGCTGACCGCGCAATCAGACAGCGCCAGACCACAGGTGATTGTCATTTACGATACGAGCAAGACACCCGTGCCAATCGAGAGTGATCAGGCGCTGCTGGAACGATTGCTGCGAGAACATCTGCCCGAACAGATCGACCCGGCTCAGGCCAGCATCGAGGTGCAGGTAGCCGAGCCAGCCAAAGATGACTGGTAAGGACTGATAACGACAGATCGCCGGGCCACCTTCGTGGCCCGGCTGTCTGAGATGCGCTTCTACGCACAAGACGGGTCGCAGCAGCGCTGCGACCCACTCAAAGTTTCTGTCGTTCGTCAACCGCGTTTGCGGTTTTCCTGCTGCTCCGACGCATCGAGTGGGAGCAGCAGCGACATGGCCGCTCTATTCGGCAAATCGATCGGTCACTGCCCCCAGACTGGCCGACGAAACCAGTTTCGCGTACTTGGCCAGCACGCCGCGATTGTAGCGCGGCGGACGTGGTTGCCAGGCAGCGCGGCGGCGGGCCAGCTCTTCATCAGAGACGTTGAGCTGCAAAAGCCGGGCATCGGCATCAATCGTGATGCTATCACCCTCTTCCACCAGCGCAATGGTACCGCCAACTGCCGCTTCTGGCGCCACATGGCCGACAACCAGGCCATACGTACCGCCCGAGAAGCGACCATCCGTGATCAGACCGACGCTATCACCGAGACCGGCGCCGATAATCGCCGAGGTTGGCGCCAGCATCTCGCGCATTCCAGGACCACCCTTCGGGCCTTCGTAGCGGATGACTACCACATCGCCAGCCTTGATCTTACCGCTCAAGATTGCCTCCAGACACTCCTCTTCAGCATCGAAGACGCGAGCCGGGCCGGTGATCCGGCGTTGCTTGATTCCGGTGATCTTGGCTACGCAACCCTCTTCAGCCAGATTGCCGCGCAGAATTGCCAGATGCCCTTGCGGGTAAAGCGGCTGCTCGAAGGGGCGAATTACGTCTTGATTGGCCGGTGGCTGGTCAGGCACATCGGCCAGCACCTCGGCAATCGTCTGACCGGTGATCGTCATACAATCGCCGTGGATCAAGCCGGCATTCAGCAGCATCTTCATCACCTGCGGAACGCCACCAACGCGATGCAAATCTGTGGCCACATAGCGGCCCGACGGTTTCAGGTCACAGAGCACCGGCACGCGCTGGCGGATGGTCTCAAAATCATCGATGGTCAGCGGCACTTCGGCAGCATGGGCAATAGCCAGCAAATGCAGGACGGCGTTCGTTGAACCGCCCAGCGCCATAACTACCGCAATCGCATTCTCGAACGACTTGCGTGTCAGCATCTGACGCGCAGTGCGATTGGCGCGAATGGCCTCGACCAACACCTCGCCCGAACGCGCAGCGCTGATCGCTTTCTCTTCATCTTCAGCGGCCATCGTTGACGAGCCGGGCAGGCTCAGCCCTAACGCTTCAATAGCCGATGACATCGTGTTGGCAGTATACATGCCGCCACACGAACCGGCGCCAGGACACGCATGTCGCTCGATCTCAAGCAATTCGTGCTCATCGATCCGGCCCGCGCTATACTCGCCAACCGCCTCGAAGGCGCTGACGATGGTTAAATCGCGCCCTTTGTAATGACCAGGCTTGATCGTACCGCCGTAGACGAAGATCGCCGGAATATCGAGACGCGCCATCGCGATCAGCGCGCCGGGCATATTCTTGTCGCAGCCTCCCACCGCAAGGATACCGTCCATACGCTGGGCATTGACAACCGTTTCGATGGAATCGGCAATTACTTCCCGGCTGACCAGGGAATACTTCATGCCTTCCGTGCCCATCGAGATCCCGTCACTGACGGTAATCGTGCCAAAGACTTGCGGCATGCCACCAACTGCGCGGATAGCAGCTTCGGCGCGCGCAGCAAGCGCGCCTAACCCGGAATTGCACGGCGTCAGTGTGCTGTGAGCGTTGGCAACTCCTACGATCGGCTTGGTAAAATCGTCGTCGCCGAAACCAACAGCGCGCAACATTGCCCGGTTGGGTGAGCGCTGCGGCCCTTCGGTAATCAAGCGACTGCGGCGGTTTTCGCTCATTATGAGCCTCCTCACATCGTATCTGAACCGGAACCCATAGCCTATTGTAACGCTATTTGTCAGCTTCGCCGCAAAGCATTGGGAATTTCGCAGCAAAGCAAACAGCGACGCGCGATGTGCGTCGCTGTTCCTCAAAATCACGCCATGCAGTTACGACGAGCGTAAACGTAACGGTAAGCGTCGATGTCGCAGCGGGTTAACGTTTTCCTGTCTGCGCAATACGACGATCCCAATCGACAGCAGTCTAATCGCCAATATTCGCAGCCTCTTCCGCGATTGGCACCGGCGCTTCGCCGCGCCCGACACCCCAGTAAATAAAGCCGAGGCTACGCATCTCGCGCGGATCGTACAGATTACGGCCATCGATCACAACCGGCTGACGCATATAGCGCTTGATCCGTTGCCAGTCCAACTGCTTAAACTCATTCCATTCAGTCACCAGCAAGAGCGCATCGGCATCTTTGGCGACATCATAAGCGGTTGCAGTGAAGGTTACTGTCGGCAGTAACTCTTCAGCTCGTGGCATTGCCACCGGGTCATACGCTTTGACGCGCGCTCCCTTCTTCAACAAAGCATTGATAATATCAACGCTCGGTGCTTCGCGCATATCATCAGTGTTTGGCTTAAACGACAGACCGAGCACACCGATCAAGCGACCGGTGAGATCGCCTAGCACAGTCTCGACCTTCTTCACAAACCGCTTGCGCGCATCGCTGTTAATATCCATCACGGCCTGAAGCAGTTGAGGATGACAGCCGGCTGACGCAGCCATATGGTAGAGGGCCAGCACATCCTTCGGGAAACAGGAGCCACCGTAACCAACGCCGGCCTCCAGAAAGTGAGGACCAATGCGCTTATCGGCACCCATGCCCCGCGCGACCTCGCGCACATCGGCGCCGAGTCGCTCACAAATCTGGGCAATCTCATTGATGAACGAAATGCGGGTAGCCAGGAAGGCGTTGGAAGCGTACTTGATCATCTCAGCAGTGCGCAGATCGGTGATGATGATCGGCGCACCGAGGGTTTCGTGCAGCGCGGCCACGCGCTGGGCCGCTTCGCGATTCTTGGCCCCCAACACAATTCGGTCAGGCTTGAAGAAATCGCTCAACGCGCTGCCTTCGCGCAGAAATTCGGGATTCGAGACCACATCAAACTTCACGTCAGGGCCGGCGTGTTCGGCAATAATGTTTTCAACCATATCGCCGGTGCCAACCGGCACAGTGCTCTTGTCGATAATAATCGATCCTGAGCGCAGATATTTACCAATACTGCGCGCCGCAGCCTTGACATAGGTCAGATCGGCAGCGCCGTCTTCGCCCATCGGCGTGCCAACTGTAATGAAGATAAATTCGGCCTCAGGAATGCCGACCGCATAATCATCGGTAAAGCGCAACCGTCCGGCGCGCATATTTCGTTCTTGCACCTCTTCGAGACCCGGTTCAAAGATCGGGGATTTGCCACTGCGGAGCAATTCAAGCTTGTGCAGATCGATTTCGATGCAGGTAACTGAGTGGCCGAGATCGGCGAAGCACACGCCGGTTGTCAAACCAACGTAGCCGGTACCGACGACACAAATGTTTTTCACGATAGCTTCTCCTTGACGTGACCGTGGATAGAGGCACTATCCATCGCGGTTTGATCATCGTTGTACGCGACAGGCGTGACATTTTGATGAATAATGCCGTTTCGACTGATGACAAAACTCAGAGTGTAACTTCCGCGCCGAGACCTGCTTCAGTTGCCCGCTGTAAGACCAGCGCAGCGACAGCCAGATCTTGCGCGGCATTGCCAACCGACTTGAAAAGGGTAATCTCATCATTGGTGGCGCGACCAGGCACAGCGCCATTGACCAGCTCACCCAGCTCACCGGCAATGTGCTGTTCATCGATGAGACCGGCAGCGCGAGCCTGGATCAGATCGCCAGCTTCGGCCCAGGCAGCGTGGCGTTGATCGACGAAGACCCGGCTCTGCGCCACCAGGGCCGGCGGAATCTCTGCCATATCAGGCCGATAAGCGCCAATGGCATTGATATGCGTTCCTGGCCGCACCAGTTCGGCGGCGAAGAGAGGGGTAGGGCTGCTCGTGGCCGTGCATACCACATCGGCTTCGGCCAGCGGCACAGTCGGATCGGTAGCAATGCGAATATCGCCGCGAAACCCTTCACTGCGCACCTGCGCGGCCAGCAGAGCGGCCCGGTCGCGAGTGCGATTTACGATCCAGAGATTATTAATCGTTGGTCGCGCTACCAGCACAGCCTGAATCTGTGGCAACGCCTGCGCGCCGGCGCCGAACACAACCAGCACGCGCGCATCGGCGCGGGCCAGCAACCGGGTAGCCACACCAGAAGCGGCGCCGGTGCGTAATGCAGTGAGATACGTCCCATCAAGCACAGCCAGCGGTCGCCCGCTGGTCGGATCAAACAATGTCACCAGGGCGTAGATGGTTGGTTCGGCGCGATAGATATTTTGGGGGAAGACTGAGACGGTTTTCAGACCGAGAGCCGGTGTCTCACCGCCGAGACGACCAGGCATAAAGAAGGTTGTCGCCTGATAGATTGGGGTTGCAATCGCGGTGCGAAGGGGAATATCAGCTTCACCACGCGATAGCATGCCAAACGCCTGCGCAACCGCATCAATTGCTGCGGCCATCGGCGCGGCCTGCCTGACATCAGCCGCTGAAAGAAACCGCATGCCCACCTCCTCGTTAGCCTGCAACTGCCATGCCATTCCTATCATACGACAAAACCGGCACGGAAAGCGATCCATGCCGGTTCAGAAGATGCAGAAGAAGGCCGAACATTCGCAGGCAATTACGCTTGTGCAGGCTGATCGACCTCGGTTTCAGCGACAGGAGCAGACGGCTCGTTATCGTTCATCCGGCGCAACGACAAGCCCATGCGCTGGCGTTGCCGATCGAGGCTAATGACACGCGCTGTCACAATCTGACCAGGCTGCAAAACATCGCGCGGCTGCGCCTGTGGGTCAGCATCAAGTTCACTGGCGTGGATCAAGCCCTCAACCGCCTCTTCCACCTGCACGAAGGCGCCGAATGGAGTGACATTCGTTACCGGGCCGGTCACCAGTTGGCCAAGTGTGTAGCGCTGATCGATCGTTTCCCAGGGATTGTTCTGCAACTGGCGGATGGAAAGGCCGATCCGCTCGCGCTCGCGGTCAATCTCAACCACCACCACCTTGACTTCCTGGCCGGGTTGGAGCACTTCACGCGGATGATTAACCCGCTGCCAGCTCAGTTCGGAAATGTGAGCCAGCCCATCGGCGCCACCCAAATCGATGAATGCGCCGAAGTTGGTAAGCTGATTCACGCGACCAACCAGAACATCGCCCGGCTGCAACTCAGTAAGCAAGCGCTGCTTCTGCGCCTTGCGCCACTCTTGGGTGGCTGCCCGCTCTGAGAGCACCAGTCGATTGCGCTCGCGATCAACCTCAATCACTTTGAGCGGAATCTCCTGATTTACCATCTTTTGCAAGGCCTGCTGCCGCTCATCAGCAGCGGTGCGCCCGTGCAATTGCGCCACCTGCGACGCCGGCACAAAGCCGCGAATGCGGTTGAACTGCACCAGCAAACCGCCTTTGTTGAAGCCGATCACCTTGCAGCGGGTGATGCCGCCATCGTGGAAGAGCTGTTCGGCAACTTCCCAGTCCTTCGCCACCTGCACCATCGTAAGCGAGAGGATCAGGTCACCATCGCGGTTCTCCGGCTCTTGCACGTAAACCTGAACCGTATCGCCAACCTTCAGCGAATTGATAAAATTCTCGCCCATTTGGCGCAAATCGTTAGCCGGAATGATACCTTCCCGCTTAGTGCCAATCGAGACCAGAACCCCGCTCTCTTCGATGTGCATGATTAGACCTTCACGCAATTCACCACGCTGGGGGCGGGCATAATCATACTCATCGAGCAATTGGGTCCAATCCAGATCTTCCTCATTCTGCCGGGTCACAGGGTCGGGCTGGACAGACATGCTACAAAGCCTCCTCAAAAGAGATTTCGTTTCGTTTCAGCTTCCGCTGCGGCGCCGGAAAGAACTTTTGCAAGCGCCCAATAACACCTCTTAAATGCGCATAACCCACGCTGCAAACAGGATGCCGCGTCAGCGCGAGCCACCAGCTCCGCCTGATAGCAAGTGCTCCTGGGCCGTCGTAACCGTTTCAGTCTGTGGAGTGCGACCGTCGCGGAAAGCGAAACGTGTTTTACAATGCTGGCAATTATAGGCGATGATGATGAACCTGTCAACATTTTCACAAGCTAGATAACAGGTATTTGCCCGATAACGAAGAGCAGTTGCTGTATGACGTTGATATTTGTCTTTCTCGATGGTATTGGCTTAGCGCCGGCTACCCGTACCAATCCGCTGGCCCATACGCCGATGCCAGCGGTACAGTCGCTATTAGGCGGGCCGCTGACTAGCGAGCAGATCGGCTATCGCGACGAGTTGCTTCTGGCGTCGCTTGATACATGCCTCGGCGTAGAGGGGTTGCCGCAAAGTGGCACCAACCACGTGGCGCTGCTGGCTGGCGTTAATGCGCCGGCTTTGCACGGACGCCACCAGCCTCACTTCCCACCGGTGGCGTTGCGTCCACTGCTGGCCGAACAGTCGATCTTTCGGCGAGCGCAGTTGCAAGGAAAACGGGTTGCCTTCGCGAATGTCTTCACCGAAGGCTATTGGCAGGCGCTGGCAACGCGACGGTTACGGCGCTCGGCGAGCGTGATTGCGGCTGAAGGCGCCGGTCTCCGCTTGCGCGATCTGCACGATCTGCGCGTCGGGCAAGCGCTGAGCTGGGATATTACCGGCGAGGGTCTGTCCGCGCGCGATCCGGCTGCGGCAACTATTCCGCCGATCACGCCCCAACTGGCGGGCGAACGACTGGCACGTATGGCGGCTGACTACGATCTGGTCTTCTTTGAAAGTTTTTTGCCCGATCTTGCCGGCCATGGCCGCCTCGGACCAACCGGCGCAGGCATAGCGCTTTCCCGCATCGATGGTTTGCTTGCCGGCTGGTTGAGCGCGCGCCGTCCCGGTGACAGCTTGCTGATTACGTCAGATCATGGCAATATCGAACAGGCGGACACAACCGGTCATACGACGGCGCCGGCGCCGCTGCTGGTGATCGGGCCGCTGGCCGCTCAGTTTCGTCACTTGCGCCGGATCGATCAGGTAGCTGATGCCGTTATCGCTGCATTGGCCAGAGAGCAGGGCTGAAGATCAAATCCGCTGCAACGGTTCACACAAATCATCGTGGCATCGATAGCAAGGCTTACACACGAACTAGAGGAAGGTATGCAACGTAACATTCGCGTGCTCTTTGTCTGTATGGGAAATATCTGTCGTTCGCCAATGGCGGAAGCAGTCTTTCGCCATCTGGTCAACCAGGCTGGTCTCAGCGAGCGGTTCGAGATCGACTCAGCCGGCACTGGCGGCTGGCACGTCGGCGAACCGCCACATTGGGGAACGCAGCGCGTGCTGGCAAGCCGCAATATCTCGACTGCCGGCATGCAGGCGCGGCAGGTACGCGCTACCGACATTGACCGGTTCGATTACATTCTGGTAATGGATCGCGAAAACCTGGCCGATCTGAGCCGATTCCACCCTAAAGCCCGCGAACGGGCAAAGTTGTTGCTCAGCTTTGCGCCAGAATTGGGTGTCGATGAAGTGCCCGATCCCTACTACAATGGACGCTTCGATGAGGTGTACCATCTCATCGAGACGGCCTGCCGCAATTTACTGGCTTACATTCGTCAGCGCGAGGGGATATAGTGGCGGAATGATGGAGCATGGCGCCGACATTTGCGCAACCGTTACGGCGCACCTGAACCATCAAACGTTGCGATCAATCACAAACACCAGCTCATTCGGCAATTCAATGACTTGCGGCGACCAGCCTTCAGCGGCGGCGAGCGCAGTCATATAGCCGCGATAAGTTGTCGCCATACCGACATTTCGCCCACCCAGACTGCGGGTTGGAAATGAAACGATCAGGCGCGGCGCCTGAATTGCGCGAAGCAGATCGGCGCCAGCGCCACGGCGTTGTTGTTCGAGCAAGGGCACAACCTTGAGCGCCAGCGCAACATCGGCGACCACCGGCGGCAGACTGGCGGTCAGATCGCAAATACCGGCCTCACCATGAACGCCTAACAAGGGGATTGCCGCATTGAGAAACGCGCAGAGCGCTGTGTCAATGTCGCAAGCGATGTAGCAGGCGTGGGGCGGCAAATTCATCCATGGGATCGCCAGTGGGTTGAGGCCACAGCCAAGATCGAGCACGCGCTGCGGCGGCTGCGCGCCAAAACAGGCCGGATAAAGGTCAGTCAGCGCAGGCAACCGTTCGCGAGTCGAGGCATGTTCGGCCATCAGGCGACGACAGACCGCTGCGCGCGCTGCCATATCTGGCGCTTGCCGCAATTGTTCAAGCCACTGCGAGTAGGGTAGCGCGCGCCCGTCATACGCCCCGATCATCTGGTGCAACGCCGTCTTGGTAGCCTTTACGGCTGCTTTCAACGACGGATACCGTTGCAACGCCTCACGCCCTACTCGCTCGATCAGGCGCGGATCAATCGAACGATAGCGGGCGCTCGCCTGCACGATTGCCATCAGTTCGGCCAGCTTTGTCTCGCGTGGAGTGGTCATGCAGCGTCTCCCGTTCACGGCGGATGAGATCCATCACCCGCGCCATGAAGTGCAGATTGTGGATAGTTGCCAGCCGCAACGCTAATGTCTCACCAAGCTTGTGCAGGTGATGCAGATAACCCAGGCTATAGTGACGACAGGTGAAGCAGGTACAACCGGGTGAAATTGGGGTGTCGGCTTTGATGTGTTTGCGATCAGGCAGATAGACATAGGTAAACCAGTCACCGGCTAACTGAAACCCGGGCCGTTGCGGATCGGCAGTAAAGGCCAGCAATCTGCCCTGCCGGGCATCACGGGTTGGCAGGGCGCTATCGAAAATGTCATAGCCCATCCGGGCGCAGGTCACTACGCTAACCGGATGACCGACGCCAAGCGCATGCATGGGGAAGCGGGCCGGGATCTGCGCGCGAGTAAAGGCCAGAATCTCGCTCAACAACTGGCCCTGATCGTCAAGCGGCCATCCCCCGAAACCGAAGCCATCGAAGCCGATCTCAAGCAGGGCTGCGGCGCACTCGGCGCGCAGCGTCAGATCGCCCCCACCTTGCACAACCGCAAAGAGGAGCGGCGGTTGCGTGAAACGTTTCTGGCGTTCCAATTGCCGATCAAACTCATCGCGGCACCGTCGCGCCCATCGGATCGTTCGCTCAACCGAGCGACGTTGCTCTGTCGGCGAGTCGGTCACATGGGTGCAATCATCGAGACAGATGACAATATCAGCGCCATAACTCAACTGCAATTGAATGCTCTTTTCAGGGGTCAATTGAAAGCGACGTTCCGCCCCTTCCGGCTGAAAAGTCAGACCCTGGTCGGAAATACGCCCCTGTTTTGGATTATTGCGAATCAGAGAGTAAGCCTGAAATCCACCGCTATCGGTGACAATTGGCCCATTCCAGGCTGCCATGCGATGCAACCCGCCGAGGACTGCAATCGTCGAACTACCAGGACGCTGCATCAGGTGAAAGACGTTCATCACCAGTGCAGTAATCCCGGCTTCGGCCAGATCGCGGCTATCGACCGAGCGCACAGCGCCAAATGTTGCATCAGGCAAAAAAACCGGCAAGATCAGTTGGCCATGATTGAGCGTTAATGAATTGACCATATTCCCCAACAAATATGCTAAGCTTGAGAGTTGAAACTTGTTATATAATGCGCTATACTATCACAGAGGCATATTACATCTGATACCTGTTTAATTCGGTTTGCTCTGCCCTGCATGCAGTGTTTGTAGATATATATTATTTTTCGGCATTGGCATGACCGAACGTAAACAGGGCATCAAAGGCAAAAAGATTTCTCAGTGACAGAATGGAGTGTTCAATGTCCGACATCACCAAAAACTTGCTTAATGTCGATCTTCGCCAGGGCGTTGTGCCCATCTCGAAGGCGGCATCATCGCTTGCGGCGCTAATCAAGCGCTCACAAGCCACTCATCAACCGATTGTAGTGACACAAAAGGGTTACCCGGCGGGAGTGCTGCTCGATGTCGAGCTGTTTACGGCTCTGCGCGAGCTGGCGGAACGCTATGAAGCCGAGCATAACGGCAAGAGCGATAGCGTAAAGTAAGTTATTACCGGTATCTTACCATACGAGTGTGCAGTCGCAAGCAGACGCGACTGCACATTTGTTATGCGCGACGATATAGATGTTGCTCCAGGCTGTTGCGACGCTGTTTGTCAGAAGATTGCCCACCTGTACACCGTTACCGGCGGCAAGCCCCGACTGCCAGATCATTTCCAGCAAGCGATTCGTATGTGATTCAGAGACACCTTCAACCCCTTCTAGCACTTTTCTAACAAGCCTGTCAATCCGGCTTTTATGGCTTCAGATCAACGCAAAACCATCTTTCAACCTTCCTTTAACACCCCACTTGCACGTTTTGGCAACCTGTGCTATACTCTCAGCCGAAATCAATCCCCAATAGCTCAACGGTAGAGCAGCTGACTGTTAATCAGCGGGTTCCTGGTTCGAATCCAGGTTGGGGAGCCAACAGGGGCTGAGCATTGCTCAGCCCCTCATCGTTTTTTGTCTGCTATCATGCAAAAAATTCTGCTAGCGTGATGGAGCAACTCTATGCATCCCGATGAGTTTCGTCGTCTCGGCTACCGAGTCGTTGATCTGATTGCTGAGTATCGAGCTTCGATTGCCGACCGACCGGTCTGGTCACAGGCACAACCTGGCGAGGTGCGCAGTCAGTTCCCGGCCACGCCGCCAGAACAACCTGAACCTCCAGACGCAATTCTGGCCGATGTCGAACGGATCATCATGCCTGCGCTGTCGAACTGGCAGCATCCGCGCTTCTTTGGCTATTTCCCGGCGAACGCCAGTCTGGCCTCGCTGTTGGGTGATATGCTGAGCGGTGGTCTCGGTCAACTCGGCCTGAACTGGCAGGCCAGTCCACCGCTCACCGAACTCGAAGAACTGACAACCGATTGGATGCGCCAACTACTGGGTCTGAGCGCGGTATGGCGCGGTGTCATTCAAGATACAGCCAGCACCAGCACGCTGGTGGCCTTGCTTTGCGCCCGCGAACGGGCCAGTGACCATAGCCAGACCCGCGGTGGAATGCAGGCGCTCCCGCGACCACTGATTGTCTACACTTCAGCGCAAAGCCATAGCTCGGTTGAAAAAGCCGCGTTGCTGGCCGGCTTTGGCCGCGATAACCTGCGCCTGCTCCCGGTTGATGAAACTTTTGCATTGCGCGTCGATGCGCTTGAAGCGGCGATTGCCGCCGACCGGGCCGCCGGAAATGTGCCGTGCGCGGTGGTTGCCAGCATTGGCGCCACCGCTACAACCGCATGCGACCCGCTTGAGCCGATTGGCGCGATCTGCCAGCGCGAGGGAGTCTGGCTGCATGTTGATGCAGCAATGGCCGGTTCAGCCATGATCTTGCCGGAGTGTCGATACCTCTGGCAGGGAATCGAACAGGCCGATAGTCTGGTGCTCAATCCGCATAAATGGCTGGGCGCAGCCTTCGACTGCTCGCTCTACTACGCGCGCGATCCGCAACACCTTATCAGGGTTATGTCAACCAATCCCAGCTATCTGCAAACCAGCGCCGATGGCGCCGTGACCAATTACCGCGACTGGGGCATTCCTCTCGGACGACGCTTCCGCGCGCTCAAGCTCTATTTTCTCTTGCGCTGTGAAGGCGCTGAAGGGTTGCGCGCCCGCTTGCGACGCGATCTGGCCAATGCGCGCTGGCTGGCGGCGCAGATCGATGCCGCGCCAGACTGGCGCCGTCTGGCCCCGACCCCGCTGCAAACGGTGTGCGTCCGCCATGAGCCTGCCGGACTGACCGGTGAAGAGCTGGATCGTCATACACTGCGCTGGGTGGGAGCGATTAACGCCAGCGGCGCTGCCTACCTGACTCCGGCAATCCTTGAGGGACGCTGGATGGCGCGGATCAGCATTGGCGCCGAACCAACTGAGCATGCCGATGTAGCGGCATTGTGGGAGTTGATGCAGCACACAGCCCGCCAGATGATCGGTTGAGGTCGAACCACTTCAATCCCACGACCGGCGATGAATGCCGGTCGTGGCCGCGTTACAACCCAACGCGATCCTTCCACCCACTCAGATCGTAGACGGCCAGCGCATTGACAAAGATCTGGACAGTTCTGTTGTCGGCAGTGGTGACCGAAACGAAGTAGGGAACACCCTGCTCGACCCAGGCCATGGTGATCAAGTCGGGATCGGTTATCATCACTCCCTGCGCGCCGCGCAGGAGCGTAGCTTTCACTCGATCGCTGCCGGCGACCGGTTGATGCTGTTCCCATACCGGACGAGCCGGGTTGCCACCCGCGATAGTGATGGTGGTTGTGGCGCCACGGGGACGGAGCGTGACCTGAAAACCCTGATCGTCGGCAAAGGGGGCCGGATCGGGGAGCACTTCGTAGCTCTCAGTCAGCGAAGGCGGGAGCAGATATTGCACGTTGATGCGTTCACCGGCAGGGGCGAGGGTTGGTTCAGGGATGAACGAGCGACCGGCGCAGCCGGTAAGCACGAGCAAGGTGATAAGCAGAAAGATCTGACGCATAGGATTGTGGAACTCTCGTAAAGATGGTCGGGTGAGCGGTGAGGTCTTTCCGGTTCTTTAGCACAATGCAACGAGCTGGAATGAACGTCTGTTCATCCCATCATACGACCCATGACCAGGGCTTCACGCACTCTTACAGTGGGCGGGGGCGCGATCGTTTGCGCCCCCGCTTCGCGCCATCAGAGATGGATCGGCGCGCCATGCACGAGCGCGTGCGCCGCTTCACCGATCGCTTCATAGAGTGTCGGGTGAGCATGGATCGTCTGCATCATACTCTCGCCAGTTGCTTCGTGGCTCAACGCAATCCCACCCTCGGCGATCATCTCGGTCACCCGTGGGCCGATCATGTGAACACCCAGAATCTCGTCGTACTGAGCATCAGCCACCAGCTTGACGAACCCGAAGCGGGTTTGCCCCAGCACACGGGCCTTGCCATTAGCCGAGAAGGGGAACTTACCGACCTTCACCTGGTAGCCGCGTTCGCGCGCCTTAGCTTCGGTAAGGCCAACGCTGGCGATTTCAGGGTTGCAGTAGGTGCAGGCAGCAATCTTGCCGTAGTCGATCGGCGTGACGTGATGGCCGGCAATGTGTTCGACCGCCAGGATTCCCTCAGCGCTGGCTTTGTGTGCCAGCCACGGCGTGTTGGCAGTGCAGTCGCCAATTGCGTAGACACCCTCGGCGCTGGTGCGCAGGAAACCATCGGTCTCGATAAAACCGCGGTTGTTAACCTTGACTCCAGCTTCTTCCAGACCGATATTGTCGGTATTGGGCGCGATGCCGATTGAAACCAGCAACTTCTCAACGGCGATCTGATGCGGTTTACCGGCACTATCAACAACGGTAACCACTACCTTCTCGCCACCAATATCGACACCTTCTACCTTCGCCCCGGCCAGAGTCTTAATGCCACGACGCTGAAACGCTTTCGCAAGTTCTGCGCTTACTTCCTCGTCTTCGTTGGGCACAATCCGCGGCAATGCTTCCACAATCGTCACTTCGCTGCCAAACGAGCGGAACATCGAGGCAAACTCGACCCCAATCGCGCCAGCGCCAATCGCCAGCAGACTGGTCGGCACCTGTTTCAGGTAGAGCATATCGGTAGAGGAGAGCACGCGCTCGCCATCGAACGGCACGCCGGGGAAGGGGCGCGGACGGCCACCGGTAGCGACAATGATCTGTTTGGCGGTCAGCACACGCTCGCCGCCTTCGTTCAACTGAACATGCACCTGCCCGCGTCCAGCCAGACGACCACGCCCGGCCACCACTTCGATCTTATTCTTCTTCATCAAGAAGGCGACACCGTCAGTGCTCTGCTTGACGACGGTATCTTTGTGCTTCATTGCCCCAGCTAGATCGAACGCAACTTGCTCGACCGTAATCCCGAATCGTTTTGCCTCTTTGACCTCTTCGAGCAGGTCGGCACTGTGGAGGAGAGCTTTGGTAGGGATACAGCCGATATTTAGACAGACACCACCCAGCGCATTGACTTCTACAACCGCTACTTTCATTCCCAGTTGCGCAGCGCGAATAGCGGCAACATAACCGCCCGGCCCTGAACCGAGAATGACAAGGTCATACACTTGCTCGCTCACGGAACAATCCTTTCATTTCCTGTACAGGCGGCAAGCGATCCAAATGTGCTTACCAGCCTTACAACACCAACGAAATGATAGGCAACGGCGCAGGGGGATGTCAACCACCTGCGCCGGAACGACTAATGTTGGGCTGCGCCAACGTGCAGATGCGCGTTGTAGCTCGACCGCACAAGCGGCCCGCTCTCAACGTGGCGGAAGCCGCGCGCCAGCGCATAAGCCCGAAACCCGGCAAATTCAGCCGGCGTCACGTAGCGATGGACAGGCCAGTAACTGGCGTCGGGCGCGAGGTATTGCCCAATGGTCAACACATTGACATCAACCGCGCGCAAACGGTCGATGACTTCGTATATCTCATCGTTCGTCTCACCGGCCCCGACCATCATCCCGCTTTTAGTGACCAGATGTGGTTTCGCCGCGCGGGCGCGCGCCAGCAATTCGATGCTCTGCTCGAACTTCGCTCGTGGACGGAAACGGCGGAACAGGCGCGGCACCGTCTCGATGTTGTGGTTCAGCACATCTGGCTCAGCCGCCAGCACCGTCGCCAGCGCGTCCCAGTTGCCGTCGAAGTCGGGAATGAGCACCTCAACCTTGCAATCGGGAACCTTCTGCCGGATCAGCTCGATGGTGCGGGCAAAGATATGAGCGCCGCCATCGGGCACATCATCGCGATTGACCGAGGTAAGAACGGCGAACTTGAGTTTCAGATGAGCGACCGACTCGGCAACTCGCTCTGGCTCGTGTTCGTCGATTGGTTTCGGCTTACCCTTGCCGATTGCGCAATAGCGACAGCCGCGGGTACAAATATCACCAAGCAACAAAAACGTTGCCGTGCGATGATTCCAGCACTCGCCGATGTTGGGACAACGAGCCTCTTCACAGACTGTGTTGAGGTTCTTCTCGCGCATCAGGCGCAGCACATCGTGATAATTAACGCCACCCGGCGCGCGAGCCTTCAACCATTCGGGCCGCCGGGGCCGATTGGTTGCGGCAGGCGCACTATTTGCGACACCTACATCGCTCAGCGGAATTAGTTCTGCCATTGGCGTTCTCGCATTCCAGTTATCACCTGTGAAGGCGATAAACGATCATTCAATTGATAATGATATTGTACCGCATGATACGCTCTTATCGTACCGGGGTTGCCACCACCTGCAACGCAAACACGGCGCATATCTGCTCGATCAGTCGCCCGGCAACCTCGGCCAACGGCGGCGCATAGCCAAGCTCGGCAGCCAGCGAGGTAACACCGCGATCGCTAATCCCACAGGGAACGATCAGCTCAAAGCCGCTCAGATCAGGATCGACGTTCAATGCCAGGCCGTGGGTAGTAACGCCGCTCGCGCTCAATTTGACGCCGATAGCGCAAATTTTGGCTGCGCCGCCGCGCACCCACACCCCGGTCAGACCGGGTACCCGCTCTCCACTGATGCCGTAGCCGGCCAGCACTTGAATGACGCTCTCTTCCAATCCGCGCACATAGCGACCGACATCGCTGCCATGTTGCGAAAGTTTGAAAATCGGGTAGGCGACGAGCTGACCGGGCGCGTGATAGGTCACTTCGCCGCCGCGATCACTCTGCACAACGGCAATACCACGCGCAGCCAGTTCTGCCGGCGAAGCCAGGACGTGATCGGGTCGGGCTTTATTGCCAAGAGTAATTGTCGGTGGATGCTCGACCAGCAGCAACGTGTCGCCGATCTGGCCACTCGAACGAGCGCGGGCAAACTCGCGTTGTTTATCCCATGCAGCAGTATATTCCATGTAGCCAAGATGGTAGATTGTTAGCGCGCGCATAAGCTTCGGCAATGGCATCATTTTTTCTTTACGTTAGTATAGCCCATAATCGACAAACGCGAGTTGTGGTAGGCTACCAATAGAATTCTGACGATGCGACGAGGTATGGGCAATGCGTTTGCTTTTGATGATCACGTGTCTTCTGCTCAGTGCATGCGGAGCTACCACGGCAAACCCGCTTTCCACACCAGCGCAATCACCGCCTGCTCAAACCGCAACCCCAACTGTTACGCCAGTATCGGAACCACCCCCCACCGCAACACCCTCGGTCACAGCCACGCTCGCGCCTGCCGCCTCGGCCACTGTCAGCCCTACTGCCACCCCGACGGCATTACCAACCATGACACCCATTCCCCCACCCACAGCCACCTCGCCGGCAACCGGCGACCAGACACCGGTGCGGCTGGTGATTCCGGCGATCAATCTCGACCGTAAGCTATATCCGGTAGGGCTTGACCAGAACAATGTACCGGTAGTGCTCGATCACGACGTGGGCTGGTACATCTACAGCGCCAAACCAGGAGAGGGTGAAAACATCGTGCTGTGGGGGCATGTCCTGCGTTTCCGCAAAGCGCCTCACATTCCCGCGCCCTTTGCGCTTGTCGACCGGCTTGCAATCGGGAGCGAAATCTTGCTCTACAGCGCCGATGGCGCCGTTTTTCGCTACGTAGTTGCGCGCAAAGAACGGGTAACGCCCGATCAGGTAGAGTACATCCTTCCTACCGGTGACGAACGTTTGACTCTGGTATCATGCATAGGTGATCGGGTGATTGTGGAAGGCAACGTCGAGCTTACGCACCGTCTGATTACGATTGCCGTGCCGGCGCCATAGGCAGGGTGAGATCAGCAACCGCCTGTCAGCGCGCGCCACAGACAAAGGCACGGCGCTGTGGCGCTCTGTCGTCTCCGAACCGCTGCGCGCCACCGCAGGAACGCAACGATCTGGGAATGAGGCGAACTCGCTCTCGCGGTCGGCACTGGCCGACCATGCCCACTCTTTTCATCCCGCGTCTCAGCAACCACACAAAACTGAAGCACTCTGCTTGCGGGCAGGGATCAGGAGATTTGCGGCAGGTGTTCCGCAACGCGACAACGACACCGGGAAAGGCATTCATGACAAACAAACCTGACACCGTGGTATACTATGCCGTAGACCTCATCTGTAGCTATGAAGGGTAGATCGCGTGGCAACGATTGGCCTATCAGCAGCACTGGAGCAGTTCCACCCAAACGAATTACTCGAACATTGCCGGCTGGCCGAACAGTACGGATTTCGCGGTGTGATGGCCGCTGATCACTTTCAGCCCTGGGTTCCTGCGCAGGGGCACAATGCCTTTGTCTATAGCTGGATGGGAGCTTTAGGTGTTGTGACCGGCCACCGCTTCGGCCCAGGGGTAACCTGTCCATCGTTCCGCACCCATCCGGCGGTGATTGCGCAAGCAGCAGCAACGTTGGGCGCAATGTTTCCAGGTCGCTTCTGGTTGGGATTAGGGAGCGGTGAGTTGCTTAATGAAAATGTGGTCGCTAGCGTCTGGCCAGAACCGCTCACACGTTTCGAGATGCTGCAAGAAGCAACTGAAATTATTCAGAAATTGCTGAGCGGCAAAGAGACCCGTTATCGAGGACGCTATTTTCAGATGAATAAAGTGCGGCTATGGACGCTGCCCGAACAGCCGGTACCGATCTACATTGCCGCCACCGGCCCCCAGACGCTGCGCTGGGCTGGACGCACTTGCGATGGCTTGATCACGCCGGGCGCGGCTCCCGACAAGCTGCGCCGGATTCTGGCCGACTTTGCAGCCGGCGCGCGCGAAGCGGGGAAGGATCCTGCCCAGATGCCGAAACTGCTTCAATTGCACGTTTCATGGGCGACAACTGACGAAGAAGCGCTTCAGAATGCGCTCGATCAGTGGCCCAACGGCGGTATGAACTTCCCCAAACAAGACATTCGATCGCCGGAAGATTTTGCCGCAATGGCCCGACTGGTGCGCCCGGAAGATTTTCGTGGTCGCGTGCTGATCTCGTCCGATCTCGAACAGCATCGCGTCCATCTCCAGCAGTTTATTGACCTCGGTTTTGATGAAATTTATGTCCACAATGTCGGTCGCAATCAGGTAGAGTGGATCAAGGCCTACGGTGAAGTAGTCTTGCCGAAACTACGCCCATGTTCAAACGCATCCTGATCGCCAACCGTGGCGAAATTGCTGCGCGAATCATTCGCGCCTGCCGTGAGCTAGGAATTAGCCCGGTCGTTGTTTATTCAGAGGCTGATGCGAAAGCGTTACACGTGCGGATGGCCGATGAAGCGGTTTTGATTGGGCCACCGGCTGCCACGCAGAGTTATCTGCGCGCTGAAGCCATTGTCGAGGCGGCCTTGCAATTGAATGCGCAGGCCATTCATCCGGGCTATGGGTTCCTCAGCGAGAGTGTGAAACTTGCCGAACAGTGCGCTGCCGCCGGAGTCACTTTCATCGGTCCGCCACCTGCGGCAATTGCCGCTATGGGTGGCAAAGCCGAAGCGCGCGCGTTGGCCCAGGCTGCCGGCGTGCCGGTTGTGCCGGGATACGATGGCGATGATCAGAGCGATGAACGACTGCTGGCCGAGGCGCGCCGGATTGGTCCTCCCCTGCTGATCAAAGCTAGCGCTGGTGGCGGTGGGAAGGGTATGCGTTCAGTCGGGGATCTGGCCGACGTTCCGGCAGCCCTGGAAGGCGCCCGCCGCGAAGCCCGCGCCGCTTTTGGCGATGACCGGTTGATTATCGAACGGCTGGTGCTGCGGCCACGCCACGTTGAAATTCAGGTGCTGGCCGACCGTTACGGCAACGTGGTTCATCTCGGGGAGCGTGATTGTTCGATCCAGCGTCGTCACCAAAAAGTGGTTGAAGAAGCGCCATCTCCGGCGCTCACCCCGGCGCTGCGCGAGGCGATGGGACGGGCCGCTGTTTCTGTGGCGCGCGCTGCCGGTTATGTCAATGCCGGCACAGTTGAATTTATCCTTACTCCTGATGGTGAATTCTATTTTCTTGAAATGAACACGCGGCTCCAGGTCGAACACCCGGTGACCGAGCTGGTGTGCGGTTACGATCTGGTGCATCTCCAGATTGCCATTGCTGCCGGTGAGCCGCTGCCTTTCCACCAGGAAGAGATTACTGCGCGCGGTCATGCGATTGAGGTTCGGCTTTACGCCGAGGATCCGCGCGCGTTTTTGCCGGCGGCGGGCAAGGTATTGCTGTTCGTGCCACCGCAGGGTCCAGGCGTGCGGGTTGATGCCGGCTTAAGCAGTGGCGATGAAGTGACAGTACATTACGATCCAATGATTGCCAAAATCATTGTTGCCGGCGCTAACCGTCAACAGGCCGTAACCCGATTGCGGCGCGCGTTGCGCGAGATGGTGGTGCTTGGACCAACAACCAACCTGCCCCTCTTGCAGGCGATAGCCGAACATCCGGCGTTTACCGATGGTGCCACTCATACCGGCTTCCTCGCCGAGCACGAGGGGATCGTGCCGCCACCTGGCCCACCGCCGCGTGAAGTACTGATTGCAGCAGCCATCTTGAGCGTTACTACCGATCCTCCACCCCGTGATCCGCTGGCAACGGTCTGGCGGCTAGGAGGTGATGCTATTCCCTTGACCTTCAATGCGCGCGGTGAACATCGACTGCGAGTGATACCGCAAACTGAGGGATGGCGGGTAGCCGGTGACAAATGGAGCGTGTCGGTGAAACTCATTCATCGCGGTGATTACGAGCTGGCGCTGATGCTCGATAACCAATGCTGCCAGTTCTTCTTCGCCAGGGCCGATGATGGCTGGCTGATCGCCTGGCGTGGTGAATCGCATCATCTGCGCCGACCGGCGCCCCTCACTGCCGATAGCGTTACCCACGCTGTCGATCAGCATGCGGCCAGCTTTAATGCGCCGATGCCAGGCACAATTGTGCGGCTGCATGTCGCAGTCGGCGAGCAGGTGCGCGAAGGTCAGCCCCTGCTGGTGCTGGAAGCGATGAAGATGGAACACACTGTCGTTGCTCCGTATCCGGGAGTTGTGCGCCGATTGCCGTACTCAACCGGCGCAAGTGTCGCTGCCGGAGCGCAATTGGTCGAGATTGAGCCTCTCGCGGTAACCGAATAGCTGAGTAACCTTTTGGCAACGAGAAATCCGTATGACAGCACCACAACAACCTGCACAGCGTAGCCAACCACCTGCCCAGGCGCAGAGCAAACCACCCGTAAAACGTCGCCGATCTGGTTGCACACTCTGGCTGTTTGTTTTGGTTATGCTGACAATCAGCTTGCTCGGTCTCGGTTTTCTTCAACCGTTGCGGCTGGCAATCGCGCAAGAGTATATCATTGGCATTACCCGCGGCGGCATCCGCGAGACGGTACAGACCACCAGTGTTGATTCGTGCATTCGCGTAGCCGGCTCAAACGAGTTGCAATCGGTAACCCGCACCCGTCGGGTCACAACGTACAACAACGGCGCTGTACTGGAATTGATCTTCAGCGATCCACCCTTGCCGGCAGACTGTCGCTAAAGGGATTGATATGACGTTACAGGTGCGCTGTACCCCTCAACCGGTCGCGTTGCCTGTGCTGTCACAGCCGCAGGTAGCGTATGTCCATTTGACGATTGCGGCTGGCGCCGGCAGTCATCTGCCATTGCGCCTGGCAATCGTAGCCGATGCCAGTCGTTCAATGCGGATCCCGATCGTTGATGAGCAGCAGTTTCGCGAGCTGGCCCGCATTGGCGGGGCGCATGAAGTGCTGGTTGATGGTGTTCCGGTCTGGCAACTCGCGACACCGCTCACGGCAGAGAGCCGCGCTCAATATCCCAGCCCACTCGATTACACAACCCGCGCTCTTCACAGTCTGATCGAGCGACTCGATAATGCCGATCACCTGGCCCTGATCGCGTGTGCTAGTGATGCTATCGCGCTGACTCCGGCCATTGCTGGCAACCGACGCACTGAACTGATTGCAGCCCTCAGCCGCCTTCACAGCCTGCGCCTTGGTGAAACGACCAATCTGGCACAGGGTCTTCAGCTTGCGCTGGCCCAATTTATCGATAGCGGTGAAGAAGCGGTACGGCGCATTGTCCTCCTTACCGACGGGTTTACCACCGATCCGGTGCTTTGTGTAAGTCTGGCCCGTGAAGCCGCTGCGCGCGGTATCACGATCAGCACAATCGGTCTTGGCAGCGCATTTGAAGAGGCACTCCTGACCCAACTGGCCGATCTCAGCGGCGGTCGGGCCAGTTTCGCGCGCGACGCCAGTGAAATACCAGCAGCAATAGCCGCCGAACTCGATACCGCTCGCCGCGCCACAACCCAATCGATAACCGTTCAGCTATTCCTGCCACAAACGGTAACACTTCGGCGCGTGACCCGACTAACGCCAGCGTTAACAGTGCTCGAACCGATCAGCGCCGAGCGCGGGCGACGGGTGACGCTCTACCTCGGCGAGCTACAGCGTGGAGAAGAAGTGCGCCTCCTCTGTGAATTTTTGGTGTCTCCGGGCGCTGCCAATAGCCAGCGCCGGCTAGCGCAGATGCATATCACTGATGGCACAGATCTGATCCAGCATGACATTATCGGTCAGTACACCAACGATGCAGTCAATCCACCGCCATCACTGATCCCAACCATCACGCGGGCAATCATCGCCCGACTCCATCACCGCGCTACCGTTGCCCGCCAGCGAGGTGATCTGGCAGCCGCCGGCCACGCGCTTACCCAACTTGCCGGCTATCTGCGCGCAGTGGGCGAAGGTGAACTTGCTCGACTCGCGCTGAGCGAGGCAGCATCACTCCAGCAAAACCCGCATCCTTCGTTTGGAGCTAAAGAACTCTCCTACGCTACCCGGCGATTGGGCACCGAATAACGCGAACCGGCTCCCATTCCCTGCGCGTCAATTCATACACTTTGCTATAATCCAGGTGAAGCTTTGACAACCGCACCAGATCAAGGAGAAGGGCAGTGGCGAAACAGTGGAATAGCCCGCCAGCAATGGCTATCGACACGAGCAAAACTTATCGCGTCACGATGGAGACGACGAAGGGGACAATCGAGATCGATCTCTACCCACAGCATGCTCCGCTGACCGTTAACAACTTCGTCTTTCTGACTCGTGAAGGGTTCTACGATGGTCTGACCTTCCACCGCGTCATCAAGGACTTTGTGATCCAGGGTGGCGATCCGACTGGGCGAGGCAGCGGCGGCCCTGGCTACCGTTTTCGCGATGAGGTCATGGGCAACCCGCTGAAACACGAGGCTGGCGTTATCTCGATGGCTAATGCCGGCCCCAACACGAATGGCAGCCAGTTCTTTATTACGCACACGCCTCAACCCCATCTCGATGGTCGCCATACTGTATTCGGCAAGGTTGTGGCGGGCATGGATGTCGTCTACGCCATCCAGCAGGGTGACAAGATGACTAAGGTGACGGTGCGCGAATTGTAAGGTGATATACGGCTAAATCTTTTCGCAGTAAGGGCACGTTTTGTAGCCGTGCCCTTGCTGCTTGTTGCACTATCACTTCGCCGCGCGCGACAGCACTTCACACCCGTCAGCGGTAATCAAAACCAGATCTTCAATCCGCGCGCCGCCCCATTCCGGCAAATAAATGCCCGGCTCAACTGATGTGACCATACCGGCCTGCAACGGCGGCGCGGGTGGCGCATCGGGCGCAGTGATCCGCAACCAGGGCGCTTCATGGACGACCAGTCCGACCCCATGGCCAAGGCTATGCGCAATCCCACGGGCATAGCCAGCTTCTTCGATCTGCCGGCGCGCAATCAGATCGGCTTCCGACCAGGGCAGACCGGGGCGCAGAGCGCATATTGCCGCTTGTTGCGCTGCCAGGGTTGCCGCGTAGACGGCGCGGAAGGTATCGTCGGATTGACCAAGCACAATTGTCCGGGTCAGATCGGCGTGATAGCCATCAAACCGGGCACCCATATCGATAATGATGGGCTGCCCCTCTCCCAATCGATCGTCACCCGGCGCGTGGTGTGGACGAGCGCTGTTGCGACCGGCGGCAACGATGATCGGAAACGATGCCCCCTCCGCTCCCAGATCGTGCAAAGCCACTTCAAATCGCCACGCCGCTTCACGTTCGGTCATATCGGGAGAAAGCACCGGCAAGACTGCGGCAAATGCGGCATCGGTGATGGACGCTGCCCGGCGCAACCGTTCAATCTCATCAGCATCTTTTATAATCCGCAAATCTTCAACGAGATTCTCAGTTGCGACCAGCTCAACCGCTGCTCCCAACGCTTTGGCAAACTGCCGATACTCGGCCACCGTCATTGCCGCCGCTTCAAAACCCAGGCTGGTCACCCCTAACTCAACCGTAAGTTCGGCGACCAGCTTCGGCAGTGGCAACGCTGCTGACTGCACTTCGCGGAGAGTAAAATCTGGCGCCTCAGCGGCGGCGCGCACCGTGTAACGAGCGTCAGTTAACAAGAAAGCCGCCTCAGAAGTAATCAACAAAGCGCCGGCGCTACCGGTGAAACCGCTAATGTACCGGCGACTGGTTGGCGCCGTCAACAGGATCGCCGGTAACGCGCGCGCTGCCATAGCAGCGCGCAGCCGCTGCAATCGGGCATTCATCATTGATGTCCTTTCAGTATGCATAGCTATTCAATTCGCTTCCGTATGCTACCACAACCTGACCGCTGCCCTATGACACAGCGCCAGCCACTCCTGGCGGAGTATGTTAGCCTGAGCGTGACGATCATCTTTCCTGCGCGCAGACCGATCAAACAACTTTTGCGGTTCACAAATTCAACCAGGTGATAGAGGATTGGAACTGTCAATCTGGCGCGGTTGACAGATCGGGAAATACGCTTCTGAGCGAGACAGCTCCCGGCCAGATCTGGCGCGCGGTGAAACTGACATCGCATCGTGATACGGCCAGCCCGGCCTGGTTGGATGACATCAACGCTGACCCTTCATGCCACTCACGCCTCAGGCAAGACGAGAAGATCTCTCGATCATAGCAACCCGCTCGCGCCTACGGCAGTGGCGTCAGCAGCAACGACTCCAGGCGCCCTTGTCGCCAGCGACCGATAACTTCAACATAGCCAAATTGAATCGAGCCGCTGGTGCGCAAATGCGCCAGCGCTGCCGGATCTGGTTCACCAAAGCTCACCTTGATCTGGCGCGCGCTGGCTGCCGGCACGCCACCGGGACCAATCTCCTCGACCAGCAGATGAGTATCACCATTGGTCAGCAAAGCGGCTCGCACCTGCACTATCTGGCTCTCGTACCGATCGGTCGCCAACAAGGTCGCCAAATCGACTATTGCCGGCGCAAATGGGCTGAGACGAGGGGATGCAAGCGCGCGCGACCATAACCCATCCGGCCCGTACTGACCTTCAGGGAGCCAGTCACCCTGCGCAACTACCAATCCATACTGTACTCCGGCTACCTTGACCAGACTCAAATCGGTCGGCAGCTCAAGATCACCCAACCAGACTTGCCGATCAAGTGGATCAAGTGGCGCCGGCGGATCGCGCGCAATGCTGAGACTGTTGACCAGTCGCGCCCCGCGTTCGTCGCGGTAGAGAAAGGCTATTACCCGCTGATCTCCACGCGGTGATGTAACTACCAGATCGGCAGGCAACGGCAATGGCGTCGCTGCTGCGCACGCCGTCAATCCAACCAGCGTTATACCAACAAGAAAAACGAACAAATGTTTGCTCATCACGTCTTTTATTCTACCACAAGCGGGCTTCATGCCGTTCAGAAGCTGCCATGACAGCCGTAAGACAGGCTCATGATAGGTTTTGACAGTCATTTTCAACTGTTCTCAGCAGTGATCGTGGTATCGTAGTAGGCGGAAGAGAAGAATCTTAGAGTGAAGGAGGAGTCCTCGTATGGGGACCAAGAACTCTCGCCTGCAAGGATTTTACCAGCTTAACCCATTTGAGCGCCTGCAAATGGTCAGGTCGTTTGATGGTTTAGTTGATGAAGATTTGCGCGCGCTCCACGGTGGCAGTGGGGGTGCCCTCACGCTTGAGCGCGCCGATAAAATGATTGAGAATGTGGTTGGCACTTATAACCTGCCGCTGGGTATTGCAACCAACTTTCGCATCAATGGTCGCGACTACCTCATTCCGATGGTGGTCGAAGAGCCATCGATCGTAGCCGGCGCGAGCTATGCTGCGCGTCTGGCGCGCGATGGTGGTGGGTTCGAGACGAGCAGCACCGAGCCGCTAATGATCGGGCAAGTGCAACTGGTCAATGTTGCCGACCCCGATCAGGCTCGCGAGACGATACTGTCGCGCAAAGCCGAGATTCTGGCCCTGGCGAATGGGCAAAGCCGCTCATTGGTGACGCTCGGCGGCGGCGCGCGCGATGTTGAAGTGCGGTTCTTCCCTACCAGTCCAATGGGGCCGATGCTGGTTGTGCATTTGATCATTGACTGTCGCGATGCAATGGGCGCTAACGCCGTCAATACGATGGCTGAAGCGGTTGCCCCCTTGCTGGCCGAGATGACCGGCGGTCGGGTCTACCTGCGCATTCTCTCGAACCTGACCGATCGCCGGTTGGCGCGCGCTCGTTGCGTGGTGCCGGCAGCTTCACTGGCGCGCGACGGGCTGAGCGGTGAAGAGGTCGTGGAAGGTATTCTTTGGGCATACGCCTTCGCGGCAGTCGATCCTTACCGGGCAGCTACTCACAACAAAGGCATTATGAATGGGATTGACCCGGTGCTGGTCGCTACCGGCAATGACTGGCGAGCCGTTGAGGCCGGCGCTCACGCTTACGCCAGCCGTAACGGTCGCTACACTTCGCTCTCGCATTGGGAGCGTGACGAGCACGGGAATCTAGTCGGTACCCTGGAAATGCCGCTGGCTGTAGGGATTGTTGGCGGCGCGACCAAAGTTCATCCAACTGCGCAGGCCGCTCTGAAGTTGCTGGGTGTGCGCAGCGCCAGTGAACTGGCTGAGGTGTGCGTCGCCGCTGGTCTGGCCAACAATCTTGCCGCGATGCGAGCGCTGGCCTGTGAAGGTATCCAGCAAGGTCATATGAGCCTGCATGCCCGCCAGATTGCCTTAGCCGCTGGCGCTAGCGGCACTCTGGTTGATGAAGTAGCCCGCCGTATGGTGGCCGAACGCAATATCAAGCCAGCTCGCGCCGAAGAGATTATCGCCGAGCTGGAAGGCCGGCGTACCGTTGGCAATCCCATGAAGAACTAAATGCAAACGCCTCTGGCGGCCTGTTGAAACCGTAACAGGCCCCATCTTGTGTCACTGGCGACACAGAAACGCAGCAGGGTTGCCTTTGCCGCTGCCAGGCGGAGAAGTTTGTGCTGTCTTCCTGAGCAGAAACGGTTATAACCTGTGGCTTATTAAGCTTCGTCGCGCCGCGACGAGGGCAGGTTTGTATACCGTCTTTATTGCGCCATAACGAAGGAGAGCAATTGCCCATGATGAAACCTCAACAACCGACTGGTATCATCGGCTATGGCGTCTATATCCCGCGTTACCGCATTGCGGCCCGCGAGATTGCTCGTATCTGGACCGATGGTCAAAATGGGGTTCCGGTAGAAGCCAAGAGCGTGCCCGGTCCTGATGAAGATACGATCACGATGGCGATTGAAGCTGCGCGCAATGCGCTGGCCCGCGCAGCCATACCCGCCGAAGCGCTTGGCGCAGTCTGGGTGGGTAGCGAGAGCCATCCGTACAGCGTCAAACCATCAGGTACCGTGGTGGCCGAGGCGCTCGGCGCCGGTCCTTGGGTCAGTGCCGCCGACTGGGAATTCGCCTGCAAAGCCGGTTCAGAGGCGCTGACGGCGGCAATGGCGCTGGTGGGCAGCGGCATGCAACGCTACGCGCTGGCGATCGGCGCCGACACTGCGCAGGGTCGTCCCGGTGACGCGCTCGAGTACACCGCTTCCGCCGGCGCGGCAGCGCTGATCGTTGGACCCGCCGAAGAGGCGCTGGCAACAATTGATGCCACCATCTCGTATGTGACCGACACACCTGACTTTTACCGCCGCGCCGACCGGCCCTATCCGGTACATGGTAACCGCTTTACCGGTGAGCCGGCTTACTTCCATCAGATTCAGTCGGCAGCCGGCGAGTTGCTACGCAAGCTCAACCGCGCTCCCGCCGATTTTACCTACGCCGTTTTCCATCAGCCAAACGCCAAATTCCCTCAGACTGTCGCCAAACGGCTTGGTTTCACCGACAACCAGATCGGGCCGGGTTTGCTCAGCCCGAAGATCGGCAATACCTACTCGGGATCGGCCTTGCTTGGCTTGTGCGCCATCCTTGATGTTGCGCAGCCGGGCGATACCATCTTTGTCACCAGCTACGGGAGCGGGGCCGGTTCTGATGCCTACGCGCTCACCGTCACCGAAGCGATTCGCGACCGACGCGAACGAGCGCCATTGACGGCGGCATACCTCGCCCGCGCCGTGATGATCGACTACGCCATCTACGCCAAATGGCGCGGCAAACTGGTTATGGGATGACCGAAGCAAGGTGCGATACGAAACGACAACGACTTATCACTTGAGGAGTCGCTATGACCAACGTCTACATTATCGGAATGGGCGCTACCCCGGTTGGCGAGCATTACCAGCGCAGTCTGGCCGATCTGGCCAGCGAAGCGGCGCGCGCAGCGCTGGCCAGCGCGCCGGGAATTGCGCCCCACCAGATCGGCGCGCTCTATGTGGGTAGTGCCTTTAGCGAAGAGCTGTACGGGCAGAGTCAGCTTGGCGCGTATCTGGCTGGCGTATTGGGGCTGGCCTCCTCGGTACCGGCCTTCCGCATCGAAGCAGCCGGCGCCAGTGGTGGACTGGCGATCTATCAGGCCGTACAGGCCGTGCAGAATGGTTTACCGCTTGCGCTGGTCATCGGAGTCGAAAAGGTCACCGATCAGCTTGAAGACGCAATTGAAGCAGCGCAGGCAATGGCCAGTGACAGCAACGAAGAAGCGTTCCATGGCGTTACCCTGACAGCCCAATGGGCGATGCTCATGCGGCGCTACATGCACGAATACGGCTATAGCGCCGACGCCTTCGCGCCTTTCCCAATTAATGCCCACGCCAACGGGGCAAAAAATCCGCTCGCGCTCTACCGGTTTGCAATTGACGCTGCCAGGTATCGGAAAGCTGCTATGGTAGCTTCCCCGCTCAACCTGCTCGATTGCAGCACGCTGGCCGACGGCGCTGCCGCGTTGCTGATCGCTAGCGAACAGTTGGCCCGCGAATTCACCGGCCCGCGCATTCGCGTTGCCGGCTCGGCAGTGGCAACCGATCAGCCAGCGCTGCATCGCCGACGCAACCCGCTCGACCTCAACGCCGCTCGCGCCAGCGCGCACATTGCGCTGGGGCGCGCCCATCTCGGTGTTGGTGATGTTCATGTCTGGGAATTGACCGATCCGCATGGCATTGCCGCCACGCTTGCGCTCGAGGCGATTGGCTGCTACGAGCCGGGCACTGCCCCCCGTCACGCCGCTGAAGGCGCGATCGCACCCACCGGGAAAACCCCTATCGCCACCGCAGGCGGCTACAAGGCGCGCGGCGATGTGGGTGGAGCCAGCGGCGTCTATCAGGTGATCGAGATCGCGCGCCAGTTGAGCCATACTGCCGGCGCTACCCAGGTTGCTCATGCCCGTGTCGGCCTGGCCCAATCACTTGGCGGTATCGGCGCGACAGCGGTCAGCCATGTCTTGCTACGAGAGTCGTAATTCACCTCTTTACAGCGATAGTTGCGTAAGCTACAATAAGGCTGCCTTTCTCATTCTTGATAACAAAGGAGCATTACAGTGATCCAGGAAATGGTCAATGGCAGTATTGCTGTCCTTACGCAACCGTCGGTACAAACGTTCGAGCGCCACGAGCGCGACAACCTGGTGTGGGCGCTGATCTATGCTGTGATTGCCAGTATTATCAATGGTATCATCAACGTGCTGACAATCCCGCTTCAGATGAATGAGATGCGCGCTAGTTTGGAACAACTCGGTTTCGATAGCGCAACAATCGAGCAAACAATTGCCCAACAAACCAATCCAATCAGCCAAATCTTTGGCGGTGTTTTCGGCACCATCATCGGTTCGCTGGTTGTCTGGGGATTCATCTATTTGCTCGGGCGCGCGTTCGGCGGCACCGGCAGCTTTGGCGAGCTGGCGTGGGGTCTCTCTCTCTTCTCGTCGCCATTGTCTGTCGGGCAATTCATTGTGAATGTCATTCCGTTTGTCGGCCCGATCATCGCACTGGGTCTTGCCTTGTACGGCGTCTATTTGACCTATCTGGCAATTCAGTCGGGCATGAATTTGCCCGCGAATAAAGCGCTCTATATTGCCATCATTCTGGCAGTGATCAGCATTATAGCGGTTTGCTTGCTTTCAGGAATACTCGCACTTGCTGCTATTGCGCTTGGCGGAGGTTTTGCACCATGAGCATTGCGCGACACTGGCGCGAACGAACTGTTCGTTATCGTCTCGAAGGTCAGCGCCATCGCCACACCGGCGAAGTGCGCTTCCCGGTCCGCCCCCCTGCGCTGGATGAAGATCCCAATGACTGGGAACCTTATCAGCTTAGCGGTCTTGGCGAAATTTACAGTTTCAGCGTTATCCGACAGGCGCCAGCCGGTTTTGCCAGTCTCGGCATCTACCCGGTTGCGCTGGTGCGGCTGGCAGAGGGGCCGCTGGTGACGGCTCAGTTGACCGATTGTGACGAAGCCGATCTCGCGATTGGGATGCCCGTCGAAATGGTTACACGCCGCCTGATGGATACTGGCGAAGACGGCGTGTTGGTGTACGGCTATAAATTTCGCCCTTGCTTGCGGTAACATACTTTGAGTGAACGATCAGCCATGACGAGACGCCTGAAATGGCGTCTCGTTTGCATTACCAGAACGATTTTCCTTCAGACAAGCGGTTACCAACCAGATGGTGCGGGATCATCGCTTGACCAGATCTGATCGCTCAAATATCGCCCTCCCTCTTGACGCTTTTCGGTCTGGTCGTTAGGATACTCTCAGCATCGCTAATATGGGCACAGGAGAACCGCATGGACAATGCAACCGTGAACCGGCTCGCCACCGGAATCCCGGGTCTCGACGAAATTACCGGTGGTGGTCTGGTTCAGCATTACGCGTATCTGGTTCGCGGTGGGCCTGGAACAGGGAAGACAACACTCGGCCTCCACTTTCTGGCAGCCGGCGCAAACAACAACGAAGTGTCACTCTTCATCAGTCTGGAAGAGGCTGAAAACAACATTCGGCGGAATGCGGCCAGAGTTGGTATTGACCTCAGCCGCGTCCACATTCTCGATCTCAGCCCTTCCTCCAACTTTTTTGCTCAGACTGAAATCTACGACATCTTTTCTCCGGCAGAAGTTGAACGCGAACCTCTCACACGCCAGATCGTTACCACTATCGAGCAACTGCGTCCCGAACGAGTCTTTCTCGACCCGATTACTCAGTTTCGTTACCTCACGCCCGATCTCTTTCAGTTTCGCAAGCAGGTCATTTCGTTCCTCCGCTTTCTGGCCGAACAGCGCACGACAGTTGTGTTCTCGGCGGAAGATAGCGCCGCTTTCCCTGACGATGACTTGCAATATATTGCCGATGGAATCATTAATCTCGAATTAACTGAGAGCGGACGCTATCTCAATGTGAGCAAGATGCGAGGGTCAGCATTCGTGAGTGGCCGCCACGCAATGCGACTATCCGATCAGGGGCTTCAGGTTTTCCCGCGCCTGATCCCATCTGCTTTGCCGCCCGACCATAGCTTTGACCTGATTCCGGCAGGTGTGCCTGAACTGGATGAACTGCTATACGGTGGCATCGAGCGGGGTACCATTACGATAATTACCGGTCCTTCTGGAGTAGGTAAAACGACGCTCGGATTTCAATTTGTCAAGGAAGCCGCCAGTCGCGGCGAACGCTCGGTCGTCTTTTCGTTTGAAGAAGAGGTCTCAATCATGCTGCGACGCTGTGAAGCGGTTAACATTCCGGTCACAGCCATGCAGCGTCAACATCTGTTATTCGTGGAAAAGATTGAACCGCTGCGCTACAACCCCGACGAGTTTGCCCAATACGCGCGCCATGTCATTGATCGAGAGCAGATTAAAGTGGTGATGATTGATAGCGTCACCGGGTATCGCCTTTGTATGAAAGGCGAAGACCTGATCAGTCAGCTCCATGCGCTCAGCAAGTATCTGCAAAGTCGCGGCGTCACCGTGATTCTCATCATGGATACGGCTGATGTGGTAGGAAATTTCCAGGTGACCGACATCGGCGCCAGTTATCTCGGCGATAACATTATCTTTCTCCGTTTTCTTGAGATCAATGGCGAATTGCGCAAAGCTATTGGAGTGCTGAAAAAGCGTCTCGGTGATTTTGAAAAATCGTTGCGTGAATTTGCTATTTCACGATATGGCATTAAAGTGGGGAAACCACTGACAAATCTGCGCGGTATTCTGATTGGCGTTCCTACATGGAATGATAAAACCTGACGATACCTGTCAGCTCCGCGCAAGGCAGCACATTTTATTACATTCGCAACCGCAAGGCCATCATATGGTAAAAGATACCATCCTGCTCTTCCTCGCCAATTCCTCTAACCGGCGGCTACTCGGCGAGTGGTTGCAGCAACACTACATGGTCACGTATGGGCAGAGTGAGGCAGATTTGAAGTCGCCTTTTCAACTCTGCATTCTTGATGGCCCCATCCTCGACCGATACGAAGCAGCCATCCAGGAACGACGCGCGGCGGCTCATCCCATCTTTCTCCCCTTTCTGCTCGTTACGGGACGCAGTGATGTGCATCTGTACACTCGCCATCTCTGGCGCACAATCGACGAACTGGCGATCAGTCCCATTCAGAAAGCGGAATTGCAGGCTCGAGTCGAAATTCTGCTGCGCGCGCGGCGACTGGCGCTAGAGGTCAACCGGTTGCAACAAGCGCTTTTGACCAATGCCCAAACCTGGTTGCAACTGGCGGTGCAGGCCGCGCAGATTGGGTTGTGGGAATGGGATCTGGCCACCGACAGGGTCTTTTTCTCACCAGAATGGAAAGCCCAGATCGGGTATGCCGCCGATGAGCTGCCCGACACTTTCACCACCTGGGAAGAGCAACTCCATCCAGATGATCGAGAGCGTTGTCTTGACACCTTGCGCCGATACCTCAACCAGCCATGGCCAAATTTTGCCCTTGAATATCGGTTTCGCCATAAAGACGGGAGCTACCGCTGGATCCGGTCGCAAGCTGCGGCTATTTATGACCAGCACGGACGGATCACCCATATGCTTGGCGCTCATCTCGATCTGACCGAGCGCAAACAGATGGAAGAGGAACGACAACATCTCAGTGAGCAGCTTTTCCAATCACAGAAACTCGAGGCAATCGGCGCGCTGGCCAGCGGTATTGCGCACGATCTCAACAATCTGCTCGTGCCGATCATTGGCTTCGCCGAAATGGGCCTCCTGGAAGCGCCACCAGAGAGCGAGTTGTACCACGATTTCGACCAGATTCGCGCTGCCGGTATTCGGGCCACTGCTCTGACCCGCCAGATTTTGGCTTTTAGTCGCCGACAACAGCTTGAGCTGAAACCAGTTCATCTGAATCAGATAATCAGCGAGTTTGGATCGATTCTTCGGCGACTGATCGGCGAACGAATTCGGATCCTGCTCGATTTGAATCCGGCTTTGCCGACAATCCTGGCCGATACCGGGCAAATTGAACAGATCCTGCTCAATCTGGTGATCAATGCTCGCGATGCGATTGAAGGGCAAGGCGCAATTACAATCGCTACCTCGCCCGTTCAGATCGATCCAGAACAGATCCACCTGTTACCCAATCTTGCGCCAGGCACCTATGCCGCTTTGCAGGTCAGCGACACCGGCTGCGGGATTGACCCGGCGCTCTTGCCACGCATTTTCGAACCCTTCTTTACCACCAAACCACACGGGAAAGGCACCGGTCTCGGTCTATCGACCGTCTTCGGAATAGTGAAACAGCACCGCGGTCATATCGATGTGCAGAGCAAGCCAGGCCAGGGCACTACCTTTACCATCTATTTTCCGGCTCCTGGTGAAGACCAGCCTCAATCGGAAATGACACCTGCTATTGGTCACATGCCGGGTGGACACGAAACGGTACTGGTCGTTGAAGACGAACCGGCAGTTTTGCATCTGATCAGCAGCGCGCTACGCCTCCATGGGTATCTTGTGCTGGAAGCGATTGAACCACAGCACGGTCTGGCGCTTGCCACCAACCATGCTGGCCCGATCCATCTGCTGATCAGTGATTTGATGTTGCCGGTTATAAGCGGCTTAGAGCTGTATCAACGGATGCTCGACCTGCGTCCTGAATTGAAGGTACTGTTCATTTCAGCGCACACCGGTATCGAGCCGACAATTCCAGCAGATATGCCACTGCTGGCTAAACCGTTTACGTTGCAACAACTACTTCAACGCATTCGCGCGCTGCTTACCGCAGTATAACCAGCAGCGATGCTGCCGATGATGCGCAATCAGCGCATCATCGCTCTGGGCGCAAACCGCTTATGTGACATCGTGTCTTGCTACGATGGCGATCACGGTCCGACCACGATCGGATACCCGGCGGCCCGCCAGGCCCGCATGCCTCCCGCGACATTCACCGCCTCGAAACCGCGCGATCGAAGCAAATCGCAAGCAACTTCACTTCGATTCCCCGACCGGCAGATGCAGACAATCGGTTTATCGTCAGGCAACTCCTGCAAGCGCTGTTCCAGCTCTTGCAATGGAATGAGCGTCGCTTGCGCGATCCGTCCATCCTGGACAAACTCTTCCGGTGTGCGCACATCAAGCAAAAAGAAGTTCTCGCTGTTATCGAGCATTGTCCTGAGCTGACCAACGTTGATGTCGGTCGGCAGCGTAGTAGACGCAACCGGTGTCGTCGTTGTTGTTGCGCTACAGGCAGTTAATCCGCCAATCAAGACGATCATTGCCAGCAGGAAGAAACGATACATCGTTTTACCTCGCATTCAACGACCCATATGATGCATGCGTGATAGCAAATGGCGGCAGCGGTACGCCGGTCCGGGCCTGTCTGCCAGATGAAACCCCTTCTGCCCAAACCGGCAATCCCGCTTAATCCCGGCAACCTAACGCAAGCATAGCGGCATGGGTCGTGATATGAATATGATCCTGACCGATCTTTGTCAGCAACTCCGACTGACTTAGCCGATCCATAACCGGGCCTTTAATATCGGCCAGATGGAACTCAACACCGGCGTCACGCAGCTCATCGATCAGGTGATCGAGCGTATGCAAGGCGCTGGAGTCGATAAAATTGATTGCGGAACCAATCAGAACCAGATGCTTCACTTCAGGTCGTTCGGCCACGATCCGCAACAGCGCCTGCTCGAGATAGCGCGTATTAGCGAAGTAGAGGCTCTCGTCAACCCGCACTGCCACAACGTGCGGCCACGTCTTGACCGGATGCCGCTCAACATTGCGGTAGACTTCGCTATCTCCCAACCGCCCAACAATCGCGATGTGAGGTCGGCTGGTGCGCCAGAGGTAGAGTACCAGCGCCGTGGCGACACCGATAAAGATACCGGTCTCAATCCCGAGCGCAAGCACGGAAACGAAGGTGATCAGCCACGTAAAAGCATCGCCGCGATTGGTGCGCCAGATACGTTGCGGTTCCCGCAGATCAACCAGGCCGATCACGGCGACGATCACCGTTGCCGCTAGCACAGCCTGCGGCAGGTAGTAGAAGACCGGCGTGAAGAAGAGCAGGATGAGCGCGATGCCTGCCGCTGTCACCAGCGAGGCCAGACCGGTGATTGCGCCAGCCTGCGCGTTGACGACTGAACGGGCGAAGCCACCCGTCACCGGATAGCCACTGAAGAAGCTGGCGGTGATGTTAGCGGCTCCCAATGCCACCAATTCCTGATCGGGATCGATGGCCTGGCGGCGCTTGCTGGCCAGCGCTTTGGCCACTGCAATCGACTCGACGACGCTCACCAGCACAATCGTCAGCGCCGTGGGCAGCAATGCCTGCGCATCAGCCATTGTCATCGCCGGCGTACTGATCGGCGAAAATCCCGCCGGAATTGCGCCCACAATTGCCAACCCTGCCGTCTGATCGAGCTGGAAACTCAACGCGACGATAATGCCAAGCATGACGGACAGCAAGGGAGCGCCGCTGACAATCAGAGTCACGGCCAGTGGCGGCAATCCGGCCCGGCGCAACAATGGCCGCAGCCCTTGGCGGAAAAAGATCAGCAGGCCAATACTGGCCAGGCCGATCGCGAGCGTCACCGGATTGGTCTGACTCAGCCCAGCGATAGCCTGAGCAATCGTTTCGTACAGATGCTCGCCGCCAATAGGGTAGCCAAGAATATATTTCAACTGGCCGATAGCGATAATCAGCGCCGAGGCGCTGGTAAAGGCAGCCAGCACCGGGTGCGAGATGAAATTGAGGATAACGCCTAACCGCAAAACACCCAGCGCAAGCTTGATCGCGCCAACCATAAAAGCCAGCAAGAGAACGAGCTGAATATACCGTTCACTCCCCGGCGTGGCCAAAGCGCTGACACCGTGGAAGACCAGGAGCGATGTGATCGCTACCGGACCCACCGAGAGCTGACCTGAGGTGCCAAGCAACGCATAGACGATCAATGGCGCAACCGAGGCGTAAAGGCCGATCTGCGGTGGCAGACCGGCCAGTTGGGCATAGGCCATGCTCTGCGGAATGAGCATGATGGCGGTTACGATACCAGCCACCACGTCGCTGGGTAAATGCTCGCGTCGATAGTAGCGCAGCCAGCGCAGAGCAGGCAAATAGCGATAGATCATTGCCAGCAGCGCTGTCTGCACCTCAGGATGACGGGCAGAAACGGGCGCCATACATCACTCCCTAGATCTGGTCACCGGCGCGATCGAAGAAATCACCGGCGCAGAACTCAAAGGTCTCCATGGCATCTTCATCATACCCGGCAGCGCGCAGCTCAGCTTCAGTCTGCTCGCGCGTCCAGCCTTGATGCACGATCCGGTAAAGCATCCAGATCAGGCCGACCCGGGTAGCGCTACGGCAGTGGAAAACCAGCTTACCCGTTTCCGGATCCTCGACAATGCGAGCAAACTCGGCCAGATGCTCCGGCTCAAGCTCGTAGGCCGGCCAGGGCGCGTGAATGTAGCGCAACCCGGCGGCGCGCGCGTTGGCCGCCTGCACTGCCGCCCGTTCGGGATCGCTGCGAATATTCAAGACGGTTTTGTAGCCGGCCTCGGCGAAGCGTTGCCAGTCTTCCGGCTGCGGTTGCGCAGCCAGCAAGACCGTATCGGTCACCGCGTAGCTGCGCAGTGGCGCGACTTCGGTCTGGTGTTGTAGAGCATTGCAAGATGTCTGCTGTTGCATAGATGTATCCTCAGAGAAGGCAGCGCGCTGCCCTCCACTTAACGCTGACGATTAACCGGATAACCGGCGCGCTGCCAGGCAATCATCCCACCCACGACATTGGTTACGTTGGTAAAGCCATGGCGCTGAAGCATCTCGCACGCAACTTGACTGCGATTCCCCGAACGGCAAATGCAGACGATAGGCTGATCTTTCGGCAATTCATTCATGCGCATCGCCAAAACCGGCAGCGGCAGCAACCGCGCGCCAGACACGTGGCCATCGTAGGCAAACTCTTCGGGCTGGCGAACATCGACCAGCACCATTGAGGTATGCGCATCCAGTTGAGCTTTCAATTCCTGCACGGTCATCGTGCCAATCTGATTTGATTGCACTTCACGCACATTACGAAACAGTTGTCGAAACATGGTCTCATTATCCTTTCACAATAAATGACGGCGCGTTCATCCCTGCGTGAGTGATCGCGCCGTCGCCGATCAACCTTTCCTCTTTAGTCGGCTCTGACTTTTGCAGATTTAAATGAACAGAGTTACCTTTGAGCGAGCGGCATCGCCGAGGAAGGTTGCCACGCCACCCGTTTCCAGCCCTTCCACCAGCTCTTCGTCTTTGATCCCAAGCAGCTCGCGCGACATATCGCAAACAACCATGCGCACGCCAAGCTCGCGCGCCATGGCAAACAACTCCTCTGGCGAAGCGACATCGTGCTTCTTCATCAAGCCACGAATGATCTGCGCGCCAGCGCCAAAGAAGTTCATCTGCGACAGGCCCAGTTCACCCAGCTTGCCCGGAAGCATTGCCGTGAAGCCCTGTTCGAGCAGATTCTTGCCGCTGAAAACCTTCTGCTTCTTGACCGCGCTGATGCCCCAGAAGGTAAAGAACATGCTCACTTCGAGACCCATCGAGGCGGCGCCGGTGGCGATGATAAAGGCGGCAATCGCCTTGTCGAGATCGCCGGAGAAGACGACCATCGCCAGCCGATCTTCAATCCCCTGCGCCGGTGACTGCTCGAGCGCGGCTACCCGCTGTTCGAGTTCAGCAATCCGTGCCAGCAGGGCCTGCGTATCAACGGCTTCCGTCATCGGTGTTGTCATTGCTTTTCATCCTTTACTTGCCAGTTTTACCATCCGGGAGCCATCGGTTTATCTTACGCCGTGCGGCGCAGATAGTGAACGTAGAGTTCCTGACCGTTTTCTTGCACCGTCTCCTGCGCGATCAACTCTACATTCTTAGCCGTCTTTACCCAACCCTGAAAATCGGCCACCGAACCACGATCGGTCGAAATGACCTGCAAAACCTGCCCAACCGGCAGCTCGCTAATCGCCTTGCGGCTCTTAACCAGCGGCATCGGGCACTTGGCGCCTTTCACATCCAATGTCTGATCAAAGTGAGGCATATCAGGTTCTCCTCCTTATTGCTGATGGCGGCAGCAGGAAGCTCTGCCGCCATTCCTATGCTCAATCTTACTATATTTACTCGGCCAATGCGCAGATATTCTTGCCCAATTCAAGCTCGCTTGCCTTGCCTTCACACGGCTCAACCAGGCCGATATTCACCCGCTTGATCTCAACGTACTCTGGCGGGAAGACGGGCAGATGGCTAAGCACGAAGCTGGTAAACTCTTCCAGCGAGCGCGGCTTGAGGCTATCATTCTGGCTCAGCACCTGCTTGTACGGAGCGGCAAAGATTCCGTTACCGGCATCCTCATCGAGCGTGCTAAAGTGGGCAGGCAAGATAACCGTCTCATCGGTCAGGTAGCGGGGCAATCTTTCGAACATGCTGCGGTACAAAATGGGCGTCCACGCTTCGCCTTTGCCGCCAAGGTCGGGGCGTCCAAACGAGCGCAGGAAGATACCGTCACCGGTGAACAGATAGCGCCCACCATCCGGCGTTTCGGCGAGGAAATTGACCTGACCGAGGGTGTGACCGGGATACCAGATGGTCGTGATCCGCACCTGTCCGATCTGGAAGACCTGCCCGTCGCGCAGCGGCTCGTAGGCAATCACAGCCGGCAACATATCGATCGGGTGAATGGCGTCGTAGGGATGGACGTAGTAGGGCGCGCCGGTCTCTTTCGACAACGCCGGGCCACCACTGATGTGATCGGCATGAACGTGAGTATCGAGGATAGTGGTCAGTTTGGCGCCAGCGCTTTCGATTAGTTCACGGTAGACATTGATATGGCGGAGCGGATCGACCAGCGCTGCCTGACCATCGCTGATGATAGCAAAGCTGAGATCGCCACGAGCGGGACGAGCAATCTGCACGATCCGGCCCCAGCTTGCGTTCACCACGTCGCGCGTATCGTAGTAGTTGCCCCAACCGATCATACCATCCGTCAGTGAGACCGCGCGGTAGCCGTGGTTGTTGAGCACCTCAGCCACGTACTGCGATGCGCCCCCCTTGGCGCAAATCACGACTACTTCCTCGACATCCTTCGGCAAGCGGGCCAGCGCTGCCTCTTCGTCTTCGATGAAGTCGTAGTAGGGCAGGTTGAGCGTGCGGAGCGTTGCATGCCCCTCAACAGGCATGCGCTTGAACTCGTCTTCGTTGCGCACATCGAGGATGAAGAGCGGCTGCGCACTCAACAGGCGGGCATACAGTTCGCGGGGAGAAATCTCAGTGACAGTCGATTGATCTTGTGTGAACGTCATTGCTCGTAAACCCTTTCGTTTTTTGTGAACCACTACACTTTTTTGGCTCACCTGTAGCATACCTGACAAACGTTAGGGTCATACGAGGGTTTTGTAAGGGTTTGGTAAGGAATGTGGATCGGTCATTAACCTGGGGCGCGGTGGTGGTGAATGCGTCCACTCACCGGGCAACACAACCGGCAATGGCGCGCGCCATATCGAGTGGCGGACGATCAGGGTGAAAGAGGGCGAGAAATTCAACATTTCCTGCCGGGCCAGTAATCGGCGAGCGGGTCAGACCGGCTGGATTGAGCTGGAGAGTTGCGGCAAATGTGAGAATGTCGCGGATGACCTGCTCGTGAATGGCCGGATCGCGCACCACGCCACCTTTGCCTACATGCTGTGGGCCGGCTTCAAACTGAGGCTTGATCAGCGCAACAATCCATGCTGTTGGCGTAATCAGGCGTTGCACTGCCGGCAAGACCAGCCGCAGTGAGATGAAACTCACATCGATCACGGCGCAATCGGCCAGCACTCCGCCGGGTAACGCCGTGAGATGGCGAATATTGGTGCGCTCAAGCGCAATCACGCGCGGATCGTTCCGCAGCCGCTGATCGAGAATGCCGTACCCCACATCAACCGCAAAGACGCGCGTCGCGCCACGTTGCAACAGCACATCGGTAAAACCGCCAGTCGAAGCGCCTGCATCTAACGCCGTCAGACCGGCAGGATCAAGCGCAAACTGATCAAGGGCATGGGCCAGTTTGAACCCGCCGCGACTGACGTAGGGCAATCCACTCCGTAGCTCAATCTGAACGCCAATATCGACCATCGTGCCGGCTTTGGTCTGCACATGACCGTTGACCAGTACCTGCCCGGCCATAATCAACGCTTGCGCTCGCGCTCGCGTTTCGGCCAGGCCACGTTCTACCAGTAAGGTATCAAGCCGTTGCCGGGCCATACTACGCTTCTCGCCGCAGTTCAACTTCGAGACGGGTAATCTCTTCTTCCAGTTCGGCGACCATTGCCTGCAACCATTCGGGTGGAGGATTGTGAGGATCGTGCAATTGTGAGCGTAACGCGCGTAACTGGCTCCGCCGGATCCGCAACTGTTCCCGAATCGTCGCCACTCGATCTACCGGTTGCGGCGCCGGCGGCAACGGCTGACCGGACAAATAATCGGTGACCAGCTCGGTGAGCAGGTCATCCAGCTCAATCCCACGCTCGCGAAGCAACCAGTAAAGGTGCTCGCGCTGCGCTTCGGTCAGCCGAATACGAGTTGGAATGGTGTAGTGTCCGCTCATAACAAGCGCATTATATCGTATGGCAACAATTGCTGTGAAGCAGGTAACGTATAATGTTAAGAGATCTCCATCAGAGAGAGTTGATTATCATCATTTGAACCATGGAGAGGCTTTGTTATGTGGTGGTACTGGTTGGCGGAACATCTCTCCTTAGGGTTGCACATCCCCGATGGCTTTTTGCATGCACCGATTGCATTGCTCTGGTGGGTACCGACGGTGATCGCGATCGGGGTTGCCACCCGGATCGTGCAGCGTTCATTCGATGAGCGAACGGTACCATTCATGGGTGTCATGGCGGCGTGCATCTTCGCCGCGCAGATGCTCAACTTCCCCATTGCCGGCGGCACCTCCGGTCACCTCCTCGGTGGCGCGCTGGCGGCCATCGTGTTGGGGCCGTGGGCCGGGATGGTCGTGATGACCTGTGTGATTGCCTTGCAAGCGATCCTCTTTCAAGATGGCGGAATTGTCGCAATGGGCGCAAACATCTTTAACATGGGAGTTGCCACGGCAGCGATTGGCGGATGGCTGGCGCGGCCACTCCTCATCCGCAATGGGGAATGGACGACAAACCGGGCGCGCATCGGATTGGTCGCCGGCATTGCCGGCTGGCTTTCGGTGATGGTTGCGGCAGCCCTTACCTCCGCGCAGCTCGCGCTCTCTGACCTGCCTGCCACTATCGTCTTTCCAGCGATGATGAGTGTGCATGCCATCATCGGGATCGGTGAAGGATTGATCACAGCGGCAGCAGTGCTCGTTTTGGTCGGCGCTCGACCCGATCTGCTCACCGCCGGCACACCGACCGCCGATACCGGCAGGCGAACGATCGTTGTCGGCACGATCTTGGCCGCAATCCTCGCCACGTGCGCGCCGCTTGCCTCATCGGATCCCGATGGCTTAGAGCGGGTTGCTGAGGATACCGGATTTATCGAACGCGCAACGGATGCGCCCTATCAGCTATTGCCCGATTACACCATTCCGTGGCTCGGCGAAACGTCGCTCTCGACCATCATTGCCGGTCTCATCGGGGTGATGGCGCTGATCGGGCTGATCTGGGGTCTGGCCATCATCCTGCGCATGCAATCAACCCAACGCTCGAATGGTTGAGGAAGTCGTCATCGAACCACCGGCAAGCGTAACCGGCTTTGCGGCCCGCGATGGCCGGGTCAAAACATGGCTGGCACTGGGATTTGTGTTTACCCTGGCCTGGATTCCGGCGGGAGCCTGGGACGCGCTGCTCGGCGCTGCACTGGCGCTCTGGCTGGCGATAAGCTGGGGTGGGCCAGGATTGATTGCCATCTGGAGGCGATCACTGGTGGCATTCCCCTTTATGCTTGCCGCGCTCACCCTGACCATCGCCCGCCCCGGCACGCCACTGGCTCAGATCACCATCGCCGGCCAGGAGATTGCGATCACCGATGCCGGGGTCGTCGCCGCCGCGACTGTACTGGGGAAAGCATGGTTATCAGTGCAGGCCATCGCTGCCCTGATCGCTACCACTCACTTCAGCGAACTCTTGCTGGGACTGGCCGCCTTGCGCGTGCCAAATGTACTGATTATGATCCTCGGTGTCGCTTACCGATACCTCTTCGTGTTGCAAGACGAAGCGATCCGGATGCTACGCGCGCGCGACAATCGCCGCGCGGCCTTACCGGATCGGCGCGCCGGACGCAGCATCGCCTGGCGGGCGATGATCACCGGACGCATAGCGGCGACACTCTTCCTTCGCGCCTACGAGCGAAGTGAACGGATCTATGCCGCAATGCTGGCCCGTGGCTACAACGGTCACCCAACACTTGCCGCGCGACCACCGCTCCAGCGCGCTGACTACCTGCTTTTGATTGGCGGCGGGGTCTGGTTTGTCATTCTGCTGATCATTGCCGCCACTTGAAACACGCATCGCAACGTGTCACCAATCAGTTATGCTTACCATCGCTAAACTCATCTACCACTATCCCGATGGCACTCCGGCACTGCGTGGCATCGACCTCACCATCAACGCCGGGGAAAAGGTTGCCCTGCTCGGCGTTAACGGCGCCGGTAAGAGCACACTCCTGCACCATCTCAATGGCACGCTGCGCCCCACCAACGGCACGGTGGTTGTTGATGGTCTGCCGGTCATCCCGCGAAACTTGCCAAGGATTCGGTCACTGGTGGGAGTTGTCTTTCAAGATCCCGATGACCAGCTCTTTTCGCCAACCGTATTTGAAGATGTAGCCTTTGGGCCGCTGCATTTGGGCCTCGCCCTCACCGAAGTCGAGCAGCGCGTCCGGAAGGCATTAGCGGCAGTGGATATGAAAGGCTACGAACGGCGTCCGCCCCATCGGCTCAGTCTTGGGCAACGCAAGCGTGTGGCGCTGGCGACCGTGTTGTCAATGCAACCCAAACTGCTTGCGCTTGATGAACCATCAGCCGGTCTCGATCCGCGAGGGCGGCGCGAATTGAGCGAACTCCTTCAAGCATTGCCGCAAACAATGCTGGTTTCCACGCATGATCTCACGTTTGCGCAGGCCACCTTCCCCCGCGCAGTGGTGCTGGCCGAAGGTCAGGTCGTGGCCGACGAAGCAACAGCAACGCTGCTCGCCGATCATGACCGACTGACCCGCTTCGGACTGGCATAAAATTATGTCAATGGACGCCACTGGCGAAGCTGTGAAAAGAAACGATGCACCATTTCAGTGTGGAGGGGAAAGGCCAGCTCAACCGGCGCATTGATAATCACGCGCTCGGCGGCTTCACTGTTGGGAAGAAAGACTGGTAGATCCTCGTTGCGCAGGTGTGGACCTATCCCAAACACTAGCAGATAGCCATCCGGCGTGCTCCGAGCAGCAAAATCGCTGATCAAATCGGGATCAACCTCGACTCCAGCCTCTTCGTACAACTCACGAGCCGCAGCATCTTGCCAGCGTTCTCCCATTTCGATGAACCCACCGGGTAACGCTAACTGTCCACGTCGAGGATAAGCAGCCCGCCGAATCAACAACAGTCCTTCATCAACCGGCTGTAACAGTAAGACTACCGGCAAGGGATTGCGATACGTGGTACTGCCGCAATGGGTACATATACGCGGCCACGACTGATGTTCGACAAAGGGATGACCGCAGAATGAGCAAAACGAGTGTTGGCGATACATGACTTCCCGGGCAACGAGCAACGGTTCCAACAAGTATTGTAGTATAACATAAATAGCGTGCGATACACCGCATCCAGCGCATAAACCAACTCGGAAGCTCGACCGGGCAATCTCATCGAGTCAGGAAGATCAAAAGCTTCACGGCAAGCGCGCAGATCTTTACTGGCATTAAGGTTCTGCTTTTGCCGGTCTTCCATCGGCACGTTGTATTTCTGCCGGATTATGACCGGCTGAAATGTGGGCAAACCGCGCAATTGCGTCCTTGTTCAATTTGGATTTTGCAGTCATAATACATGTGAAACTTACCATTCCATACGTCAGGGAGCTGCCAGTATGCCAGTATATCAATTCTCCGCCGAGCGGATCGATGGTACCCTCCAATCACTGGCCGACTATCGCGGTCAGGTGCTGCTTATAGTCAATGTGGCCAGTATGTGTGGTCTGTCACCGCAATACGCCGGGCTAGAACAACTCTACCGTCGCTACCGCGATCAAGGCTTCGCCGTGCTTGGTTTTCCGAGCAATCAATTCCTGCAAGAACCCGGCAGCAATGAGTCGATAGCCCAATTCTGCGAGCGGACGTATCAGGTCACGTTTCCGCTTTTCGCTAAAGTTGATGTAAACGGTCCCAACGAACATCCGCTGTTTACCTATCTCAAAACTCAGCAGCCGGGTCTATTCGGCAGCACAGCGATCAAATGGAACTTCACCAAGTTTCTGGTTGACCGCAATGGAAAGCCGCGCCGACGCTACGCGCCGACCGATCTGCCATCGCTGATCGAAGACGATATTGTCGCTTTGCTTCGCCAGAAACCTGCCACTGTCAGCTAGATCCACCCCTCGCTGACAGGCGCGCAGCCGGTCTATCGTACCGTACCGGGCGATAGACCGGCTCTGCTTTTCCCAACACACACAACCTGAACGTTATAGTAATGATCACTTCAGTAGCCAGCTTAAATGTTGTATGATACTGGGCAAAATTCATGACAAGGCTAACTTGAGCCTGTGAAGTGAAAGCAGGCGCATATGAAAGCTATCCGTGGCGTTGGCGCCGTGGTATTCCGTCTTCGCCCCGATCAAACCATCGAGATTCTGCTCATCCGTAAACGAAAGGGCTTTTGGTCATTGCCCAAAGGTAAGCTAAAACCGGATGAGTCGCCACTCTCGACAATAGTGCGCGAAGTTTATGAAGAGACCCGCGTCACTGCTGAAGTGATTGATATTATCGGAAATGTCGATTATTTGATAAATGGGCCACGTGGAAAGCATCGCAAGATGGTCGATTACTATCTGCTGCGAGCGACAAAAGGTCACGCTCGACCTACTGGCGGCAGCGAACAGATTGTGGCCGTCGAGTGGGTGCCCCTGGCTGAGGCGATTGAACGTCTCCAACGTCCACGTTTGCGGGCGATTGTGCGCGCAGCGCAGTCTTGGTTTAGCGGCTAAGCATTAAAACAGGCCCGGCAACACATTGAATACCTGATGAAAGTTCGATGCCTCAACTGCTGCACGAAAGATGCCCGGTCAATTCATGTCTTATGCACAGAACTTATGTCAAAACGGCGTGCTATAATATCCTTGTATTAACGGGAAGGAAGGCGGGCTATGGATGAGATTTCCGCTACCGAACTTGCGCGCCAGATCGAACAACACCGACAAACCATTGCCGAACGAGTTGCCGGTCGCCTTTTACGCGCATTTCCCGAACTGGCTCATACTCTGCGCCTCGAAGAACAGTACGGCCCGGTTGAGCGGATGGCCGAGGTATCGGTTCGTCCGCTTAGTGATCTGATTCGGGCAATGCTTTTGTTCAACGCGCTGGAGATTGCTGAAACTGAACTGCGCTGGGCGCGCGGCGTGCTGCCCCGCTGGGGTGTATCTTACGAACATACCACCACGATGATTCGCTGGTACTTCGAAGAAGTTGGGCGGCTGCCGCTTTCACCCGCTGCTCGCGCCGTGGCTGCTGAGGTTGAGCAACATCTTCTCTCCTTGATGATCCGTCTCTACCGTTCGACAGAGTCGCACCAGCGCACTGTTGCCGTCTAATCCCAGAAGCGAAACGGTAAAGGGCGCGACAACCCGCGCCCTTCGATCATTCACCTGCTGGACTATGCCTGAACGACATCAGAGGCGCAGCAAACTGTGTCTCCGAATACAGGCATAGCTCAACTTTTCCGCGTTTAATTAACAATCAGCTTGCCCTGCATCAACGGATAGTGACCCGGCACGGTGCAGATGTAAAGGTACGTGCCGGCAGCCGGCGCAGTGAAGGTCACCTCCACCGTCTCATTGCCGTTAGCCAGCGGTGACTCGGCAATGATATTGCTCTTGTCAGCCGGCAGGTAGTTAGCCGCAGGCCCGGCGCTCATGCCAGCATTGGCAATCGCGGCTGCCTCAGCATCGCCACCGCGCACCAGGATCCAGTTGTGCTGCTGCACCGCCGAGTTGTTCTTAAACCGCAACGTAACCTGCTGGCCGGCAGCAACAGTCAGTTCAGTCTTGTCAAAAGCCAGTTCTTCACCCTTTGAGCCGATCTCCAGCGTTACCGGCCCGCTGCTTGCGCCACCACCTGCACTACCACCACCACTGCTCGAACCGCCACCGCATGCTGTCAGCGCCATTGCCAGCGCAGCCAGTACTGCAAGAGCCATTAGTCGAAACCAAATCTTCATCATTTTGTCCTTCCTTGTGGCATCTATCACAAGATTGTGTCGCAACATTTATACCACTATCACAAATCTTGTCAAGCAGCTCAGGAAGGCAGATGAAGACCTTAATCTGATTGAAATTATTCCTGATCTTTATTACGGCGCGGTCGCTCTGTTCGCGGCGACGATGTGGCTCGATCCGGTCGCGTCGAACTACGTGAAGCTGAGCCGCGCGGTTGACTGACGCCCTGTTTCGGCGT
>Ga0209721_1000131_pt1 | contig 75561 bp, 63 predicted proteins | sample TshhotsprinmetaG_FD_184139 | JGI IMG/M metagenome (GOLD analysis project Ga0209721, IMG submission 184139) | Hot spring microbial communities from South Africa to study Microbial Dark Matter (Phase II) - Tshipise hot spring metaG (SPAdes)... | ecosystem: Environmental > Aquatic > Thermal springs...
CGCACACAGGAGCGCCGTTGCCACGAGAGAACTGGTTTGCCCAAGAAGAAGCCGACGCGTGGGTCGTGGTGCTCGACGCTAACGGCGAGATCGCATGGGGGCGCAGTGAGGTGGATGGCGATCCGCTCATTGTAGTGCTGACGCAGGCGGTTGCAGACAGCCATCTCGCCGGTCTGCGGGCGGATGGCGTCTCTTATATCTTCGCCGGGGAGCGCGAGATCAATCTAGAAGGGGTGTTGAAGACGCGGCACCGCGATCTGGGGATCCGTTGTCTGCTGCTAGACAGCGGAGATGTAATCAAGGATGCGCTGCTCCTGGCCGGTCTGGTCGATGAGATTAGCCTGTTCATTGCTCCAACCCCAGGGAGCAATCCACCCGTGTTCGACATTCACGGCGCAATGGCTGCTCTGAGCGACTGTGTGAAGAGTGTGAACGGCATGCATTGAGTTTAGAAAAGAGAGATCATCCATGTCTATCACACCTAGTGACTTTTCTGAGATTCGGTGGCGCGGTCATTGGATCTGGACGCCGGAAGAAGCGGTCAAGCCCGCTGCAGGGTTGGCGGCAGCTATCGATCCACACGCGCCGGAGCGCCATGCGCTCTTTCGCAAGCGTTTCCATCTCGACCTGGTTCCTGACCGCGCTCCGGCGCGCATCACCGCCGATTCGCGATACGTTCTGTTCGTGAATGAGCAAGAGGTCTTTCGCGGTCCCATCCGCAGTCAACCGCGACGACTGCACTATGATTTCTTCGATCTCGCCCCCCACCTTCAGCCGGGCGAAAACATTCTGGCGGTGTACGTCAAGTATTACGGCAGGCCGAATTCCTACTGGATGCCGGCCGCGCCCAATCTTACGCTGGGCAAAACCGGCGTCCTGGTCTTTGAAGCGAATCTAGGAGCAGCAGGTTGGCTGGTCAGCGATGGAAGCTGGAAAGCCAAAAATGTGGATGCATGGTCGGACGAGTGGCGCAACGACGTCGATGATCCGGTGGGCGGCGGCCTTCCTGTCGAGGTTTTCGATGCGCGACGCTTTCCTCACAGCTGGCGCGAAGCCAGGTTCGACGACAGCGCTTGGGGTGCAGCGCAGGTCATTCCCGCCATGCACATTGGAGGCTTTGCGCGAACACAGCCTCCAACCGACCCATATGGCCCGTTGCACCCTCGCCCGATCGCCAGGCTTGGCGGTCTGTTGCAGACGCCTGCTGCGATCCAGATGGAGGAGTTAAATGGCGCGGTGGACCCATCGACGGCTAGCCCCAACAAACGGGTGCGGGCCACAGCGGCGCTTCGCCCCGTGCGTTCCTCTTCTGTTGCGCACTTGCCTGTCACGGTGAATGTATTGTCCGATAAAATTGCCCGGCTAAGCCTTGATATGGGTCGCATCGTATCGGGTTTTGTCACGTTCGAGATTCAGGCGCCGGCCGGCGCCGTGCTCGATCTCGCTTATCTGGAAGAGCCGCTCATCACGCCCACCAGCAACATCGACGTTCGCTCCGGAGCGCGCTATATTGCCCGCGGAGAAAACGATCGCTTTCAAGCGTTTGAGTCAAACGGCTTTCGTTATGCCTATATCCTGGTGCATGGAGTGGAAGGCCCCGTCACGCTTCAGAGTTTCGCCGTGCAGGAGCATCTCTATCCCTGGACGGAGAGCGGAAACTTCGTCTGCGACGATGAAATGCTGAACCACATCTTTGCGGCGGGTGTGCGCACGGTGCAACTTTGCTCGCACGACGCGTTCATCGATTGTCCGACGCGCGAGCAGCGCGCCTGGGTGGGGGATGGCGTCGTCCATCAGATGGTTCATCTGGCGACAAACAGCGATTGGCGACTGGCCTGGCATTATCTGACGCTGGGCGCCTCTCCGCGATCGGACGGCATGTTGCCGATGAGCGTCGTAGGCGAGATCGAGGCCAAGGGCGCTTTCACCATTCCCGACTGGGCGCTGCACTGGATTCACGGCGTCTACAACTGCTACCGTTTCAGCGGGAACCGTGATTTCGTCGCCGGGTTGATGCCTATTGCGGAACGCATACTGCGCTGGTACGCCTCCTACCAGGCCCAGGAAGGGGTGCTCAAGGATGTAACGGAATGGAATCTGGTGGACTGGTCAAGCGTGTTGGTGAATGACACAAGCTCCCTGCTGACTGCGCTATGGGCGCGCGGTCTGCGCGAGTTCGCAGAAATGGCCGGCTGGTTGGAAGATCGAGGCCGCCAACGCTGGGCTGAAGCCCTGTACACGAGAGCGCGGATGGGCTTCGAAGTCTTTTGGGATGAAAAGCGCGGCTCCTACATCGACCACCTCGTGGATGGAGAACGGCGTCCGGAAATGAGCCAACTGGCCGGGGCTTTGGCGATCGTCTCCGGTTTGGCGCCGGCAGCCCGGTGGGGGCGAATCATCGACGTGATCACCGATCCGGAGCGATTGGTGGTGCGCTCATGGATCGGCGGCGAACAGGGAGAATATTCGCAGGAAAAAACTCAGAAGCAGCTTCAGGGAATCTATGAGATCGATTGGGACGCCGAACGGGAAATCGTGTTGGCGGAGCCGTTTATGAGCTACGTTGTGCATGACGCCGTAGCGCAAGCAGGGAAAGCCGATCTCCTGCCCGATTTACACCGCCGCTGGTCGGAGTTCCTTGTCGATGGCTACGACACGATCGGCGAGTGTTGGGGCTGGGGCACGCATGTTCACGGCTGGAGCTGCACCCCGACGCGCGATATGATCTTCTACACCCTGGGGGTGACGCCCGCAGCGCCGGGGTACACGAAAGCGCGCATCGCCCCGCGTCTGGGGCGGCTCCAGTGGGCAAAAGGGAATGTCCCGACGCCCCATGGCATGATTTCGGTCGACGCAAACCGGGAGCAGGTGGTAATTGACTCGCCGATCCCGGTTGTCTTGGATCTCGTAGGAAAACCCGTGCATGAGTTGCCGGAAGGAAGATATGAGATTGCCGTTTAGAGATTTCAGGATGAAAAAACAGATGAACGTTGATCTTCAGCTTCGCGTCGGCGCATTCGCTCTTCTCTCAATTCTCGCCGCCGCTTGCACACCTATGCCTGCATCACAGTTGGATGTTGAGACGCCAACGCCTGCAGCAACCGTGGCCGCGCCGATGGAGGCTCCTACCGTCGTCGAAGTTATCGCAGCGCCGCCGACGCCCACTTCAGCGGCGGATGCGTTGTTGACAACACCCGCAACGGAAGAATTCACGGAAGGAGAGACGCCGATGCCGGCAAACGAAGAAGCGGCAAGCACCGAAACGTCCATCCGAGTGATTTTCGGAGATACGGTGCTGACTGCACGGCTCTGGGACAACGCCACAGCGCGCGATTTGGTCGCTCAGCTTCCGCTGACGCTCACCTTCAGCGATTATGGCCGTCAGGAGAAGCTCGCAACGTTGCCGCAGAAATTGACCATGGAGGGCGTGCCCGCGGGTGATGATCCGCTGCCGGGCGACATCACCTACTATGCCCCGGCGGGTGTTCTCGTCTTCATGTACAAGGATATTGGCTACTTCACCGGCATTGTGCGGCTCGGCCAGTTCGATGACGGCGCGGACGCCATCGATGCCCTCATTCGCCAGACCGACGACTTCGTTGCGACGATTGAACTTGTAGACTGATTCCATTTCCATACGAATAGGAGAGAACCCATGTACGTTGGACTACAAATTCCCTCCTTCAAATATCCCGGCGGCGCGGCTGCGATCCGCCCCAAGCTGAAGGAGATCGTCACCACTGCGGAGGAAGCAGGATTCTACAGCCTCTGGGTGATGGATCATTTCTATCAGATCAAGGGCTTGTTCGGCGAAGCCTACACCGACCCGATGCTGGAAGCCTATGCCACCCTCGGCTATATCGCCGGGTTGACGGAGAAGGCTCACCTCGGCGTGCTGGTCACAGGCGTGATCTATCGTCATCCATCGGTTCTCTTGAAGATGATGACGACGGTGGATGTCCTCGCCGGCGGCCGCACCTATTTCGGCGTCGGCGCTGCGTGGTATGAGCAGGAGGCCAAAGGCTACGGCATTCCCTACCCTTCCACCGCCGAGCGCTTCGAACTGTTGGAGGACACGCTGAAACTGGCAAAGGCGTTGTGGTGCAGCGAGGCGACGGAGGTCTCTTTTGCAGGCAGACGCCTTTCCGCGCCGGCCATCACCAACAATCCCCGCCCGCTTTCGACCCCGCATCCGCGCATCATGGTCGGCGGCACCGGGCCCAACAAAACCTTGCGCATGGTGGCGCAATATGCCGACGCCTGTAACATCGGCGATTGGGTCGGCGTGGAGAACATGCAGAAAGCGCTCGACGATCTCAAGCGACATTGCGAGGCGCTGGGCCGCGATTACGACACGGTTGAGAAGACGTCGCTCTGCACCGTGCATCTTTCCGGCGGCGATACGGTGGAGGGCATTCTTCGTCGCATTCGGGAGCTGCGGGCGATGGGGTTCACCCACGCCATTTTCAACATGCCGGATGCCTATAAGATCACGCCGCTCGAAATCTTTGGCAAGGAGATCATCCCAGCCGCAGCCGAACTTTAGGAAGCTGGTTCAAGAGCCGCCAATTTTGACGCAGAGAGGCGCAGAGACGCGGAGATGCGCAGAGGAAAAACAGCAAGGTATGCTGGCATTTTCTGCGTTTTCTCCGCACTCCGCGCCCCTGCGTCAAGAACACTTTCTGGGAGAGAATATTATGCGCGCAACGATCATGTATGGCCCCGGCGATGTCCGGGTTGAACACGTCCCTGATTCCACTATCATCGAACCCACCGATGCGCTGGTCGTTGTCACCCACGCCGCCATCTGCGGCAGCGATCTCTGGCCCTATCGAGGGTACGGTCAATTTCGTCCGGCCGGAAACCGAATGGGGCATGAATTCATCGGCATCGTCGAGGCTGTCGGTTCGGAAGTGCGCACCCTCAAGCGCGGCGATTTTGTTGCCGCACCCTTTGCTGTGTCCGATGGCACATGCCCCTTCTGCCAGGAAGGGCTGCACACATCCTGTGTGCAGGGCAAGTTTTGGGACAATATCGACCTGGAAGGTGGGCAGGCAGAAGCGGTGCGCGTACCTCTGGCCGACGGCACGCTCTACCGCCTGCCGGTGAGGCCGGACACGGCCTTGCTGCCTTCGCTCCTGACACTTACCGACGTGATGGCGACCGGCCATCACGCTGCTGTCACGGCGCGGGTTGGTCCCGGCAAGATCGCGGCGGTGGTTGGCGATGGCGCGGTTGGACTGTGCGGGGTCATCGCCGCGCGGCGGCTTGGCGCCGAGCAGGTTATCCTGATGGGGCGCCAGCCCAAACGCCTGGAGCTGGGCAAAGCGTTCGGCGCCACCGACATCGTCACCGAACGTGGCGAGGAGGCAATCGAGAAGGTGCGCCAACTGACCGGCGGCTACGGCGCACACGCGGTGCTGGAGTGCGTCGGCGACGAGTTGGCGATGCAGACTGCGGTCAACATCGCCCGACCCGGCGGCGCAATTGGTCGCGTGGGCGTGCCTCATTATGCTGGCATCCCGCCGCTCTTCCCAACCTTCTTCAAGAATCTCACCATCAGCGGCGGCCCTGCCCCGTCGCGCGCCTACTTCGATGTCCTGATCCCCGATGTGCTGGAAGGACGGATTGAGCCGGGTCGCGTCTTCGATTTTGTCGGCGGCATCGAGAGTGTACCCGAAGGTTATCGGGCAATGGACGAACGCAGGGCAATCAAAGCCATGATCGAATTCTAGGGAGTTCATGCAGATGGCAAGAATCTTCATCACCGGCTCGGCAGACGGGCTAGGCCAATTCGCGGCGAAGGCGTTGGTCGTTCAGGGCCACGAGGTTGTCCTCCATGCGCGCAACGCCGAACGCGCCCAATATGCACATCAACAAGTTCCCGGCGCCTGGCTTGCCCTTGTGGGCGACCTGTCTGACATTGAGGCGACCAAACGCCTTGCCGACGAAGCGAACGCATTAGGACCGTTTGACGCGGTGATCCACAACGCCGGCGTCTATCAGGCGCCCTCGCGAACGGTGTTCCTCGTCAACGTCCTGGCGCCCTATCTCCTCACCTGCCTGATGCACAAACCCAGGAGGCTGATTTACCTGAGTTCAGGCATGCATTTGCAAGGGCGCGCAAATCTGGAGCAGCTCGCCAGCAATCAAAGCAGCGTCAGCTATTCCGATTCGAAACTCTATGTCACAATGCTGTGCATGGCGGCGGCGCGCAAATGGCCAGATGTATACGCCAACGCCGTCGATCCGGGCTGGGTGCCCACCAAGATGGGCGGGCCAGGTGCATCGGACGATCTTCAGCAAGGATACGAGACCCAGATGTGGCTGGCGACGAGCGATGACCGCGCCGCGCACGTGAGCGGTCGGTATTTCTATCACCGGCATGAAAGACCCTACGCTCCCCAAGCCGGCGACGTTGCGCTGCAAGAGCGGTTGCTCAACATTTGCAGAGAGATCACGGGTGTGACCTTTCCTGCGTAGGATAATCGTAGGGGCGGCTCGCAGCCGCCCATCCCCGGCCAAGCCCAAGATTGGGGGACGACGAGCGATACGCCGGAAGGGAGGCCCTCACCCCCCCAGCCCCCTCTCCCAAGGCTGGGAAAGGGGGCTGGGTTCATCGTAGGGGCGGCTCGCAGCCGCCCGTCCCCAACCAAGCACAAGGGTGGGGGACGACGAGCGATACGCCGGAGGGGAGGCCCTCACCCCCCAGCCCCCTCTCCCAAGGCTGGGAGAGGGGGAGCTGCGAGCCGCCCGTCCTCGGCAAATCACAAGGGTGGGGAGGACCGGTGCAACGCAGCTACGAGCTGCGTCTACATTCACAAGGAGAGATGCTATGACCACATGGACCGATGAAGAGCTCAACAAAATCGGCAATGCAGAAGAGTTAGAGATCGCCCCGCGACAACCGGATGGCAAGCTGCGCAAGCCGCTGCCTGTCTGGGTGGTGCGCGTGGGCGACAACCTCTACGTCCGCTCCTATCGTGGGCGTGCGGGCGCCTGGTTCCGCGCGGCACAGGCCACCCACGCAGGACGCATCCGGGCCGGTGGCGTCGAGACAGACGTTGTCTTCATTGAAGAAAACGATCCTGCCATCAACGACCAGATCGACGCCGCCTACCACGCCAAGTACGGTCGCTATCCGCAGTATGTGGCGCCGATGGTGACGCCAGAAGTGCGGGCGACGACGCTCAGATTGACGCCGGCTTGAATATCTACTGACCACTAGTTGACTGTTTATCTTCCCGGAAGCTCCAAAGCTTCCGGGAAGATTGCGGAGCGATATCACGCGACAACCTAGAAATCAATAAAACAAAAACTTCTAGCGAACTATAGGAAGCCAAGGAGGATAAAAGGATGGACTACGTCAAACTCGGCAACACCGGACTGGATGTTTCTCGCATCTGCCTCGGCTGCATGAGCTTTGGCAAAGCGGAAGGCTGGGTCCACAACCCATGGGCGCTGGACGAGGAGGAGAGCCGCATCATCATCAAACGGGCGCTGGAACTGGGCGTCAACTTCTTCGACACGGCCAACGTCTACGCGCGTGGCGTCAGCGAGGAGATTTTAGGACGGGCGATCCGGGACTTCGCCAATCGCGACGAGGTGGTGATCGCCACCAAGGTGCGTGGCCGGATGCACGAAGGCCCCAACGGCGAGGGGCTTTCACGCAAGGCGATCCTGAGCGAGATCGACAAAAGCCTAAAGCGCCTGGGCATGGACTACGTAGACCTCTACATCATCCACCGCTGGGACTACAACACGCCGATCGAAGAGACCATGGAAGCCCTGCACGATGTCGTCCGGGCCGGCAAGGCTCGCTACATCGGCGCCTCGGCGATGTGGGCCTGGCAATTCCAGAAGGCGCTGTACGTGGCCGAAAAGCACGGCTGGACGCGCTTCGTCTCCATGCAGAACCACTACAACCTCATCTACCGAGAAGAGGAGCGGGAGATGATGCCGCTTTGCATCGCCGAGGGGATCGCCTCGACGCCTTACAGCCCGCTGGCCTCAGGTCGCCTGGCGCGCGATTGGTCGGAAACCACGACGCGCTACGAGACCGACCCAATCGCAAAGCGTAAGTACGACGCCACCGCAGAGGCGGATCGCCGGGTGGTCGAGCGGCTGGCTGAAGTCGCCCAAAAGCGCGGCGTCCCGCGCGGGCAGATCGCCCTGGCCTGGCTCCTGCACAAGAAGCCGGTCGTGGCGCCCGTCATCGGGGCCACCAAATTGTCGCACATCGAAACGGCGGTCGAGGCGACGTCCATCCAGCTCACCGCTGAGGAGATGGCGTACATGGAGGAGCCTTATGCGCCCCACCCGATCGTCGGGCACGAGTAACCGATGAAAGCAGGTCATCGCCTTCGGCGTGAGGCGGCTGATAGAGGAAACGCGCCTCTTACGCTGTGGACGCTCTGACACAGAAAGGATAGCAACACATCTTATGACATCTCCGGTGACGACAACTGCCGGCAAGGTCTCCGGCGCGTTTGACGAAAGCATCGGCGTCTATCGCTTCCAAGGCATCCCCTTCGCCGCGCCGCCGGTCGGCGACCTGCGGTGGAAGGCGCCGCAACCTGCGCCGCGCTGGTCCGGCGTGCGTCCGGCGATCCACTTCGGGCCGCGCGCCATGCAACTGCCCGTCTTTGGCGACATGAACTTTCGCTCCGATGGGATGAGTGAGGATTGTCTCTACCTGAATGTGTGGACGCCCGAGCCCTTCCCTGCGGCGCGGCTGCCGGTGCTGGTCTATTTCTACGGCGGCGGCTTCATCGCCGGCGACGGCTCCGAGCCGCGCTATGACGGCGCACAGATGGCGCGGCGAGGCATCGTCGCCGTGACGGTGAACTACCGGCTGAACATCTTCGGCTTTTTCGCCCACCCGGAGCTGAGCGCCGAATCGCCTCAACGCTGCTCCGGCAACTACGGCCTGCTCGATCAACACGCTGCGCTGCGTTGGGTGCAGGAGAATATCGCCGCCTTTGGCGGCGACCCCGGCCGCGTGACCATCGCCGGCGAGTCGGCCGGGGCGATATCGGTCAACGCGCAGATGGTTTCTCCGCTTTCGAGGGATTTGATTGCGGGCGCCATCGGCTCAAGCGGGGGAATCGGCGCCTTGCCACCCGTTCCGCTGGAAGAGGCGGAGCAACGCTGGCTGGCCTTCGCGAAAAAACTGGGCGCTTCGTCGCTGGCGGAGCTGCGCGCTATGCCGGCGGAGAAGCTGCTCAAGGCCACCGCCAACATGACGCCGCGTGAATTCCCCATCGTGGTGGATGGGTGGTTCTTTCCTCGGTCGCCGCTGGCCATGCTCGCCGCCGGAGAGCAGGCGCGCACACCGCTGATGATCGGCTGGAATTCCGAAGAGATGAACTACCGGGCGCTGCTGGGCGAGCAGGCGCCGACGCCCGAGCACTACGCAGCGGTGGTGCGGGAACTCTACGGCGAGCAGGCCGATGAAGTGCTTAGGCTCTACCCTGGCGAGACGCCGGAGCAGGTCGAACAGTCCGCCACCGACCTGGCCGGCGACCGCTTTCTGGTCTACAGCACATGGAAATGGGCGGACGAACATCGCAAAGCCGACTGCCCGGTCTATCGCTACTATTACGCCCATCCGCGGCCGCCGATGGTTCCGGAAATGGGCGACGCTGTGGCCGGACTGGCGGGCGGCGTGATCCGCGACTCGGACGCAGCCGCCCAGGTCATCGCCATGCCTCCGGCCAAGGGCGCCGTGCATTCCGCCGACATCGAGTACGCGATGGGCAACCTGGCGACCAATCGGGTCTACGCCTGGACGGCGGAGGACGAGCAGGTCTCGGCGCTGATGCAGGGCTATTACGCCAACTTTGTCAAAACTGGCGATCCCAACGGGTCGGGTCTGCCGACATGGCCTCGTCTGGGCGAAGGCGCAGAGGAGCAGTACATGGTCTGGGATGTGCATCCCCACGTCAGGGTGGAGCGGAACCGGGCGCGCTATGAGTTCCATGACCGGTTCTGTCAAAACCTCTCATCTCCTGCATAAATGCAAACCGAACAACGGAGACTCAGATGCTCACACAAACCATCCAGCTCTATGAAAATCGCCCCCATGTAACTCTGACAACCTATCTATGGTCTGATTCGCCGGTTCTCCAGAACGGTCGAAAGCGCCCCGCCGTCCTGATCTGTCCAGGCGGAGCGTATCTCATCTGTTCCGATCGAGAGGCTGAGCCAGTCGCGTTGCGCTTTGCCGCTATGGGATATCACGCCTTTGTGTTGCGTTATTCCACCTACAGCGAGGGTGCGCCGTTTATTTTACCTCTCAGCGGAGAAGCCCAAAACCTGCCTGTCAATCCCCAATGCGTGCATCCGGCGCCGATGCGAGATCTAGCCAAGGCATTCCTTGTCATCCGCGAACATGCTGAGAAATGGCTGGTAGACGCTGAGAAAATCATCCTCTGCGGTTTTTCGGCGGGAGCGCACAACTGCGCCATGTACGCCGTGTACTGGCACACTCCGATCATTCATGAATTTTTCGGCAAGGAGCCCGAAGCGTTCAAGCCTGCGGCGGCGATCCTGGCCTACGGACTCTACGACTATCACCTGATGATGCGCGAGCGCGCAGACCCCCTGGCTCGCGCGATTTCAGAGGCGGCGAACATCGCATTCTTCGGCGCAAAGTCGCCCACAAAAGAAATGCTCGACGCGGCCAGCCCTGCCCTTCACGTCTCAAGACATACACCGCCCATCTTTCTTTGGGCGACTGCAACAGATGAGCTGGTGCCTGTTGAAAACACCACCCGCATGGCGCATGCACTTGCCCAGGCGGGCGCACCCTTTGAGGTTCATATTTTCGAGGAAGGAAGGCATGGCTTAAGTCTGGCTAACCAGGCTTCGGCGGAATCGCTGCTGGAGATGAATCCAGACGTAGAACCCTGGATCGACCTGGCCGAAGCATGGCTCAAAAAACGCTTTGCGCTCACGCTTCCGCCCCAACCGGCCTGGCTCGGCGCTTAGGAAGAACGTCGTGAAACATAGAAGTCAAAATAAAATGCACAAAAGGGGCGAACGATGACGAAGATTCTCATCGAGAAAAACATCATGGTTCCCATGCGCGATGGCGTGCGGCTGGCGACCGACGTTTATCGGCTGGAAGGGGCGGGGCCGGTGCCCGTGCTCATGGCGCGCACCCCCTACAACAAAGACGCCATCCTCAACGGCGGCACAAACTTCGACATCTTGCGCGCCGTGCAGGCGGGCTACGTCGTTGTCGTCCAGGACGTGCGCGGCCGCTATGCGTCCGAAGGCGAGTTTAACCCCCACTTTCAAGAGACGGAGGACGGCGTCGACGCCTTCGCCTGGGCGGCCGCCCAGCCCTGGTCGAGCGGCGACATCGGAACCTTCGGCGGGTCGTATCTCGGCTGCACGCAATGGCTGCCCGCGCGCGAACAGCCGCCTGCCTTGCGCGCCATGGCGCCTGCGGTCACCTTTTCCGATTTGTACGATGGCTGTATTTACCAGGGAGGCGCCAAAGTGCTGCACGACCTCCGTTGGGTGGCGGCGGCTATCGTTCCGGCGGAAATCGAGCGCCGCGTTGCGCGCGGGGAAGCCATTGTGGAAGCTCCCCCGCTGGAAGTGGAGGCGGCGTTGCATGAACTTCCGCTGGCCTCGCACCCCTTGATCCGCAGCTACGCCGCCTTTTACCACGAATGGCTGGCGCATCCCAGCGCAGACGCCTACTGGACGCCCGCCTCGCCCCGCGCAGGCTATGACCGCATCATGGCGCCGGCGCTCAACATCGGCGGCTGGTATGACATTTTCCTATGGAGCACCCTCGAAAACTACATGGGCATGAAGCGCCGCGGCGCCACCGAAGAAGCCCGCCGCCAGCGCCTCATCATCGGCCCCTGGACGCACATGAACTTCACCGGCAGCTTCCCCGACCGCGAATTTGGCCCGGCCGCCAGCAGCGCGGCCATCGACCTGCCGGGCATTCATCTGCGCTGGTTCGACCGCTGGCTGAAAGGGGTGGACAACGGCGTTGATCAAGAGCCGCCGGTGATGATCTTCGTCATGGGCGCCGACGAATGGCGCACGGCGCCGGACTGGCCCCTCCCCGGCACGCACTATCGCCCCTACTACCTGCACAGTCGCGGCGGGGCCAATTCCCTGCGCGGGGACGGATGGCTCTCCACCGAGCCGCCGGGCGATGAGCCGTCGGATATCTACCTCTACAATCCGCTGCGGCCGGTTCCAACCGTGGGCGGGCAGGTGATCCTCCCCGGCGCCAATGCCATGGGGCCATGCGACCAACGCAAAGTCGAGCAACGCGACGATGTGCTGGTGTATGACACCCCGCCGCTGGAGCGCGCCGTCGAAGTCATCGGGCCGATTGAGCTGCGGCTCTTTGTCGCGTCTTCTGCGCCGGACACCGACTTCACGGGCAAGCTGGTGGACGTTCATCCCGATGGCCGCGCCATCATCCTGACGGAGGGCATCCTGCGGGCGCGCTATCGCAACTCGTTGACGACGCCCGAACTCCTCGAGCCAGGCGCCATTTACGAGCTGCGCCTCAACCTGTGGGCGACGGCGAATGTGTTTTTGCCCGGCCATCGCATCCGGCTGGAGGTGTCGAGCAGCAACTTTCCGCGCTTCGACCGCAATAGCAACACCGGCGGCGTCATCGCCCAAGAACCGCGCGAACGCTATCAACCGGCGGTCAATCGCATCTTTCACGACGCTGCGCATCCGTCCTGCCTGATCCTTCCCATCCTCGAGCGATGAAGGCAATCGATGAAGGCAACCATCGTGCATCGGCTCAAGTTCATATCCAATCTCAGCGACAATGTGCGGGGCGTCAGCTTTTTAACGCTGGCGCTCCTCACCATTTCCTTGCAAACCGTCGCCGTGAAGTGGATCAGCGACGACTATCCGGTCTTGCAGATCGTCCTCCTGCGCAGCCTGGCGGCCTTGCCCTTCACGTTGTTGCTCTATCGCTATGAAGGCGGACGCGGGCTGCCAAGGACGCACCAACACAGGCTTGCATTCACGCGCGGCCTCTTTCTGTTTTTCTCCTACACCACCTTCATGATGGGGCTGGCGGCGCTGCCGTTGGCCGAAGTCGGCGCCATTCGCAACTCCGGCCCGCTGATGATCACCTTCCTATCGGTCATCCTGCTGGGTGAACGCGTGGGGTGGCGTCGCTGGCTGGCGCTGCTCGTCGGCTTCCTCGGCGTGTTGCTGATCGTCCGCCCCGGCTCTACGACCTTCAATCTAGGGTCGATCTTCGTGCTGATCTCCGTCGTGCTCTATGCGCTGACCGCCATCGTCACGCGCAAGCTCCACGCCACCGACAGCAGCGCAACAATGGCCTACTCCAGCACGCTGGTCTACCTGGTCGCCGCCGCTGCGTTGGCGCCGCTGGCCGTCCTGATGGGGGAGACCCCAGACGCGCATCCAAGCATTGCCTTTCTGCTGCGCCCCTGGGCGCTGCCCACGCCCCTGGACTTCGCCATCATGGCCGGTTTGGGTGCGCTGTGGGCGGCCTGGATGTATTTCCTGGCGCGCGCCTACAGCCTGGCGCAGGCATCGGTCGCTGCGCCCTTTGAATACCTGGCCCTGCCCATCGACGCCATGTGGGGCTTCCTGATCTGGGGCGAAGTTCCCACCTGGCTGACGTGGATCGGCGCTGCGCTGACGATCGTCAGCGGGTTATATGTTTTGTATCGAGAGCGGAAGTAAACGGCCTGTCACTTACATAGGTCATCGCCTCCGGCGCGACATCGCTGTCCAACGGAACCTGCTACGAGCCGCAGCTACGTGGAAAATCAGATTATTTTGTGAATTTTCATCAATGGTGGGTGAGCAATCTCAAAGGAGATAAAAACGCATGGATATTCACACCCTACGCCGCTATATCGCCGCACGCGACGCCATCAGCATTTTAGAGACCATCGATGTGGCCACCGGCGTCCGCTCTGTCTTGAGAGAATTCGATTACGTCATCGAGGCGCCCAATTGGACGCGCGATGGTCGCTTTCTGGTCTACAACAGCGGCGGACGCCTCTACACCTATGAACTCGCCACCGGTGCGGTGACGCAAGTCGACACAGGGTTTGCCATCGACTGCAACAACGACCATGTCCTCTCGCCAGACAACACGCGGATCGCCATCAGCCATTTCACCTACGAAGATGCGTTATCGAGGATTTACATCGTGCCCTTTCACGGCGGCGAGCCAGTGCTGGTGACGGCAAATGGCCCCAGCTATCTGCACGGCTGGTCGCCCGACGGTGGCACGCTGGCGTATTGCGCCGAACGCAACGGCGACTATGACATCTACACCATCTCGGTGGACGGCGGCCCGGAAACGCAACTGACAAACTCGCCCGGCCTCGACGACGGTCCTGAATACTCCCCCGATGGTCGCTACATCTGGTTCAACTCTGTGCGCAGCGGATTGATGCAAATCTGGCGCATGGACGCCGACGGCGCCAACCCGGTGCACATGTTCCAGGAGGAGGCCAACTGCTGGTTCCCGCACGTCTCCCCGGACGGCAAATGGGTGGTCTATCTGGCGTATGACAAAGACGAGGTGGCGCCGGGCGATCATCCGGCCAACAAGCACGTGGAGCTGCGCCTGGCCCCCGCTGCCGGCGGCGCCTCGCGCACCATCGCTAAATTGTTCGGCGGACAGGGGACAATCAACGTGAATTCGTGGGCGCCCGACAGCCGCACGTTGGCGTTCGTGTCCTATCGGCTCAAGGCGTAACCAGAAACTTGCTGAAGCAACGAAATTTCAACCGCGGATGACGGTGATTCCTAGCCTCTCAAAAGACGCCACCACGGCGTCAGGCGCAAAGCGCTCGGTCACCGGGTGCGTCACCACCTCACCCTACGCACTCCATCAATTCGCTATCAGCGGCAGATGGAGACAGTGTTGGCCGGAGTCGTTCACCGGCTGCTGACAGGGAGTGGGCGTCGCTGCTGTGACCCGGTAGACGTGCACCACCGGCTCATCGCCATACTGCTCCGTGATGTAGAGCCGACCGGCGTCGGGGTCAAAGGCGGCGCCGGCGATGCTTGCACCGCCTACAGCGTCCATCTCTGTCAGCCGCCACACCGCATAGGGCTGCACCTCCCAGGGCCGCAGCTGGCCTTGCTTCACGGCCAGCAGGTCCAGGGCGTCGTAAGCCCACACCTGATGCACATAAGGATAGGCGTGAGGGCCTTTGTAGGGGTCTACAGGGTCATTGCACTCCTCGCTCGCGCCGTAACAGTAGGGGCCAATGCCATGTCTGCCGACGAAGAGCAGGCTGCGACTGCGCGGCGGGAAAGCCATGCCCACAATCTGCGTCGTAAGGTTGAAGAGGTTGTTCTGGGCGTCCTCTGGCGCGAGCGGATGCTCCAGAGGATAGTGCAACAGAGGGCTGGCAGGGGCGGGATTGCGACGGCCGACGTCCTCTGGGTCGAAGACGGAGGCGGCCGGCCCTGCCGACGTTCGGCTGATGATGGGAATGCAACACTGACCGGTGAGAGCAGGGCCGCCCAGGGACGCTTGCCATTCCTCTGGGATGATCGTCATGTAGCCGGCGACGACGCCCGCCTGTTCTCCCACCTGCTCCGGGCCGACGACGTCGCCGGTCAGCGCGAGATCCGTGCTGGAGGCGAAATGAGAGCGCGTCTGGCTGACGTCTGCGTCGTAATACCCATAGGCGGAGACGATCAGCCGTCCGCCATAGACCAGGGCGCCTCCTAAATTGGGCATGTCGTCCACGAAATCGAGCCGTCCTTCGGTCACATCGGTGCAATCCTGGCGCAGCGCAGCTGTCTCGGCGAGATGCACGGTGGAAGGGATGGCGATCTCCGCCAGACGCTGCCACCAGGCGTGGCAACCGATGAACAGGCCCGTTGAGGTCCCCTCCGTTGATCCGGATGGATTCACCGCCAGGGCGTAACCGCCCCAGGCCAGGGAATTGCCGGCGCGGTCTTCGTGAGGTGCACGAAAAGCGCCGAGATAGATGAAGTCAGAGGAGGTGATGAGAGGAAGGAGGGCTAAGGGGGCAGGGACGGTGGAACTGTCTACTAGCCGCCGACCCACGCTGACTTCCGATGCCGCGCCAGGGATGAATGTAACCGCCGCCAGCAACAAGACGGTTATTGCAACTATTTTAGGATGCATATGGGGGAGCCTTTGGAAAAGGAATGGAAAGGAATCGGCATGAAGCTATTACAACATCCTTTTCCTGACGAATCCAAAACACGAATATGTTGGCGATGAAACGATGTTTCGCAGGCAACTAATGAATCTCTCCTCGGCGACGCCTGCAAAACTCTCACCCCTGTCCCACCCACACTTTCACAAGTCTGGCTCACTGCACAGCGTCAACTCGAACTTGGCTCGCCTGGCCGACGCTCCCTCGCCTGCGCCGATAATTTGACGCTGCGACAGGCTTCAAGTAAACTGTGCTCCGTTGGGAGGCGCAGGGATGCATGCAGAAAACGCATTCCGTTGCCCCTCTCGTGGAAAAGCATCAACAATCTGTCCGTTTCTTTTTCGCTGTGGTGCGGCTGCAATCCTGAGATCCGATCAGATGCAGCCGTTAAATGCGAAGCCGGTGCAAATCCGGCGCTGCCGCGCAACTGTGATCGTGAAGGCGCTCCTTCGCGTCAGCCAGGTCGCCAGCCCAGCGAAGCCCTTGCCCCTTGCGCGCGCTGAAGGGGGAGGGCGCAGATGCGAACCATTGCATTGCAAAGAAATGTCGACCGCCCGGCTCGCCTGAGCCTGATTGTCGAGGAAAACGCCCGGCGCGCAACCGGGCGTTTTTGATTGGTCGAATGCTTTAAGCCGATCTCGCTGAAAGGAGAAACGATGATCTCGAAACCTTCGTTGCGCAGACGAACCATGCAGATCGCCACCATCACCGTCGCCTTGAGCCTTCTGGCCACGCGGCCGGCGCACGCCATGCACATCATGGAAGGATTTCTGCCGTGGCCATGGGCGCTCTTTTGGTGGCTCATGACGCTGCCCTTCTGGATTTGGGGCGTGCGCCGCCTGGTCTTCCTCATGCGCGAGCGGCCGGAGACCCGGATGATGCTCGGCGTGGCCGGCGCCTTCACCTTTGTGCTGAGCGCGCTCAAATTGCCCAGCGTGACCGGCTCCAGCAGCCATCCCACCGGCACGGGCCTGGGCGCCATCCTGTTCGGCCCTGCGGTGATGAGCGTGATCGGCTCGATCGCGCTGCTCTTTCAGGCGCTCTTGATCGCGCATGGCGGATTGACGACGCTGGGCGCCAACGCCTTCAGCATGGCCGTCGTCGGTCCGTTCGTGGCGTGGGGCGTCTGGAGAATGATGCGCAAGCGCTCGCTCTGGCTCGCCGTTTTCCTGGCCGCGGCGCTGGCGAATCTCTCCACCTACGTGGTCACGTCGGCGCAGCTTGCGCTCGCTTACCCGGATGCAACGAGCGGTTTCATCGGCGCATTGATGAAATTCGGCGCCATCTTCGCCGTGACGCAAATTCCGCTCGCCATCAGCGAAGGCATCTTGACCGTTCTGCTCTTCAACGCCTTGCAAAGCAACGCCGCCGCTGAGTTGCGCTCCTTGGGCGCGCTGGAGAATGTCGCATGAAAGACGCAAAACCTTCGACTTCGTTGAGTCCATGGATCGTTTTGACCCTGATTGCGCTCTTTGCGCTATTGACCGTCGCCCCGTTGCTCTGGCTCGAAAACTCTGAGTTTCCCGGCGCCGATGCACTCGCCGAGGAGGCCATTCAGGAGATTGCGCCCGACGTAGAGCCATGGTTTCAACCGCTGTGGGAGCCGCCGGGAAGCGAGACGGAAAGCCTGCTTTTTGCGCTGCAGGCGGCGATCGGCGCAGGCTTCATCGGTTACTTTTTCGGCTGGCAGCGAGGGCGAAAAGAGGCGGCTCCGACAGGCCGGAGGGGCGCGCCTCCGGCGTGATCGGATGGCCCGTCCGGCCACAGTCCAAACCCACGAAACACGGTTCTCATGCATCGACTCGACGCTTATGCGCACGCCAGCCGGCTGCGCCATGTGCATCCGCTGAACAAGTTCGCCTTTGCGCTGACCGTCATCGCGCTCTGTCTGGTTCTGGATCGACCGGCGGTGAGCGCGGCGGCGCTGTTGTGGATGGCGGGGCTGAGTCTGCTCTGGGGCGGTGCAACGCCTGGCTTTGTGTTGCGCCTGCTCGCAGCCGAGGGCCTTTTCCTGGCGCTCGGCGTGGTCGCCGTGGCCGTGCAAATCGGCCCGGTCGGGCAGGGAGGCGGATGGTCGGCGACGGTCACGCCCGCCTCCCTGGCGCAAGCAGGCGCGCTGCTGTTGCGCGCTTTCGCCTGCGCCAGCGCCATGAATTTTCTGGCGCTCACGACGCCGATCCTGGAGCTGGCGGCGGCAGCGCAGCGATTCCGCGCGCCGGCGGCGCTACTCGATGTGACGCTGATGATGTATCGCTCTGTGTTTTTGCTTTTGGAGACGCTGATGCGAATGCAACGCGCACAGGAAAGCCGCAATGGCTACGCCTCTTGGTCAGCGACGATGCGCAGCGCAGCGGCGTTGGGAAGCCAGTTGTTCGCCGCAAGCTGGCGCTCCGGCCAGCGCATGGAGATGGCGTTGCAGGCGCGCGGCTACGAAGGCGGCGCGCTGCCTATGCTGACGCCCGCCTACACACTCTCTCGGACCTGGCCGGCTGTAGCCTGCCTTGTCCTTGCCACCTTGCTCGGATTGGCCTGTCTATGACGACGACTTCCTTGCTTGCGTTTGAGGCGCTCCACTATCGTTATCCAGGAGCCGACGCTCCGGCGCTGCGCAGCGCCTCCCTGGAGGTGAGGGCCGGAGAAAAAATTGCGCTCATGGGGCGCAACGGCTCCGGCAAGAGCACTTTGCTGCTTCACGGCAACGGTCTCTTGCGCCCGCAGCAAGGCGTCGTCCGCTGGCAAGGGGAGGCGATCGCTTACACCAGGCCAGCGCTGCGCGCGCTGCGCAGCCGGGTGGGGCTGATCTTCCAAAACCCAGACGAGCAGCTCTTTGCCCCAACCTTGCTCCAGGACCTGGCCTTTGGCCCGTTGAATTCGGGTGCATCGGAGCAGGAGGCGCGCCAGCGGGCCGAATGGGCCGCCGCGCGCTGCCGAATCGAGCATCTGTTGGCGCAGCCGCCTCACGCCCTCAGCGGCGGGCAGAAGCTCTGCGCGGCGCTGGCGGGCGTCCTGGCGATGCGACCCGCCGTCTTGCTGGCGGATGAGGTCACGTCCGGCCTCGATCCGTGGATGCGGCGCAACGTGTTGTCGATCCTCGACGAGCACGTGGCCGAAGGAGGCGCCGTCGTGCTCTCCACGCACGAGCTGGACGTCGCCCGCCACTGGGCTGATAAAATTGCCCTCATGGAAGAAGGGTGCGTTGTGCATGTAGCCCCGCCTCGGGAATTTTTTGCTTCGCCGGCCTGGCGCGCACGCATCGGCGCCGACCTGTGGCTATTCTCCGACGCGACGCCGATGCACCACGCGCCACGCAGCACGTAACAGGTTCAAAGGGAAACGCAATGCCTGAATTTTCTCCCACCGCCCTGATTTTCATCGGCCACGGCAGCCAGGATATGGAAGGCGTCCAGGAGTTTTTTCACCTTGCTCACATCCTGCAGACGCGCGTCCCTGCAAAGCTTTACCCGTGCTTTCTGGAGTTCAGCGAGCCGCCCATCGCCGAAGCGGTGCGGCAATGTGTGGAAGCAGGCCATCGCCAGATCGTGGTGGCGCCGCTTTTCCTGGGGCCGGCGGGGCACCAGAAAAACGACATTCCCACCTTGCTCAACTGGGCGCGCGCGCGCTGGCCAGAGGTCGAATTTCGCTACGCTGCGCCCCTTGGCGTTCAGTACGCGCTGCTTCAAGCGCTGGATGACCGTTGTCGCCGCGCGCTCCAGGGCGCTGCTTCAGCGCCGGACGACTCGTCAAACGACCTTCCCGTCCGGCTGCCTCGCACCGCCATCGCGCTCATCGGTCGCGGAACCGGCGACCCCGACAGCAATAGCGACGTCGCCAAGATGGCGCGCCTCCTGGCGGAGGGATGGGGCTATGAGTGGGTGGAATATGGCTTCTACAGCATCGCCCGTCCTGGCGTCGCCGAGACGCTGGAGCGCTGCATTCACCTCGGCGCCGAACGCATCGTCGTGGCGCCATTTCTGCTCTTCACCGGCCGCATCCACCGGGGCATTCTGCGCCAGGCCAAAGCCGTGGCGGCGGCGCATCCCGACGTAGAGATGCGCTTCGCAGAGCACTTGCACAGTCACGCAGGCGTGGTGGAGGCGATCCTCCAACGCTATCGGGAAGCCGTCGAAGGAAACGCAAGCATGACTTGCGACCTGTGCAAATATCGCCATCGCATGCCCGCCTACGCCGACGATTCCGGTGCGCCTCAATCTTCCGATCACCGCCACGGCCTGCGCGGCGTCTCCCATTCCCACGGCATGGAGCGTCTGGCGGCAATCCTGCCTCCACGCTATCAGGGAGGACGCGCCGTCAGCGCGGCGCCGATGGCCGCCGCGCCGCTCGTCTACGATGCAGAAGGCCGCGTGGCCTGGGATCGCATCTGGGGCGTGGACGATCCGGAGAACCCCTTCTGCGAGCTGGCGCTGGCCGGCGGACCCCCCCATCGTGGGGAGCTGCTCGAACCCGTGGACCCTCAGGAAGCGCTCGCCGATCCGGAAGGTTGTGCGCGCGTGGCGGAAGAGATCAGCCGCGGGGTGCGCATGACCACCGGCCTGTCCACCGTTCCCTCCCGCGCGCCGGGGTGGCTGGGCATCCAATGTGCAAGTGAAGAGATGGCGATCTGGCTCTTGCGCGCCATTGTGGTGGAAAATATCGCCGTGCGACGCGAAGGCTGCGTGCTGTACGTGCCGGTCGGCCCCCGCTTCCGGCTCGAATCTGAAATCAAAAACGTGGTCACCGCCGTCGCCAAAACCTATCACTACTGGAGCGAACATTTGCGGGAGCAGGCAGCGCGATGAGTCTAACGCCCGCCGCCATCACCGAACGATCCTTCGCCATCATCCGCGAGGAGCTGGCCGCGCAGGGGCTGGTCTTCGCGCCGCCGGCCGACGTCGTGATCCATCGCATCATCCACGCCACCGCCGATTTTGATTTCGCCCGCATCACCCGCTGGAGCGAGGGCGCAATCGAGGCGGGCGTTCATGCGCTGCGACGAGGGCGCCCGATTCTGGCCGACGTTCAAATGGTGCGCGCAGGCGTCAGCGCAGAAATTGCCACGGCGATGGGCGTCTCGGTGTATTGTTTTGTCAACGAAGCGCAGGTGTGCGCCCAGGCCCGCCAGGAAAACATCACCCGCAGCGCTGCGGCCATTCGTTACGCCGCGGCGCAAGGACTGTTGGCGGGCGCGGTCGTCGCCATCGGCAACGCGCCGACCGCCCTGCTGGAAACGCTGACCTTCGTCGATCGAGGCGTGCGGCCGGCGCTGATCATCGGTGCGCCGGTCGGTTTTGTGGGGACGGCGGAGAGCAAGGCGCTGCTCACCCGCCGCACCGATGTTCCATGGATCACGACGGAAGGGCGCAAGGGCGGCTCGCCCGTAGCGGTCGCCATCGCCAATGCCCTGTTGCGGCTGGCTGCAGGCCGCACGGCCACGGAGGTCTTATGAACGACAGGGTTCCGCCGCGCAATCGGCGCAGGGGGCGCACAGGGTACACGACCGGCAGCAACGCCGCCGCCGCCGCCAAAGCAGCGACGCTGGCCCTCTTCACCCGCCGGTGGCCGGAGCAGGTCACCATCACGCTGCCCATCGGCGAAACGGCCACCATGACGCCCGTTCATCCGCGGCTGGAGGAACACAGCGCCTACTGCTGCATGGTGAAGGACGCTGGCGACGACCCCGACGTGACCCACGGCGCGCTTATTTGCGCGGAGGTGCGCATCGTCGCCGAGCCGGGCGTGCACATCGACGGCGGCGTGGGCGTCGGTCGCGTCACGCTGCCGGGGATCGGGCTGCCCGTCGGCGCTGCAGCGATCAACCCGGTGCCGCGACGCCAGATCACGGAAAACGTGCTCGACGCCGTCATCGCCGCCGCGCCCGGCGGCGCAGCATGGCTGGAGAAGCACGGGCTGGAGGTGATCATCAGCGTCCCCGACGGCGAGCGGTTGGCGCAGCGCACGCTCAACCCGCGGCTGGGCATCCTGGGCGGCATCAGCATCCTCGGCACGACGGGCAAGGTCTTCCCCTACAGCACCGCCGCCTGGCGCGCCAGCGTGGTTCAAGCGGTGGAAATGGCGGCTGCCAATCACGTTGCGCGCGTGGCGCTGGCGACCGGCGGCCGCTCCGAACGCTTCGCCATGCAGCTCTTCCCGGAGCTGCCCGAGGTCGCCTTCGTCGAGCTGAGCGTCTTCACCGGCGACGCGCTGAAAACCTGCGTCGCCATGGGCGTGCGCTCGGTCGTCTTCGTAGGCATGATCGGCAAAATGATCAAGACGGCGCAGGGACACATGCAGACCCACGTCGCCGGCAATCAGGTCGATTTTGACTTCCTGGCGCGCGTCTGTCGAGAGACGGGCGCGCCGGACGCGCTGGTGGAAGCCGTCGCCAACGCCAACACAGGACGCCATTTCCTGGAGCTCTGCCAGGCGGCGCATTTCACCGCGCCACTGCAACGCATCGCCGAGCTGGCGCTCGAAGCCTGTCTAGAATTTGTGCGTAAGCAAGGCGGCGCATTAGAGATGGAGACGATCCTGATCGACTTCAACGGCGAGGTGCTCGGCCGCGCCCGAGGCGCCATTGAATCCTCTCAGGCAGATCGGCTGTCCAGCGCTCTCCCCACTGCTCCTTTGCTGCAACGGTTGGCAGAGGATCCGACGCATGCCTACGACGACGATGAGCCGTTGGAGGACGCAGCATGAAGCGGACGCCTGTGCTGGTGGTGGGAATCCACGCCGGCGGGGTGCAGATGTTGCCGCCGACGCTGCGGGAGCGCATTGAAGCGGCGCAGGTGTTGATCGGCGGCAAACGGCACCTGGCCGCTTTCCCGGCCTTTACGGGAGAAACCATCGTCATCGCTGCGGACGCCGGTTTCGCCGTTGCGCGCGCCCGGCAGGGCTGGGAGGCAGGCGAGAGCGTGGCGGTGCTGGCCTCCGGCGACCCGCTCTGGTATGGCTTCGCCGCCACGCTGCGCAAGGCGCTGCCTCCAGAGGCGCTGGAAATTCACCCGGCGCCCGCCTCGTTTCAACTGGCCTTCGCCGCACTGGCCGAACCCTGGCACGATGCAGCGCTGCTCAGCGCGCATGGCCGACCGCTGGCCGCAATGCTTCCACAGGCGCTCGCTGCGCCTAAGGCCGCCATTCTCACCGACCCCGTGCAGACGCCGGCCGTCGTTGCACGGGCGCTGATCGCCGCCGGCATGAGCGCCGACGCCCCATGCGCCGTGTGCGAAAATCTGGGCGCAGACAACCAACGCGTGCTGCGCATGACGTTGGCGGAAGCAGCGCAACAGGAGGAGTTCGCGGCGTTGAACGTCTTCGTCGTGTGGAATCCACGCCCGCGACGGCCGCGGCCGCCCGGGCTGCCCGACGAGGCGTTCATCACGCTGGCCGGCCAAATCACCAAGCGGGAGATTCGCCTGCTCTCGCTGGCCGAACTGGCGCTCGGCGCCGATGAAGTGCTGTGGGACATTGGCGCAGGCAGCGGCGCAATCGCCATCGAGGCGGCCATCAGTCAACCCACCGCCTGCGTCTACGCGGTCGAACGCCGGCCCGAATTTTGTGCATGCATTCGGCAGAACCTTGTCCGCCTCGATGCGCCCAACGTGCAGGTTGTGGAGGGGAGCGCGCCGGAAGCCTGTCGCGACCTGCCCGATCCCGACGCCGTCTTCATCGGCGGCTCTGGCGGACGCCTGGCGGAGCTGGTCGGCATGGCGCAGGAGCGCCTGCGCCGCGGCGGGCGGTTGGTCGTCAATCTGGTCACGTTGGACAGCCTGGAGACCCTGCGGCGACTGGCGCCTGAGGCCCAGGTGGCGCTGGCGCAGATCGGCCGGGGCAAGACGATTCAATCCTCCCTGCGGCTGGAGGCTTTGAACCCGGTCTTTATCTTCACCTGGCGAAAGGCAAACGGGCAATGACAACCATGACGAAAACCTCGCTTTTAACCGCCGTCGGCCTGGGGCCGGGCGATCCGGAATGGATCACCGTCAAGGCTGTGCGCGCCATCGAACAGGCGCAGGTGGTGTTCGCGCCGCGCAGCCGCGACGGCGACGCCAGCCTGGCCCTGCGCATCGCCGAACCGTGGCTGCGGCCCGAGCAGCGCATCGTCGAGCTGGCGCTGCCGATGACGCGCGATCCCGACCTGCTGACGCCGACCTGGGAGGCCGCCGCCGATCAGATCGCAGCCGCATTGCAGCCGGGCGCGCAGGGCGTCTATCTGTTGTTAGGAGACCCGCTGCTCTACGGCACCTTCACCTACCTGTGGAGCGAGCTGGCGCAGCGCCATCCGCACGTTCAGGTCAGCGTCGTTCCCGGCGTCACCTCGTTCGCCGCCGCGGCCGCGCGTGCAGGCGTCGTGCTGGCGACCACCTCAGAGCGGGTGGCGATCCTGCCCGCCAGCTACGAGACCGACGCCGCTGTGCTGCAGCGGCTGCTGGCGGACTTTGAAACCGTGATCCTGATGAAGGTGGGCGCCGCGCTCCCTCGCGTGCTCGGCGCGCTCGAAACCTTAGGCCTGCTCGACGCCGCAGTTTACGCCGAACGCGTCGGCATGCCCGAAGAACGCATCGTCGATGATCTGCGGACGTTGCGCACCGAGACGGAGCCGCGCCCCTATCTTTCGCTCCTGATCGTGCGCCGCTCTCAACGCGCGCCCATCCGTCTGCCCGTGCAGGGGGCCTGGCCCTCGACGATTTCACCGACCTCAACTTCACCGACCTCAACAGCTTCACCGGAGTCGCTATGATTCAGGCCAGACCGGGAACCGTCTACTTCATCGGCGCAGGCCCAGGCGCAGCCGACCTCATCACCGTGCGCGGGCGCGATCTCATCGCTCAGGCCGACCTCGTGCTGTACGCCGACAGCCTGGTGACGCCGGAGGCCGTAACGGCGGCCGCGCGGCCCAATGCGCGCGTCCTCGGCTCCTCGGCGATGCATCTCGACGAAATCATGGCGCTGATGATCGACGCCGCGCGCCGCGGGGAAGTCGTCGCCCGCGTGCACAGCGGCGACCCGTCCATCTACGGCGCCATCCACGAGCAGATGGCCCGGCTGGAAGAGGCGGGCGTCCCCTACGCGATCGTCCCCGGCGTGGCCTCGGCCTTTGCCGCCGCCGCCCGCCTCGGCGTGGAGCTGACCGTGCCCGACCTGGTGCAGACGGTGATTTTGACGCGCGCAGCCGGCCGCGTGCCCATGCCGGCCGGTGAGCAACTGCGTGACCTCGCCGCGCACGGCGCAACGCTCGCCATCCATCTCAGCGTCACGCGCATCCGACAGGTGGTGGAGGAATTGCTCGCCGGCGGCGCTTACTCGCCCGCCACGCCGGCGGCAGTGGTGCATCGGGTGACCTGGCCCGACGAAAGCTACGTCCTCGGCACGCTGGCCGACATCGCCGACAAGGTGCGCGCCGCAGGTTATACGCGACAGGCGCTGATTCTCGTGACGCCGGCGCTGGACCCGACGCTCAAACAGGCGGAGCAACGCTCGGCCAGTCATCTGTATGCCCCCCACTACACCCACCGCTTTCGGAGGGCGACCGCGCGGCCAACGACTGAAGCGCCGCCGACAAATCACCCGGAGACGCCTTCGGCTTTGCCCAACCAAGGCCCGATCTGCATCGCAGTCACGCGCCGGGGCGCGGCGTTGGCGCAACGGCTGGCGACGGCGCTCGAAGGCGAAGCATGGCTGCCGCAGCGGCCAGGCGATGAACCATCGGAGCGCACGCATCGCTACGCGGGCTCCGTGCTTGCCGAAGTGCGCCGCCGTTGGCAGGAGCGACGACCGCTCCTGTTGATCATGGCGGCCGGCGTCGCCGTGCGCGCAGTGGCGCCCCTGGTGAGCGAAAAAACACACGATCCGGCTGTGCTCTGTCTGGATGAGCAGGGGCGCTTCGTGATTCCATTGCTCGGCGGTCACCAGGCCGACGCAAACCGGCTGGCGCAGCAAGTCGCCGCCATCACGGGCGGAACAGCCGTCGTCACCACCGCCAGCGACGGCCAGGGCAAGCCGGCGCTGGATCGTCTGGCGGAAGAGCTGGGCTGGCGCATCGACCCGGAGAGCGCCTTGACGCATACGATGGCCCGCTTCGTCGACGATGACCGCATCGGGCTTTGGATCGACCCGCGCATTCCCCTCGCCGAGGCGGAGCGTCTGCGCGAGCAACTCAGCGGCTGCGCCAACCTCGAGGAAATTGCAGAGCCGGAGGCGTTGAAAACGCCTGATTACGCCGCCGGGATCATCGCAACGCCCGGCCTGGTTGAAACGCAGGTGACCGCCAAAAGCCTCATCTATCGACCACCATTGCTCGTCGCCGGCATCGGCTGTCGAAAAGGAGCGACGTCGGAGGCGCTTCAACAGGCGCTCCGCATCGCCTTTGAGGAAGCCGGCCTGTCGCTGCATAGCCTGGCTGCGCTCGCCACTGCGGAGCTAAAGGCCGAAGAACCCGGTCTGCGCCGCCTGGCCGACGCCCTGCGCGCGCCGCTGCACGTGATCCCTCATCACCGGCTGCAACAGCTCGCTCCGGAGACATTCACCGCCAGCGCGGCGCAGGAAAAATTCGGGCTGCCGGGCGTGGCCGAGCCTTGCGCCATGCTGGCGGCAGGCGGGCCCTTGTTGGCGCCCAAACGCAGTTTCGAGCAATGCACGGTCGCCATTGCGTTGCGCAATCAAACAAACAGCGGAAGGGAGAATGCATGAGCGGAGCGCTCTTTTTGGTGAGCATCGGGCCGGGCGACCTGAACCATCTGACGCTGGCTGCCCAGCATCACCTGCGGGCGGCGGAGGTGGTGATCGGCTACCAATTGTATGTCGACTTGATTCGCCCGTTGCTTGCCGAGCATCAGGACGTTGTGCTCAGCCCGATGGGCGAGGAGGTCGAACGGGCGCGCACAGCCATCGAGATGGCGCGACAGGGGCGTCGCGTGGCCTTGATCAGCAGCGGGGATGTCGGCGTGTACGCCATGGCTGCGCCGGTCTTTGAGCTGTTGCGCAGCCAGAACTGGCAGGGACACGATCCGCCGGTGGTGGTGACGCCGGGCGTCAGCGCGTTCCAGGCGGTCGCTGCGCGCGTGGGCGCGGCGATCGGCCATGATTTTTGCGCCATCAGCCTGAGCGACCTGTTGACGCCCTGGCCGATCATCGAGCGCCGCATTGCCGCTGCAGCGTGGGGAGATTTCGTCATCGCCTTCTACAACCCACGCAGCAAGGAACGTTCGTGGCAGCTCGGAAGAGCCATGGAGATCTTGCGACGATTTCGCCCTCCTTCGACGCCGGTGGCGGTGGCGCGCAACATCACGCGCCGCAACGAACGCGTGCAGGTGACGACGCTGGAGGCGCTCGACGTGGAGACGGTCGATATGTTTTCGCTGGTGCTGGTCGGCAACAGCCAGAGCTTCATGGTCGCCGGCCATTTTGCCACCCCGCGCGGGTATGCGGCCGGTCACCTGGATAAGTTCGCACCGGAAGGGATCGTCGAATCCCCCAATGCGGCCAACATGACAACTGCTGGCGTTCGCTTGCTCTATCCCATCACCCTGACGCAGCTCGCAGGCGCCGCGGTCGTGGTCTGCGGGGGCGGCAAGGTGGGCGAACGCAAGGTGCGCGGGCTGCTCGACGCGGCGACGGCTGAAGGCGCTTCGCCGCGCATCCGACTGATCTCGCCGACGGCGACGGAGACCTTGCAACGATGGGCGGCGGAGGGGCGCATCGACTGGGAGGCGCGGCCCTATGCGCCGGGCGACCTGGTCGGCGCAAGGCTGGTCTTCGCCGCCACGTCGGAGCGAGCGGTCAACGCCGCCATCGCGCAGGAGGCTGCAGCGGTCGGCGCACTGTGCAACGTGGCCGACGCGCCCGAGGAAGGAGATTTTCATGTTCCGGCTGTGCTGCGCACCGAAGACGCGCTCATCGCCGTGAGCACGGGCGGCGCAGACCCACGGCGTGCAGCAGCCTGTCGCGACCAAATCGGACGATTGCTGGCGCAGGCAAGAAACCATAGAGAGGATACGGAATGACGGGAAAGGCCTATCTGGTGGGCGCCGGACCGGGACGCCCAGACCTGATTACGGTGCGCGGGCTGGAGCTGCTGCGCCGCGCCGACGTCATCCTCTACGACCGCCTGATTGCGCAAGAGCTATTGGACGAGGCGCGGCCCGACGCCGAGCGCATCTTCGTCGGCAAAGGTCGCGATTGTCACGTGGCCACGCAGGCGCAGATCAACGCATTGCTGGTGGATCGCGTGCAACGGGGCAAAATGGTGGTGCGGCTCAAAGGCGGCGATCCGCTGATCTTCGGCCAGGGCGGGGAGGAGATGGAGGCGCTGGCCGCAGCGGGGCTGACTTACGAAGTGGTGCCGGGCGTCAGCTCGGTGAACGCAGCCGCCGCCTACGCCGCCGCGCCGCTGACGAAGCGTGGGGTCGCCTCCGGCTTTGCCGTGCTCACCGGCAGCGAAGCGCCGGACAAACCGGGCAGCCAGCTGGAATGGCGCGCCCTGGCGCACGCCCCCACCCTGGTGATCCTGATGGCGATGAAAAACATCGGCTCCATCTGCCAGGCGTTGTTGGAGGCCGGTCGCTGCGCAGAGACGCCTGCGCTGGTCGTCAGTTGGGCGGGGACTCGCCGGCAACGGACGCTGCGCTCCACGCTGGCTGCGCTTCCCGCCGCGCTTCAGCACCATCCCATGCCGACGCCTGCGATCGTCCTGATCGGCGCCGCCGCTGCCTTTGCAGACCGTTTGGCCTGGTTTGAGCCCGAACGAGACGCCGCAGGCTTCGCCGGCTTTTTACCGCTCGAGGGAGAGGAGTGAACGGATGACCCGCGCGTGCGCTCCGCCCATTTACGCCCGCCTGCGTCCGGAAGCGCTGGCGACGCCGCCGACGTTCCACGGCGCCATCGACTACGCCGAGATAGAGCAGCTGGGTCTCACCCCCGACGCCGTTCTCGATTTCAGCCAAAACAGCAACCCTTTTGGCCCTTCTCCGGCCGTGCAACAGGCGTTGCAAACCATTGATCTCGCCCGTTATCCCGATCGCGAATGCAGGGCGCTGCGACGCGCCCTGGCGGACGCTCTTCGGACCACGCCGGAATCGATCCTCGTCGGCAACGGCGCATCGGAAATTCTCTGGCTGGCGGCGTTCGCCTTCCTTCGCCGGGGTGACGCTGTGCTCATTGTCGGCCCCACGTATGGCGAGTACGCGCGCGTCGCCGCGTTGATGGGCGCTACGGCTCATGAGTGGCGAGGCGAGGAGCGCAATGCGTTCACCGTTGAGCCGGAGGCAATCGAACGCCTGCTCGAACAACGCCTTCCATCTGCAGTCTTTCTGTGCAACCCCAACAACCCCACGGGTCGTTTCACGCCGGTGGAGGTTCTCCACGCATGGGCAAGGCGATGGCCGCAGACGCTCTTCATCGTCGATGAATCTTATCTGGCGTTTCTCGCTTCGCCTCGCTCCGCCTACGCCCCTGACCTGGCCAACCTTCTGATCGTGCGTTCGCTCACCAAGGAGTATGCGTTGGCGGGGCTGCGGCTCGGCTACGCCCTGGCTGCGCCAACCCTCATCGAGGCGATGCGCCGCGTGCAGCCGCCGTGGAGCGTCAACGCTCTGGCGCAGGCCGCCGGCGCCGCCGCCCTGGCCAACCTGACGCATCTGCGCGAAACGCTGGCTGCACTGCGCCTGGCAAAGGAGGAGCTGATCGCCGGACTGGAGCACGGCGGATGGCGACCGCTGCCTTCAGAGACGCATTTCATGTTGGTGCGCGTCGGGGACGGCGCTGCGTTGCGACGTCGCCTGCTTGCGCATGGCCTTCTGGTGCGCGATTGCGCCTCCTTCGGTCTCCCCGCGCACATTCGCATCGCTACACGAAAACCAGAGGAAAACCGCCGCCTGCTGAACGCGCTCGAGCAGCTTCGTCTGGAGGTGGACGGAGCAAAAACCTTCGCTGCGCCAGGCCAGGCCGCAACCACCGTCTCGGCTCCCGCCCTTGCCCTGCATAAAGGCGGCTGCCGCTCTGCGCGCGCACGCGCCTTGATGGTGTTGGGCACCCACTCCAGCGCCGGCAAGAGCCTCCTCACCACCGCCCTCTGCCGCATCCTGGCGAGGCGCGGCGTAAAGGTGGCGCCCTTCAAAGCGCAAAACATGAGCAACAACGCCGGCGTGACGCCTGAAGGCGGCGAAATGGGTCGAGCGCAGATCGTCCAGGCGGAAGCCGCCGGGATCGCCCCCCATACGGACATGAACCCGGTGTTGCTCAAGCCGGAGGCCGACCGCCGCAGTCAGATCGTCCTGAACGGCAAAGTGGCGGGGCGCATTGAGGCCGGCAACTGGTTTGCGCTCAAACAACAGCTCTGGACGGAAGTTTGCGCCGCCTATGACCGGCTGGCCAGCCGCTTTGACGTGATTGTGCTGGAAGGGGCGGGCAGTCCGGCGGAGATCAACCTTAAAGCCGGGGACATCGTCAACATGCGCATGGCGCACTACGCCGACGCCGCCTGTCTGCTGGTGGGCGACATCGATCGCGGCGGCGTCTTCGCCGCCCTGGCCGGCACGCTGTGGCTGCTCGAGCCGGAGGAGCGCAGCCGCATCCAAGGGCTGGTGATCAACAAATTCCGCGGGGATCCGGCGCTGTTGGGCGACGTCAACGCATTGCTCCGTGGAAAGACGTTCGGCGTTCCCTTGCTCGGCGTCATCCCCTACCTACCCGACCTTCTGATCCCAGATGAAGACGCCGTCTCGATTCAGCCGGACGCGTTGCATCCTTCGCCGCAGGCTGGCAATCCATCGCCGCATATCGACATCGCGGTGATCCGCCTCCCCCACATCGCCAACTTCGACGAGTTCGACCCGCTGGCCGCGGAGCCGGGGGTGCGCGTGCGCTATGTCGGCGCAGTCGAAGAACTCGGCGCGCCGCACGCCATTATCCTTCCCGGCACCAAAGCCACACTGGCCGACCTGGCGTGGCTGCGCAGCCGAGGGCTCGATCGCGCCATCACAGAAGCTGCACAGCGCACGGTCGTCGTCGGCGTCTGCGGCGGCTATCAGATGCTGGGAGAACGCGTGGACGATCCGCACGGCGTCGAAGGGCCGGTCGGCGCGTCCATGGCCGGCTTAGGCTTGCTGCCGGTCGCAACGGAATTTGCGCGCGTCAAACACACCTATCGCTCGCAGATGCGCCTGCCCGATGGCTCCCTGGTGGAAGGGTATGAGATCCACATGGGCGAGAGCGTCCGGCTCGGCGAAGCCACGCCCTTCGGCGTGATCGTGCAGCGCAACGGACAGGGGGTCGAGCTTCCCGACGGCGCGCTCAGCCAGGATGGCCGCGTTTGGGGCGTCTATCTCCATGACATCTTCGCCAACGACGCGTTTCGCCACAACTGGCTGCGCTCCTTAGGTTGGAAAGCCGCAACAGCGCCCACGACGCAGCAAACGCCGCTTGTCTCTAGCCGCGGGCGTCGCGCTCGCGAATATGACCGCCTCGCCGACGTCGTTGAAGCCGCCATCGGCTGGCCGACGATCGAGCGTTTGATCGGGGGCGGGTGACGATGGCCGTGACGACCCGCAACGGACGCGCAACCGATCGACGCTGGATGACGCTCTTGCTGGCGTTCGCCCTCGATTGGCTTTGGGGCGATCCCGGCAACCGCTGGCATCCGGTGGCGTGGATGGGGACGGCGATCGCCTGGCTGCGACGTCGCGCGCCGCGCCAGGGACGAACCGCGCCCTTTTTCTTCGGTCTCTGCCTTGCCGGAGGCGGAGCCGTACTCTCAGCCCTGATGGCGCGGAGCGTGAGTCATGCGCTTTCACGGGCGCCGACGCCGGTCGCCGCGTTGCTTGAAGCTATCTTGCTCAAGATGACCTTTTCCCTGCGCGGCCTGTTGGCGGCGGGGCGCAGCGTCGAGGCGGCGTTGGAGCGAGGAGAGCTGGAAGCGGCGCGACGGCTGCTCGCCTGGCACCTCGTCAGCCGAGACGTCAGCCGGCTCGACGCCTCGCAAGTGGCGGCGGCGACGATCGAGTCGCTGGCCGAGAACCTTTCCGACGGGACGCTGGCGCCGCTCTTCTACTACGCCCTCGCCCCCAAGGCCGAATGGGGGCTTGCGGCCGCCTACGCCTATCGCTTTTTGAACACCGCCGACGCCATGCTCGGCTATCGAGACGCCGAACGGGAATGGCTGGGCAAAGCGCCGGCGCGGCTGGACGACGTCGCCAACCTACTTCCTGCGCGCGCCACGGCGCTGCTGATCGTCGCCTGCGCTCGCATCACAGGCGGCGATGGGCGTCGCGCCTGGCGCATCTGGCGTGGCGACGCGCGTCGAACCGCCAGCCCCAACGCCGGCCACCCGATGGCGGCGATGGCCGGCGCGCTGGGGGTGGAACTGGAAAAAGTGGGTCATTACGTGTTAGGGGCGGGGCTGGCGTCTCCGCAGACGAGAGACATCGGCCGTGCGCGACGGCTGGTCGGGGTCGCCGCCGGCGTCGGTATTGGGATCATTGTGTTGATTCGCCATATTCGCAGCCATAACTCATAGATTCTCATAGACATTACGGTTGGCCCACCTTCCAAGAAAGCCTGGAGAATCCTGGAAGGCCATACTTCGCGAGAAGACTCCACCTTAACTGCGTAATCCCTATTCCTGATACTCTCAAATCTAACTTGTGAATTAAATCACAAATACACTATAATAATTTTTGAAACTATCTTTGTGCACGGTTATCGCGCAGACTACAGTTCACATATTTATCGATTATTTTATGTCAATCTATAAATCCCTTCTCAATCCACAATCTCTCTCATAGAACAAGGAGTCGCATATGAAAGCTGTTCCATGGAGAGTCGTTCTTCCCGTTCTGGTTACAATCATCATCGCCCTAATCCCGACGCCTGAAGATCTGGCACCTCATGCCTGGTATTACTTTGCAATCTTCGTCGGCGTGATTGTGGGATTGATTTTGGAGCCGCTGCCGGCAGCTGCCATTGGATTGATCGGCGTCGTGCTCATCGGCGTTTTGGGGTTGGCGTTCTCGCCGGAGCAACGCGCCGATCCTGGATTTGACCTGCCAGGCGAGACAATTAGATGGATGCTCAGCGGATTCTCCAACACCACTGTCTGGCTGATCTTTGCCGCCTTCATGTTCGCCATGGGTTATGAGAAGACCGGTCTAGGTCGTCGCGTCGCCCTTCACCTAGTGCAGCGTCTGGGAAAGCGCACGCTAGGGTTGGGTTATGCGATCACATTATCCGATTTAATTCTGGCGCCTTTCACCCCCTCAAATACGGCGCGCAGCGGCGGGACCATTTTTCCCATCATTCGCAACATCCCGGGGCTCTATGGTTCAGAACCTGGCCCCACAGCGCGTAAGATCGGAGCTTACATTATGTGGACGGCGCTGGCTGCCACTTGCGTCACCAGTTCTATGTTTCTCACAGCCCTTGCACCCAATCTGCTAGCTATCGAATTGGTCAACAAAACGGTGAATCTGCAGATCACCTGGACGCAATGGTTTGTAGGCTTTCTACCTGTGGGCGTCATCTTGTTGGCGGCGCTGCCATATCTAGTCTATAAGCTTTATCCGCCCGAAATTAAAGGAAGCTCCGAAGTGCCGGAGTGGGCTCGCCAAGAGATAGCCCAGATGGGTCGGCTTTCTCGTCAAGAGATTGTCATGGCTCTCTTGGCGCTGGTGGCGCTGGTTCTGTGGATCTTGGGTCGCGACTTCATAGACGCTACGACGGTCGCCTTGGGCGTAATTTGTCTCATGTTGATATTGAACGTGGTGAAGTGGAGCGATGTTCTTGCCAATGGACCAGCGTGGAATGTGCTGGTGTGGTTTGCGACGTTGGTCACTCTCGCCGGAGGTCTCAATCGAGTGGGCTTCATTGTCTGGTTCTCTGACCGAGCAGCAGGTTTTCTGGAAGGGCTGCCGGTGACTCTGGTCATGATCTCCCTGGTGGCGTTGTTCTTCTTCATTCATTACTTCTTCGCCAGCATCACGGCTCAAACAACTGCAGTGCTGCCTGTGATGCTGGCGGTAGGCGCGGCGGTGCCCGGAATGCCGGTGACGATGCTGGCGCTGCTTCTCTGCTACTCTTTGGGCATCATGGGCATCATTACGCCCTACGCCACCGGTCCCAGCCCCATCTACTACGGAAGCGGCTTTATTGACCGCCGCGCCTTCTGGTTGTTGGGTCTGGTTTTTGGAGTCATCTTTTTAGCCGTTCTTTTGGTGGTTGGGCTCCCTTACCTCTCCATTTTATACTGATAACGTTTTGCGTCAGCCTTGTATCTTGTGCTCATTGAGCAGAGCTGACATTTTTGACTCAGAAGGTCGCGGCGTTGGAAGGCCGACGCCGCGACGCATTTTATTCGCCGATAATTTTCACCAGCACCCGCTTCGCCCTGCGGCCGTCGAATTCGCCGTAGAAAATCTGCTCCCACGGCCCGAAGTCCAGCCGACCGTTCGTCACGGCCACGACCACTTCTCGCCCCATGATCTGACGTTTCAGATGGGCGTCGGCGTTGTCCTCGCCGGTGCGGTTGTGGCGATAGCGGCTGACGGGCTCATGCGGCGCCAGTCCTTCCAGCCACTGCTCGAAATCGTAATGCAGCCCCGGCTCGTCGTCGTTGATGAAGACCGAAGCGGTGATGTGCATGGCGTTGACCAACACCAACCCTTCCCGGACGCCGCTCTCGCGCAGGCATTCTTCGACCTGCGGCGTAATGTTGATAAAGGCGCGGCGAGTCGGGACGTGGAACCACAGTTCTTTGCGGTAGCTCTTCATGAAAAATGCTCCTATCGTCGTTATGATAAGCCTTAGAATCAAGACTGGACGCATTCCAGTGTGAACGTCACTTGCGTTCCTTTTCCAGGGGCGCTTGCGACATGCACCTGCCCACCGTGGGCATGGACAATTCCTTGGACAATGGTCAATCCCAGGCCGGCCCCCCCGCGCAGGCGCGAGCGGGAGCGATCCCCGCGATAAAACGGCGCAAAAACATGCGGCAGGTCCTCAGCGGGGATGCCCTCTCCGTCGTCCACCACCCAGACCCTCACGACCGCGCGCGTGGTCTCCCAGCCGATTTGGATGGCTTCCCCCTGCGCAGTGTGCTGCACGGCGTTGTCGAGCAGATTGAAGAGAACCTGTTTCAGGGCGTCGGGATCGGCGTTGACAACTGCAGCGCCTCCTGGCTGCAATTCAAGCCGCCGGTCTCTGGTCAACAAATGCGCCTGGGGCAGAAATTCCTCTCGGAGCCAGCGCTCTAAATCAAAGGAGGTGCGATGGAGGATAATTCCGTTCTGGAGTCGAGTCAGATCCAGCAGCTGTTCGGCCAGACGGCTCAATCGCTCTGTCTCACTGTACATGGCGCGAAGCAGACGTTTGGCGTTGGCCGGATCGTCTTGCGAGCCGCGCAGCAGCACTTCCAGGGTCCCTTTGATCGCCGTCAGAGGGGTGCGCAATTCATGGGCCGCGTCAGCGATAAAGCGTTGCTGCGCAGCAAAGGTGTTCTCGATGCGCGTGATCATGTCGTTGAAGGCGCCGGCCAGTTGAATCACTTCATCTTTGGCCTCAGCGCTTTGTAGATAGGGCAGGTTGACGCGCTCGCTGAAATCGCCGGCGGCGATGCGTCGACAGGCGTCGGTCATGCGGCGCAAGGGACGCAGCGCCGACGAGGTGAGCCAGAAGCTGCCCGCCACCCCCAGCAAAATGGTGAGCAGGCTCCCCACCAAAATTAATCTCTGTTCGCGCCACAGGAGCTGATCGACCACAGTCAAGGGCGTGTTTAGCTGCGCCACGCCGAGAATAGTGGGATGGCCGGGCTGGGGGCGCAGTGGGATCAAAAGCACCATCGTGTGCTGGTCGCCCACCATCACGGTGTAGGTGATTTCATTTTCTCCGGCGAGGGCCAGCGCCATTCGTTCGGGATCGACCGGCGCCGGAAGAGGCTCTTCGGGCAATCGGCGGCCATTCGCCAGCAGCGCGGCGTCGGAGTCCAGAATCAGAGCGGTGGTGTCGCGGGAGGTCAAATCGCGCGCCAGATTTTCCGCAATCGGATGCAACGAGGGAACGCCGGCGGCGTCGAGCGGGGCCTCGACCAGCCAGCGCTCGATGACGGGCTTGGCCTGGGCGCGCAGTCGCACTGCAGTGGTGCTGAACAGAAATGTGCGCATATCAAAATAGAAGAGCACACCGAGGCCGCTCAACAATAAAGTCAATAAAGCGACATAAAGCACGGTGAGGCGGGTGCGCAGCGAACGCTCATGCCAACGAATCATCTTCATCGGGGCGGAAACTGTAGCCCAGGCCGTAGTTGGTCCGAATCAAACGCCTGGCTCGATCGCCGATCTTTTCGCGGAGGTGATGGATGTGAACATCGACGACGTTGGTGTCGCCGACGAAATCGAACCCCCAGATGCGGTTGAGAAGCGTTTCCCTCGTAAAAACGCGGCGAGGGTGGCGCATGAACAATTCAAGAAGGGCGAATTCTTTGGGCGTCAGGTCGATCGGCTCCCCGTTTTTGTGCACCTCATAGGTGACGCTGTTGAGCACGATGCCCGCGGCCGTCACGACAGTCTGCTCCTGCGGTCGCCCGCGGCGGCGCAATACGGCGCGAATGCGCGCCAGAAGCTCCTCAAAGCTAAAGGGCTTGGTCACGTAGTCGTCTGCGCCCAGGTTCAAACCGGCGATCCGGTCGGGGATCTCGCGTTTGGCGGTCAACAGAATGATGGCGAGATCGGCATTGGCGGCGCGCAGCCGTTTACAGATCTCCAGCCCATCGAGATCGGGCAGCATTAAGTCCAGAATCACCAGATCAAACTCTTGTGCATCCAAAAGACGCAGGCCACTCCATCCGTCGCAGGCGATCTCGACCTGAAATCCCTCATAGGTCAGTCCCACGCGCAAGAATTCGGTGATTGTGTGCTCATCTTCGATGATCAGGATGCGAGCAGAGGATGCGCTGATTTCCTCAAGCGTCATAACGTCAACCCCATCAATGCTTACCGTTCTCCTGATTGTATCACACCTTATTTGGGTTGGATCGCAGCCCGGCGCAAGCCTTGCAAAAGGCGCCGACGACCTCCACAGTGCGGTGTAGAAGTCGTCGGCGCCTGGGCGTAAGAAGCAGCGCAGGTGAGAAAAATGTCGCTCAATTACGGCTGCAGCGGCGCAGGGCGCTCATATCCCGGCGCATACGGCGCAGGATGCTGACGTTCCGCTGCAGGAGGAACGGGGCGCCCATGCCGCGGCGCAGGAGGAGGCGGAGCAAGATGCTCATGTCCGGGCGCCGCCGGAGTAGGTCGCCCGTATTCCGGCATTGGGTGAGGATGGCGCGCACTGCGCGGCGCGCGCTTGTGAATCATAAGCGTCTGTCCAGCTTCGGGCACGGTGATGGTCTCCGCCTTGAGATGTGCGTCGCCTTTCGGTCCGCTTCGCCAGCACCCTGTCGCTTCAAGATAGGAGCCCACCGAAAGCACTTCGCTCACCCGCCAACCTTCGTGAGGTGGAAAGCGCACATGAACCTCGGCGTCCAACCATACGCCGTGGAGGTCTCCCTTGGAATTGTAGGAGAAACCGGTCACCTGACCTTCGATCGTGGCCGCTGTGCACTGCGCAGGGCGGGGCTTGGGCTGCCACTCCGACAATCCGGCCGCCGACAAAGGTTCTCCCCACAGGCCGATAGCCAGGAGCGCGGGCGCAAAGAATGCTGTCGCGTGTTTGAACACTTTTGCAACCTGCCTTTCTAAACGAAGTAGCTTTTAAAAACAACCAGAGCGACAGAGAAATGCCTCTGATGAACACAAACCGCACATCGTTCTTCGATCAGGAAGCGCCTGCGCGGCGCAAAATGGCTCTGCAATGCGCGATATTCACCTCGATGGGGTCGTCGAGCCAGACGATCCCGTCCGCACCTTTCGCCAAAACAGACGAAACGTCCCGCCGATAGCTACGCTTTCCCATGACAACAATCGGAGCGAAGGTGTGCAAACGAATCCATTCGACGAGGTATTGCTGCATCGCTTCCGTCAAATACACGGCGTCGATCAGGATCAGATCACACTGTTGGAGCAGATCTGCGTCAATCGTATCGCAGCAGGTCAGGTCGATGTCGATGCTTTCATAGCCGAGCGCCTCCGCAAGGCGCAGCACCCGAGTGTGACCTACGCGTGCGTATATATGCACCGATTTTCTTCGGGGGAGATGGAGACGAGCACGGGAAGACTGGGAATCACAAGCAAAATATCCACGAAACGACAAGGTTCTTCTGTGCTCCATCTGCATTGTCTCCCCCTTTCAGAAAGGCGCGTCCATGAACGCCGTAGAATGCCTCGCATTTTCCAGAAATGGTTTTGCGCTTTTCGTCTGGCAGGATAGCGAATGAGCATGAAAAACCGCCAAAGAAAAAATTAAAAAATTCTGAAGCTCTCTCTGCAGAAGGGAATATCAGCTTGCGTCGACGATGAGCAGAAAACGACAGGAAGAAAAAAGAGCGCGGGAAGGCGCCCTGCGCAGCAAAAACGCTGCGCCAGCGTCGCCGAAACCCGGCGCGCCGGCGCAGTCTATTGAGTGTAAAGTTAGAAGAACAGCAACTACTCGCCGCGCGTCGGCGCCTGCTGGCCGTAAGAAGGCGGCAGCAGCTCGCCGAAGAGCGTGGCGTACATCAGGCGATAGACGTCGGTGTTGTCGAAGCGGCTGCGGAACTCGGTGCGCAGCAGCTCGGCGTTCAGCCCTTCGGCGCGGCTGAGGATGCCGCCCGCCACGTCGTTGGTGCCCGTCCAGCCGATGGCGAAGTCCAGCTCGTTGCCAAAGGCGTCGGGCGCGGCCAGGAAGGGCTCCGTGTTTTGTCCCTCAATGCCATCCAGCGCGAAGCCCTGGTTGAGGCCAAAGCCCGTGGGATTGCCGCTGCTGGTGGTGACGCGACCGTTCTCATCCACCGGCGCAGGGCTGAAGACCTGCATGCCGCCCGCGTCGCTGTCCGCCGCCGTCAGCAGCAACGTGTTAGGATTCTCGGCGATGAACTGACGAATCACGCCGATCGTATCATCCGCCGCTTTCAGCGCGCGCAGACCGCCGATGGCGTTCGAGTTGTTGGGCAGGTTGTCGACGCTCTCGACCTCGCTGACCAGGAAGAAGGGCTTGCCCGCCGCCTCGCTGTGACGGCGCAGCAACTCCAGCGCCATCTGCGTCATTTCGGCGACGGTCGGCGGGTTGTAGCCGGGCGTCCCCGGTCGGCTGCCCCAGATGATCAGGCGACCTTCCTTTGTCCCCTTCATCGAATCATCGACCAGGCCCAGCGCAATCAGGCGCTCTTCCGTGGTGTCGTTGAAAATGTCATCGCGTGCGAAAAGCCCCAGCACCATCGGCGCATAGTCCGGCTCCGCCTGGATGCGCGCCCACAGCGCGTCGAATTCGGCGCGCGTGCGGATCACTTCGTAGCCGAGCTCGGCGGCCTCCTTGAGCAGGTTGCGGCCGTCGTCGCGCGCCGGGCCGCGACCGTTGACCTGATCGACATGCACATAGCAGTCCAGCGTAATTTCTTCTCCGCAGGCCGGCGCGTCAGAAGGCAGGAAGAATCCCTCGCCGCCGCCCAGCATCACCTTGGGCAGAGGCTCCCCTTCAAAACCGGGGCGGCCATCGATAAACTGGCGTGCAATCTCGTTGGAAAGATTGCGATTTCCCACTTCCGCCAGGAAGACGCCCGTGCCCGGCTCCGGCAGGTCGCCGTCATTGACGATGCCGACAGGCATGCCGGCCGCCGCAGCCTCGCGCATGATGCTGCCCGGATAGCCGCTGAGTGCGTTGATCGGGCGTCCCTGCGAGCCCGGCTCTTCCGGGTCGATGCCGCCGTCCTGGCCGAAGGAGCCGGGGCCGAGCACCTTGTAGCCGAAGGCGTGCACGGTGGCGCCGCCGTTGGAGGTGCCCACCAGGCGGTCGCTCATGTGGCCGCGATAGACGGCCATCTCCGGAAGCTGATCCCAGTGCAGCTCGCCGTCAGGGCCGTACCAATACATGCGGGCGGCGTTCCAGTGGTTGAGGCCGGAGCCGTCCGGGTGAAAGAAGATCACGTTGCCGGTTTGCACTGCAGGCTGACTGGAGGCCGGGACGACTGTCGTCGCCGCCAAGGCCAGGGCAAGTAATAAAGCTGCGAGTTTTCGCATGGTTTTCCTCCATTTCATCGGTTGACAGACGGACGTTCTTGCATCGCAGCCGATGCACCTTCACAGTAGGAAGGCGACGTCAACGGGGTGATAAGAGGAGATTAAAGGGATGTAAAAAATTTTGTCCAAATGGCCGGAACAGTTTGCTCTTCGCCACTCGCAGCCGCTCTCTCACTTCTCTTTGCTCACTTTTCCCTCACCTCGACGCGATACTCGCCGCGCGCCGCCCGCACAGTCAACCTCTCGCCGGCATGCACCATCGCCGGATCGATGACGACGACGCCATCCATGCGCTGCACGATGCTGTAGCCCCTGGCCAGCACGCGCAACGGATTGAGCGCTTCGAGACGCTGCTCCGCGGCGCGCAGCCGTTCGCGGCGCTGCGCCAGCGCGCGCTGCACGGCCCCATGCAGCCGACGCTCGCGCTCGTCCAAGCGCAGCCGCGCCTGATCGATCTGGCGCTGGGGATGAATGCGTTGCAGGCGCATGCGCAAGCGCTCAAAGGCTCTCTGTTCCTGATCGAGGCGCTGGCGGATGCGCAGGCGCATGGTTTGCATGCGCGCCATCACCTGCGCGTGATGGTCGAGCCGGCCTTGCACTGCGGCCACGGCGGCTGCGGTCGGCGTCGCCGCGCGCAGGTCGGCGACAAAATCGACGATGGTGAAATCGGTCTCATGGCCCACGCCGGAGATGACCGGGATGGCGCTTGCGGCGACGGCGAGCGCCACCTGCTCGTCGTTGAACGCCCAGAGGTCTTCGATGCTGCCGCCTCCGCGCGCCAGAATCAGGGCGTCGATGCGCGCCGCTTCGTTGCTGTAGCGATTGGCCGCAGCGATGGCGGCGACGATGCCAGGCGGTGCGTCGCCGCCCTGCACAAGCGTGGGGAAAAGGATCACCTCCACCAGCGGCCAGCGCGCAGCGAGCGTGCGCAGAATATCGCGCAGCGCGGCGGCGTCCGGGCTGGTGACGACGCCGAGCCGCACAGGGAGCCGGGGCAGGGGCCGCTTGCGCGCTTCGTCGAACAGGCCGGCTGCGCGCAGGCGTTCTTTCAACGCCTCGAACTGGGCGTACAACTGGCCCCGACCGGCGGGCGTCAGGCGATGGGTGTAGAGCTGATAGGCGCCGTTCTCCGGGTAGACGCCGACGTAGCCATGGGCGATCACCTGGTCGCCCTCCCTGGGCAGCCAGCTCTGCGCCGACGCATTGCCCCGCCACATGACGGCGTTGATGGTGGCGCCTTCGTCTTTGAGCCGAAAGTAAATATGCCCACTGGCGGCGCGCCGCCAGTTGCTGACCTCGCCGATCACCTGCACATCGCGCAGCAGGTCGTCCTGCTCAAAGAGTTGGATGATGCGGGTGGTGAGTTTCGAGACGGTGAACAACATGCAAATTTCCCTCTTGCAGTTGGATAAAGCAAGCCTCTGCAATGTGAACGTTGTGCGCATTGTAACATAGGAGGGTGGACACAGCGCCCTTGTCGTGGGCCTTTAGCGGAAGGATGAAAGTCAAATCTGTGCTCTTGCGCAGAGCGCCGCCTCCGCTGCAACGTTGTAAGCTCCTGCTCTCCTGATGTCCTCATTCATCGGAGCGGGTTGTCCTTTTACAAATAAACTTGTCTCGGTACAATGGTGCGCATGTCGATGCACCTTGCAGAAAAGATTTTGCAAAAGATGATGCCGCTTGCAATTGGCTTAAGCCGCAAGGGCGCCGCGCCGCCGATAGAGCGGCGCGCCGGGCAGATCAAAGGCGCCGGAGTGCAGCCGTGAGCGCTGAGAGCTCTCGCCGCGCAGAGTTCTGGCGCGGCGTGCGGGCGACATTTCCGTTGGTCGTCGGCGCCATTCCGTTTGGGATTATCTTCGGCGCGCTGGCGGTGAACAGCGGCCTCAGCGCAGCCGCTGCAGCCGCCATGTCCGCCTTTGTCTTCGCCGGCTCCTCCCAATTCATCGCCGCCGGACTGGTCGGCGGGGGCGCCGGCGTCCTGCTCATCGTGATGACCACCTTTGTGGTGAATCTGCGCCACGCCCTCTACAGCGTGACGCTGGCGCCGTACATGAAGCATCTGCCGCAGCGTTGGCTGGCGCCGCTGGCCTTTTGGCTCACCGACGAGAGCTTTCTGGTCGTTGTCGAGCGCTATCGTCAGCCGGACGCCTCGCCCTACAAGCACTGGTTCTTTCTGGGATCGGCCCTTTTTATGTACACCAACTGGCAACTCTGCACCTGGATCGGCGTTTTCACCGGCCGCACGTTGCCCAATCCAGGCGGCTGGGGGTTGGACTTCGCCCTGATCGTCACCTTTATCGGCATGATCACTCCTGGGCTGCGCAGTCGACCGGTGGCGATGAGCGCGCTGGTCGCTGGCGCAACGGCGCTGCTGTTGGCGGGGCTGCCCAATCGGCTGGGGCTGATAGGGGCGACGCTGACGGGCGTCTTGGCCGGAGCGCTCACCGAGCGATGGATGGCTGCACACAGAACCGAGCCGTTGACGCCGCCGACGGCGGAACGCCTTCCTCCGCCATAACCGAAGGCTTCGAGCGGCGGTGCAATGCACCTGTAGCCACGCGCCGGAAACATGACATGATGTCCGGAGGCGCAATGTAAGCGACAATGGAGCGCGTATGATATGGAATGAAATCATTTTGGTGGCGAGCATGGCCGCCGTGACCTTCCTGATTCGCTGGCCGCCGCTTGCGTTGGTGAGCCGCATTGCGCTGCCGCAGCCGGTGGTGGACGCGTTGAAATTCATCCCGCCGGCGGTGCTGGCCGCCATCGTCGTCCCGGCGATGCTGACGCCGAACGGAACGCTCGACGTGCATCCAGGCAACGCCTATCTGGTGGCGGGCGCAGCTTCTGGCCTGCTGGCATGGCGCACGCGCAACCTGCTCGCCACCATCCTCTTCGGCATGATATTCTTTTTGATCTGGCGCCGGCTTTGGTAGACTGAGAATAACTCACGTGAAGGGCGAGTTTGCGAAGGCAGGCCGCACAACATGCGTGTCAACGGCGTCAATCTACATGTCGCGATGGCGGGCGCACAAGAGGGCCCGCTTGTCATTTTGTTGCATGGCTTTCCTGAATTCTGGTATGGCTGGCGCAAGCAATTGCCTGCGCTGGCGGCGGCCGGCTACCACGTCTGGGCGCCGGACCAGCGCGGCTACAATCGCAGCGACAAGCCGGCGGGCGTCTCCGCCTATCACATCGAGACCCTGGCGCGCGATGTCGTCGGCCTGATCGAGGCTTCAGGGCGCAAGCAGGTCTATCTCGCCGGCCACGACTGGGGGGCGGCGGTGGCATGGTGGGTGGCGGAGCGCTATCCGCATCTCGTCAAAAAGCTGGCGATCCTCAACGTCCCGCATCCGGCGGTGATGCGACGCACTGTGCTGGAGGACCCGGAGCAGCGCAAGAAGAGCTGGTATATCTTTTTCTTCCAACTGCCCTGGCTGCCGGAATATGCCCTGAGCCGCAACGACTACACCGACTTGATTCGCATGCTCAAAGGCAGCAGTCGACGGGGAACCTTCACCGACGACGACCTGCTGGCCTACAAGCAGGCGTGGTCGCAGCCGGGGGCGCTCACCGCCATGCTCAACTGGTATCGCGCGGCGGTTCGCTATCAGGCGCAAGCGGTCGAGCTGGGGCGCATCCGCGTCCCGACGCTGATGATCTGGGGCGCCAACGACATTGCGCTCGACCGCAAAATGGCCCAACCGAGCATCGACCTTTGCGACGAGGGGCGGCTCGTTTTCCTGGAGGAAGCCACGCATTGGGTGCAACATGAAGAGCCGGAGACGGTGAATCGACTGCTGATCGAATTCTTCGGAGAAAGCCGCTGATGGGCGCACATCGTTTTTCCGACCCCGTCTTCATCCGGCCTCGCTATGGGGAGGCCAGCTTCGCCGAGATTCCCGATTTCGTGGAGCATTTGCTCACAGGGCAGGGCGCTTCGCCGCTGCGGCCCGAAGGTTGGCGAGCGGCGAATCACCGCTTCACGCGCGTCATCACGCTGTTCATCGACGCTTTCGGCTGGCGCTTTTTCGAGCGCTTTCAGGAACACCCACTCATCCGACGCTTCGCCCGGCAGGGAGGCGTCGCCAGGCTCACCTCGCAGTTTCCTTCCACCACCAGCGCGCATGTGACGACGCTTTACACCGGCGTTCCGGTCGGACAGCACGGCGTCTATGAGTGGTTTTATTACGAGCCGAAAGTCGACGCCATGATTGCGCCGTTGCTCTTCTCCTTCGCCGGCGATGAAAAGCGCGACTCTCTGACGGAGCAAGGGGTGGAAGGCGCTGCGTTGCTGCCTGCGGGGCGGTTGGGACGGCGGCTGGCGATGCACGGCGTGCGGACTTATCTCGTGCAGCCGCGCGAATTCGCCAATTCGACCTACACCAAACAGATGGGCGAAGGTGCGCACACGATCCCCTACCTGACGATTCCAGAAGGGTTGGCGACCATGACGCAGACGCTGCGCCGCGCTCAAGAGCCGATGTGGCTGGTCGGCTACTTCGGCGCCTTCGACGCCGTCTGTCATGTGCACGGCCCCCGGCGCCTGCAAAGTCGCGCCGACCTGGAAGCCACGCTGGACGTCATCGAGCGCTGGCTGCAACGCGACATCCTGGGCCGCTTCAAGGACGCGTTGCTCATGATCATCGCCGACCATGGCCAGGTGGAGACCGACCCGAGAACCACGCTCTACCTGGATCAAACGCCCGGCTTCGAGAAGGTGCGCCCGCTGCTGCGCACCAACCGGCGTGGCGAAATCCTGGCGCCGGCCGGCTCTTGCCGCGACTTTTTTATTCACGCCTATGAGGAGCATCTCGACGAAGCGCAGGAGCTGTTATCCCGCATCGTCGGCGAGCGCGGGGAGGTGCGCCGCGTCGAGGAGATGATTGTACAGGGCTATTTCGGGCCGGGGCCGGTCTCGGAGACGTTTCGGGCGCGCGTGGGGAATCTTGTCATCCTGGCCTACCCCGGCGAAAGCGTCTACTGGTGGGGCGACGGGCGCTTCAAGCAGAAGTATTACGGCCATCACGGCGGATTGACGCCGCAGGAGATGGAGATTCCACTGTTATTGTTGCCCCTGGAGTGAACCGCTGTATCGGGCGAATTCCGACTCCCGTTGCAACGGCTCGTTGTCTTCTCCAAAAATCTTGCGATATACGTCGACGCCGTAGCTCGTCTCCAGTGGCTCGCCTTCCCGAAGCCGAAATGTTCGCGTTCCGTCCGGCAAGCGCTCCGCCCGAAGGAAGAGCGCGTCGGCTCGATCGTTCTCATAGAAACGCTGCGCCAATTCATACATGTGGGTGACATAGAACACCTTCACGCGTTTTTCGAGCAGGGCGCTGACGATCTGCCAGGCGATCTCCGAGCCTTCGCGTTCGTTCGTGGAGGCGAAGGACTCGTTGCACAAAAGCAGGGCATTGGGCGTGAGATGATCGACGATTGCGCTCATGCGCTGCAGCTCTTCCTGAAATTTCCCGCTCTCCAGCGTCTTATCTTCCGCGCGCTTGAAGTGTGTAAAAAGCGCTGTGCACACATTGGCGGAGAAAGACTCCGCCGGAACGAACATGCCGGCCTGCATCATCAGCTGTGCGACGCCGAGGCTGCGCAGAAAAGTGGTCTTTCCTCCCTGATTCGGGCCCGTGATGACGATCAGCTTTTTGCCGTCGGCGGCGACGTCGTTGCCGACCACCGCTTGCTGCATCGTCAACAACAGGGTGACGTCGTACAGATTGGTGCACGAGAGGCGCCGCTCCTGGACGGGCGCAGGCCGGGGAAAGGCGATCGGTGCGCCGAGCTGCTCCAGCGCTTCGTGCAAATTCAAACAGCCGAGATAGAAGGCCAGCTCGAATTGCAACACCTTGAAGAAACTCTCGATATGGTCGGCCGCCTGGGCGACGGCATTGGCTGCCCGCGCCACTCCCCGGTCGCGCAACTCTCCCAAAATTCTAGCGCCCGCCTCATCGCGAGGATGGAGCGTATATGAGTAGGTGGGCGACTTTCGCGTCAGCATGCGTTTGATCCAGGGTTGATCGGCGTTGTTCGGCTTGCGCAGGACATACTCCGCGCCTTCGTTCCCTGCGCCCAGCCGGGCGCTCAGCAACACGCCTTGCGGGAATCGCAACGCATTGACCTGTCGCTCGACGAGGGCGAGATAGGAATCATCAAGCTCCTGTTGAATCATCGTAAAAAAGCGACGAAAACCTCTGGAGGTGAATTGCTCTGCATACGCGTCGGCGATCCGCCGCAGCTCCCAGAGCAGATCCAGCGTAGCGGCCAGCATCTGCTGCGCGCTGTTCAAAATCGAGGCTGGAGGCGAATACCGCGTCGAAATCCACAGCCACTGCCGCCGTTTTCGCTCCATAAACTCCAGAGGAATGCGGTAGATTCGCCTGATCACGTCGGGGTGTTTCAGACAGTCTTGGAGAATTTCCTGACGATAGTGGATCACCGCCATGTCTTGCACGCCGGACAACAGAACTCGAGTCGATGCCCGAAACAGATGCTCGTCTCCTTTCGCCATCGCCTCGAGCAACACCTTCAACTCCAGATCTTGCACCAAATCTTCGGCCAGCGGCGGCAAGGGCTGGGACGCATCAAAATCCTGCTCAGGATACAGTAGAAAGACCTTCATCATGGATTCGCTCCTGAATGTCGTGATAGGTGAGACGATGTTTCTGGGCAAGAGAAAACGCGTACGCAAGGCCGTTGGCCGGTTGTCGGACGACCTTGAACGTGCGAATCGTCGGGTCTGTGGGATCGACCATCGCCACCATGCTGACGACCTTCTCGCTCATGGAAGCGAGCTCATCTAGAAACGTCACCCACCCGCAACGGGCGTCCAGGTCAATCACGCGCGCCATGACCTCCTTGCTCAAAAAAAGCGCGTCGTGCAACGCAGTGGAGGCGAAAGGCTCATTGAAGATGAGAATGCTCTGCGGAGTGGCCTGGCTCAAAATCTGATGGACGCGAAAAAGGTCGTCCTCCAGCTTGCCGCGTAGGTTGCGGATATCCTCCTCCGTTTCAAAATAGGTGAATAGCTTGTCGAACAGGACAAGGCGAGCCTCTCGCCCTGGGACAGGACAACCCAGGCTGGCCAGGTAGTGCAGCTGCCCAAACATACGCGCAAAGGTGGTTTTGCCGCCTTGATTAGGCCCGGTCACGACAAGGATGCGCTCCGGCGCGCGCAAAAAGAAATCGTTGCAGACGACGGTTCTTTCGCCTTGTCGCCGCATGCTGAGCGCAAGGGCCAGATCAAACCCTTCTCGCACATACGATTCTCTGCCCTCAGCGCTCACCTGCGGATAACAAAAAGGCAAGCCTTCGCGTCGAAAATCGCCGATGAACTCCAGATACGCAATATAAAACTGAATCTCTCGATCGAAAGCGCGGAGCGTTTCGTCGACAAATGGATTGTGGCGAGCGCAGAACTCCCGCAACGCGGCGAACGGCTCAGGATAGAGCCTCGCCACGAACTCCAGGATGATGGCCTCGATGTGGCTCATCCCGCTCCTTTGGGATAGCTTGACCAGATATTCCTCGGCTGCAGCCTGTTTGAACTTGGCGAAAGTGTTCTCCACTTCGACGCTGTAGTCCTCTTCCTCCTCATAGGGGCCCACTTTGAACTTGCCGTTCTCGATAATGACGCAGTATCGCACCTCCGACAGCGCCTTCTTCACCTGATCCGCCTCGTCGGCCAGCGACAAAAACGGCGAAGAACGCACATACTGCATCACGTAATCGCGGAACAGCCTCAGGCCGCGCGATCGGAAGCGGCTGTTTTCCAGATGACCGGCCAGCTTCTTCACGGCGTTGCAATAGACCAGCGCCGCTTCCAGAAACCACCCCTTTTTGTGCAGTTCAAAATCCAACTTCTCCACCATCGCCAGATAGCGGCGCACGACGCTCATCTGCTCGGCGAAGGCTCGCAGGATGACCATCAACGGTTCACTTTCGAGCTCGCGCATCACTTCCTGGCGATACAGAATGGTTTCCACATCGTGGAGAGGAGTCAAGAAGAACGGCTTCAGATCATATTCACGCTTGGGGGCGATGATGGCCTCGATCACTTGATCCAGGTGAAGATCGGAGAGGAACTGCAGCGCGTCTGGCGTCTTGGGCAGGACGCCATTGTGATCAAAAAGGATGCTTCCAAAGCTCATCGTTGCGCCTCCTGTTGCTTCTCCTCCGGCGAGGCAAAGAAAAAGCCTCTACGGAGGATTCACCAATCGGAATCGACTCAGTAGAGGCTATCAGCCAGGGCGGCGGTTTGAGGTGAGCCTCATCACCCGTATATACTGACTTTATTATAACTCACTTTCGCATTTCAACTGTCATCCATCTCTCAAAGATTTCTTAAGACGCAAGAATTGCTTGGCCTCTGGTTGGCCGCAGTGGTATACTCGCGTGCATAAAATGAGACGCCCAATCGCTCCCTTGAAGACCATGAGCGATTCTCTGTAAACCAAAAGGGGTGGCGACCATGCCCATCAGCACATCTTCGTTCGGCGACGAACGCGACAATCTATATCGAGAATTTCAAAGCGCAGAGCGCTATGAACGCGAGACGCTTTCGTTTGCCGGCGTCACGCCGGCCCAGGCGGAAACCTATCTGAAACGGCTCGGCGGCGGCGTCGAGGAGAAACTGCGTCGCGTGGAGGGGATCGGATGGTTCGCCGAGATCGCGGAAACCGAGGGCGGCGTCGATGTCACCTTTGCGGCCCACGATGAACTCCTCGATGATCTGATTCGCCGCTTTGAAGAGTGGGTCGAGCGGGAGAGCGCATAGGTCTATGCAACGTTCAGAGGCGTCGCCTTTCAAGGCCACCGCGCGCGCGGGCAGCAACATTGCCTTTATCAAATACTGGGGCGTAGCCGACCCCCGCCTCAACATCCCCCTGAACAACTCCATCAGCATGACGCTCGGCGCGCTGCATACGACGACGACGGTCGAGTGGGACGTCGCCGGTCGTTTGAGCGCCGACGAGATCACGATCGACGGAGAGCGCGCCGCAGGCCCAAAGGCGGAGCGCGTGATCTGTCACCTCGATCTGATTCGCCACCTGGCCGGCGACCGTCGCTTCCGGGCGTGCGTCGTCAGCCGCAACAACTTTCCGATGGCGTCCGGCATCGCTTCGTCCGCCAGCGCTTTCGCAGCGTTGACTGTGGCGGCCTGCACGGCCATCGGCCTGTCGCTCGACCGCACGCGGCTTTCGGCCATCGCCCGTCGCGGCAGCGGCTCGGCCAGCCGCAGCATTTTCGGCGGTTATGTGGAATGGGAGCGGGGGAACGACGACGCCACCAGCGTGGCGCGCCAGCTCTTTCCGGCGGAACACTGGGCCTTACGCGACGTGGTGGCGGTCATCAGCACGGCGGAGAAGGCCGTGAGCAGCCAAAACGGTCACGCTCTGGCGCTGACCAGCCCCTTCAACGCCGCCCGCGTGGACGCGGTGTACACGATGCTGCAGGAAGTGCGCAACGCCATCGCCCTGCGCGAACTGGAGCGCCTTGGCCCCTTGATCGAACAGGATGCGCTCGCCATGCACGCCGTAATGATGACGAGCCGCCCCAGCCTGCTCTACTGGCAGCCGGGCACGCTCGAGGTGTTGCATGCGGTGCGGCGCTGGCGCGAAGAAGATGGACTGCCCGTCTATTTCACCATCGACGCCGGGCCAAACGTCCATCTTCTCTGCGAGCCAGCCTTCGAGCGCGAGCTGCTCAGACGCCTCCAGACGCTGAGCAGCGTGCGCACCGTCATCACGAGCGGACCGGGAGGGGACGCCGAAGTGATCGATCAGCATCTATTCTGAAAGATTCTGCGATCGAGACGACATAGGCGCCGATCACAGGGTTCCCTTCCACCAGCCTGAAATGAAAACAACGCCCTCCGCTTAACTCCAGCATAAACTCGTTGGCCGGGATCGGCGGGTCGAACAGATCGCGTTCGCCGTCGCAGATGCGCAGCGCAATGCGCTCGCCTTCGTCCAATATTGTGCATTGGGCCCGCGCCAGCCAGACGCCGTCTGCGTACACGCTCCCTTCGTTGTGCAACATTTTGCGTTTCATCCTTCTCTCTGTTCTGTGTCGGTTGCCGTTGCAGGTTCTCTCTCAGTGTAAAAGCGGGGAGGGTGAAAAGCGATGCAACGCGCCACCGGTGGCCTGTGCACTATCGCACACCTTGCGTAGCCATCACCCATGTCCAACTGGATCATAGCCCTGGCTGCGTTGATGATGCGTTGATTCAAACGTAGTGAATGTCGGCCCGCATAAAAAGGCAGGGCAACATGGGCCTCGCCGCCTTAAATTCTTTTTTGCAGACACCGTCAGATTCCACTATCATAGTGACCTGCCTCAAGCATAGGCTTCCATTCTTCCATTTCATGAGACAGTAAGGAGCAACTTGCACCATGCAGACCAACCATCTGTCGATCGAAGGCCAGACCATCGCCTATACGGCCAGCTCTGGCGAAGGATTCGCCGCCTTGCTCATCCATGGGAACTCCTCATCGAGGCGCGCGTATCAGCGCCAGCTCGACAGTGAACTGGGCCGAACTCATAAACTGGTTGCGATCGATATGCCCGGCTTTGGCGATTCACAGCCGGTCGCCGATCCGGAGAAACATCTGGGCGTCGCCAACTGGGGGCGCCTCGTCGTCAAGGTTGCAGAGGCGCTGAACCTCGGCGAGCTGGCGCTGGTGGGCTGGAGCCTGGGCGGCCACGTGGCGCTGGAGGCGGCGGAAGATTTGCCGGGCTGCAAAGGCGTGCTGATCTTCGGCACGCCGCCTTTCGCCTTCCCGCCCGACATGGAAGCCGGCTTCTTCCCCCATCCCGCCATGTCGGCTGCCTTCACCGCAGACCTCAGCGAAGCGGACATGAAGGCGTTTCACGACGTCTTCTTTGCGCCGGGCTACGACCCCGGCGACACCCGCTTCATCGAAGACCTGCGCCGCGCCGATGGACGCGCTCGCGCCGCCGTCGCCGGCAGCATTCGGCCAGGCGGCTACAAGGACGAGGTGGAGGTCGTGCGCAATTTGCGCGTGCCGCTGGCCGTCCTCCATGGCGCAGAGGAGCAGGTGGTGCGACTCTCATACTTCGACGCCATCTCCATGCCGACGCTCTGGCGCGGGGCGGTGCAGGTGATTCCGGGCGCAGGTCACGCGCCGCAATGGGAGACGCCGGAGGTCTTCAACAGCCTGCTCGGCGAATTTTTGGCGGATTGCGCTGCGCAGCAATAGGATCGCAGAATCGGCGCCGCAGAGACGCAGAGGGCGCAAGGATGCCGGAGGATAAGCGTCTGCGCCCTTTGCTCCTTGCGGTGGGGTTGAACTTCATTCTCCAACCGGGCGGTCTTTGCAAAAATCGGCGCTGAAATTTGCACATCCAGGCGATTTTTGCTATATTTTAATTGTCTCGCAAGGCTCACTAGCTCAATTGGTAGAGCAGCTGACTCTTAATCAGCGGGTTCCAGGTTCGAGTCCTGGGTGAGTCACTCTCATAGAATGTTTTTGCGGAGCCGTCTCATTGGGTGGATGCACTTCCTGTCAGAAGTCATCACCTCTTTTTTCTTTTAAGGTCTCGGCGCGCTGAATCAAGCGCAGCTACGCGCTAATCCACACGAAAATTCACCATCCGTGAAAAGATCTTCCCATGAGGATGAAAATGCGCACCGACTACGCCGACGTCAGTTTCTGGCTGGCCATTGCGCCTGCGTATCAGCCGAACGCGCCTCTGCAGGGAACAGTCGAGGCGGACGTCGCCATCATCGGCGGCGGCTTCACCGGTCTCTCGACGGCCTATCACCTGCTCAAAGCGGAGCCCAGTATGAAGGTGGCGGTGCTCGAACGCGAGATTGTCGGCTTCGGCGCCAGCGGGCGCAACGGCTCTTTCGCCATGACGCTGATGGGGCTGGGCATCGACGTGATGGCGCTGCTCAAAGGCAAACAGGCGGCGCTGGAGGGCCATCGCTACATGGAGCGCGCCGTCGATCGGCTTAGCGAACTGGTCGAAACGCATCGGCTGGACTGCGACTACATTCGCCCTGGTTTTCTGCGCATGGCGACCGTTCCCGCCCATGTGCGCAAGATTCAAAAGCAGATCGAGCTATGTCATAAGCTCGGCGTCACCGGCATCGAATGGTTGGATCGAGACGCTGCGCAGGCCCAGGTTCGCTCCGAGCGCTATCTCGGCGCCTGGTGGGAGCCGCGGCTGGCGCTGATCCATCCGGTGAAACTGGTGCGCGAAATGAAGCGCATCGCCGAGGAGCTGGGCGCACACGTCTACGAGCACAGCCCGGTGCTGGAAATTACGCGGGGCGAGCGCCTGCTGCTGAAAACGCCAGGTGGTCAGGTGCAGGCGCGCAAGCTGGCCTTCGCCACCAATGCCTATTCGCATCTCTTCCCCATGCTGCGGCGCAAGCAGATCCCCGCCTGGACGTACATGATCGCCACGGAGCCGCTCTCCAAGCAGCAACTGGCGGCCATCGGCTGGCGAAACCGCCAGGGTATGGAGGATGCGCGCAACCTCATCCACTACTATCGTCTGACGCCGGACAACCGCCTGCTGATGGGGGGCGGGCCGGTCGGGCTTTCCTTCGGCGAAGACATGGAGCGAGACGCCAATCCTCACGCATGGCGCCACCTGGAGGAGCACATCGCCTGGCTTTTTCCCGCTCTGAAAGGCGTGCGCGTCACCCATCGCTGGGGCGGCCCCTTCTCCGTCACGCTCGACCTGACCCCTGCGCTTGGCTACCTTGGCGATCATCGCGTCGTCTACGCCGTCGGCTGCATCGGTCACGGCGTCTCTATGAGCCAACTCAACGGACAGACGCTCACCGATCTCCTCCTGGAGCGCCGCACCGACCTGACCGATTGCTTTATTGTCAACCGTCGCGTCCTCCCCTGGCCGCCGGAGCCATTGCGCCTGGGCTTGAGCCTCGCCCTGCGCAGCTATCTCCAGGCGGAGGATTGGTGGCATGAGCGCGGTCGGACAGCGCATTGATCAACGAAAAGGTTGAACGCATCCTATGGTGTTGCATGTTTCGTGGCGCGTCACGAAACACGCAACACGCAGCGCCCCTGGGAACAACGGTCTTCACCAAATGATCAGCAAATGATCAGCGAAATGCCGCTTGCGGCAAATTCTGACCTTTGCTACGATTGAGAAGGCCATCCCCTTTTACCATTACCCCGCTCCTCACGGGACTATTGGAAATGAAAGGAGCATGTATGTATACGCTTCGTCGCTCGCGCCGCATCTGGTCCATTTTGGCTTTATCGATCCTTTGTATTGCGTTGATAGCGCCGGGGAGCCTTTACGCCGGCGCGCCGCCTTCGCTCGAGCAGCGCGGCAGCCAGGCCACGCCGACGCCCGGACCGATCGACAATTTGGAGGACGTCCAGAAAGCCGTCGTGCGCATCGAGGCTGTCGGCGTTTTCAGAGACCCGTCTGAGGGGATGACGGCGGGCGCCGGCAGCGGCACCGGCTTCATCATCGATCCCGAAGGGCATGTGGTCACCAACAACCACGTCGTCACCGGCGCCGCCTATCTCAAAGTCTACGTGGAGGGGAAGAAAGACCCTGTCAACGCGCGCATCGTCGGCGTCTCCGAGTGCGCCGATCTGGCCGTGATCGACCTGCAGGGCCGCAACTACCCCTATCTGGCCTGGTATGAAGGGCCGATCCGGGTCGGCCTGGATGTGTACGCCGCCGGCTTTCCTCTGGGCGACCCTGAGTACACACTCACGCGCGGGATCATCTCCAAAGCCCGCGCCGATGGCCGACGCGCCTGGGCGTCCGTCGAAGGGGTGATCGAGCACGACGCCAACATCAACCCCGGCAACTCCGGCGGCCCGCTCGTGACGACAAACGGCCAGGTGGTCGGCGTGAACTACTCCTACAGCCGCGCCACGGAACAATTTCACGCCATCGGCCGCGACAGCGCGCTGGAGATCATCGAGGAGCTTCTGGAAGGGAAAGACGTCGATTCGATCGGCGTCAACGGCGAAGCCTTCGTCACCCAGGATGGCAAGCTCTCCGGCATCTGGGTCTCTTCGGTGGCTTCCGGCTCGCTGGCGGATCAGGCCGGGGTGTTGCCGGGAGACATCATCCTCTCCATGGAGAACCTGCCCCTCGCCACCGACGGCACCATGGCCACCTACTGCGACATTTTGCGCAGCCGCCGCGCCAACGCCGTCACCGCCATCGAGGTGCTGCGCCTGGACACCGGTGAAGTGCTGGCTGGTCAGCTCAACGGTCGTCCGCTGCAGGTCAGCGTCACCCTGGGGGCGACGCCGGATTCGTCCCAGTCGTCCGGGCAACCGAGCGGAGGGCAGACGTCCCCTGCAGCAACCTACGATGAATTCGTGCGCGTCTCCGACGCCCAGGGCATCCTCGCCTTCGACGCACCCGCCGCCTGGAAAGATGTGCAGGAAGCGGCGTGGAACTTCAACGACGAAACGGTCGGCGTCCGCATCGACGTTGCTCCCGATCTGGACAATTTCTATGATGACTGGGGGATCCCCGGCGCCATCCTGCGCTACTCGGATGTGCTGCCGGGCCAAATGGCGGTCGAGGATCTGTTGGACGAGTACACCCTGCACAACTCCTGCACCCAAGGGGAGCGCGAAGCGATCACAGTCGGCCAACTGGCGGGCGCATATCAATTCTGGAGAGAGTGCGGGGGTGGGGAGACCACCGGCGTCATCGTGGCCCTGGCGCCCAGCGAAACGAACGCCTATTTCGTGCTCCTGGAGCTGTACGGCGTCGAAGAGCGCGACTTCAACGCCTGGGATGCGCTGCTCAACTCGCTGACGGTGACGCCGCCTGTTGCGACTGCAACGGACGAGGCCCAAAAAGCCATCGACGTTGCAATCAGCGAGGAAGGCCCGCTCTTCGACCTCGTCGATGTAAGCGACCTCGCGTACAGCTACGTCGCCGTCGAGAGCCCGGCGGTCAGCGCGCTGCTGCCGACCGAATATAGCGACATCGCTGCGGCGGAATGGCTCAGCAGTCAAGGTGAACTGCTCGGCTACACATTGACGGCGTCGCCCAATATCGAGAAATTCAACTCCACCTGGACCACGCCCGGCGTCCTCGTCAAAAGCGCCGTCGGCATGTCCGAAGCGCTTGATCCGGACGAGATGTTAAAAGACGAGACGCTCGCAGAGAACTGCACCTACGACGACCGCTACACCTACACGCATGAGGCGTTTGATCGCGTCTATAACATCGTCGCCGACGTCTATGAACAGTGCGGCGGCGCCGACAACTCCTATGCAGTGATGATGGCGCAGTCCGATCCGATCGACCAGATCCTCTTCATCGATTTCCTGGCCGTCGCCGAGGCCGACATCGAAGCCTTCGCGACCTTCATGGACAGCTTCTATCTCGACGCCTCGCTGGCCGCCGGCCCGAGCGCAGAGGAGAGCGCCGGCGCCGCGTCCGAACCGCTCGAAGAAGAAAGCGGGCCGGCCTTCATCAACGTCAACGACGACACGGGAACGATCGGTCTGCGCGTGCCGGAGAGCTGGACCGACCTTCTGAGCGAAGATTGGGACCTGGGCGACGGCCCCATCGGCGTGGCCTTTACGGCGTCGCCCAACATCAAGAAATTCAACGACACCTGGAGGACGCCAGGCATCTTTGTCGGCGTCTCCGAGTTGCTGGGCGCCGGCATCGCCGAGCCCGGCGAAGCGCTGGATTTCTTCGACTTGAAAGACGATTGCACCTACGATGCCCGCTACGATTACGCCACGCAGAACCTGACCGGCGTTTACGATGTATGGATGGAATGCGGCGGCGTCAAGGGCGCGCTCTTCGTTGTGCTGGCGGCCAAGCCTGTAGACGCCGACTCGCCGTTGATCTTGCTCTACACCAACCTGCCGACCCCAGAAGACGCTGCGGCTTTCGGCGAAATGATCGCCTCGCTCTCGGTTGCGGGCGCCGTGAAGTCGGCGCAGGAAAGCGCGCAGGAGGCCGTCCTGAGCGGGCCGACGGCGACCGTCATCGTGGAGCGCCTCAACGTGCGCAGCGGGCCGGGCACCAACTACAACCGCGTCGGCGCAGTCAGCGCTGGCGACGTCGTAGCCGTGACCGGTCAGGTGAACAACTGCAGCTGGCTCCAGGTGACGACCTCCGCAGGCGTCGAGGGTTGGGTGTCAGGCAGCAGCCAGTATGTGACGCTCAACGCGCGCTGCGCCGATATTCCTGAGGCGAAGGCGCCGGCGCCCCCTGCAGGCGGCGGACAGTCTGGAGGCGGTCAATCCGGCGGACAGTCCGGCGGCGCTGGCGGCAAGGGATGCTATATCTTCCAAAACTTCATCGGGCCGGAGCTGACAATCACCTTTACGAGCAAGAGCACCGGCAAAGGGGAGACTTTCAAAGTGCCGAGCAACGGACAGGTGGAAAAATGCTTCGACCCGGGCCGCTACACCTACACGCTCGACGCACCGCCGCCGTGGGGCTCCACCAACGGCGAGCTGACGGTCGAAGCCGGGGATTACTTCCTCTTCCCGATCACGCCGGAGTAAGACGCTTCAGGCGAAGGAGAGTGAACGCGTCTGGCGGTGCGGGGCAACCGCACCGCCAGAGTTTGCCTGTTTCCGATTCGCACCGTTGTAAGATTTGCGCCGTCGCACCGCCGGATTCCTTCCGGCGTGTTTCGAGGCGGCTCTTACCACGCGTACGCCTTGGGTGCCTCGCCGCCGGGGCCGGGGAAAATTTCATCCAGTTTCGCCAGCACCTCGGCGTCCAGCGTGATCTCGGTGGCGCGCACAGCGCTCTCCAGCTGCTCCACGGTGCGCGGGCCGATGATGGGCGCAGTCACGGCAGGATTGTGCAACAGCCACGCCAGCGCCACTTCGGCCGGCTCATGGCCGATTTCACGGCAGAGCGCTTCGTATTTTTCCAGCTGCGGCCGCTTCTGCTCGACGCGCTTCTCGAACTCCTCGCTCATGCGTCGCCCTTCTCGGGCCTTCTGCAGCGCGCCGCCTAACAGACCGCCTCCGAGCGGGCTCCACGGAATCAACCCCAGACCATAGTGACGACAGGCCGGGATCACCTCGAGCTCAATCATGCGATTGTCCAGGTGATAGATGCTTTGCTCGCTCACCAGCCCGCTCATGCCGCGCTTCCACGCCTCCTGGCACGCTGTGGCGATGTCCCACCCCGCAAAGTTGCTGGAGCCTACGTAGACGACCTTGCCCTGCCCGATCAGCGCGTCGAACGCCTGCCAGGTCTCGTCCCAGGGGCAATCGCGGTCGATGTGGTGCATCTGATAGAGGTCGATCCAATCGGTCTGGAGGCGCCGCAGGCTGCCTTCACAATGTTTCCGAATCTTGTAGGCAGAGAGGCTGCGGCCGTCGCTGTTGGGTTCGGGCCGCGCCGACTTGCGCGTGACGGGATTGTACACTTTCGTCGCCAGCACGACGGCCTCGCGGCGACCGCCTCCCTGTGCAAACCAACGCCCGATGATCTCTTCCGTCGTGCCGTGCTCCACCGCCCAACCGTAAACGTCGGCGGTGTCAAAAAAGTTGATGCCCAGCTCGAGCGCTCGATCCATGATGCGAAAGCTCTCTTCTTCCGAAGTCACCCAGCCGAAATTCATGGTGCCCAGACAGAGATTGCTCACCAGCACGCCATGTTTGCCAAGTCGCACATGTTTCACCGCCATGGATTCACTCTCCTTTGTGTACGGTTTTGAATAAACGGAATTTTATCGAGATTTCCCTTTCATTATAGCGCAGATCTGGTTTTGCTCATGTTGCGCCGTTGATGCAAACAGGAATTGTGCAGGCGGAAGGGCGGCGTCAGCGCCGCGTCGCAGCGCGGCCAAGGCTGCGCACGGTGGCGACGAGCGCAGGCGCGTCGCTGCGGCGCAGGGAAGAGCCTTGCAAAGTCACCTCGACGTGCGCGTCCTCCCGATCCGCCGCCACATGGACGCGTCGCAGGGCGTGACCGAAGCGCGCTTGCAGATCGACGAAGACATACTCGAGCGCGGCGGCGTCGGGTCCTCGCACGGCGTACTCGCCGCCGATCAGCTCAGAGCGGCGATGCACCCACAGGGACGCACGCGCGCGGCGCGCGCGTGCAAGCGCAGGAATTCGTCCACGCTCCCAAATCAACTCGGCAACCGGTCGGTCGGGGAGCAGCGCGCGCAGCGTCAGCTCGTCGTTTTGGCGGGTCAACGCGCCGATGAGAAAGCCAAGCGGGTCCGGCGTGGCGCCGCTGCGATACGCGACCTCGAGGTGAATGAAAGGCTCCGGCGCCGGCTCGAAACGCGCAGCAAAGCCGCGCATCGAAACGCCGCGCGCGTAGACAAGCCGGCTGCGCGTGCTCTCCTCAAAGCCGCTCGCCAGCGCCCGATTGCGCTTGCGCCCCTGGAGGTTGGTCGCCAGCCAGGCAGTCGCCAACAGCGCCAGAAGCGCCGCCACCCCCCAGGAGAACCATGGATTCTCGAACATGGGCGTCTTTCAGAATGAAATTGCTTGCGCAGATCGCTAAAAAGTCCCCGGCGGCGCACCGGTTTGCGGCGAGGAACCGCCCCGAATAAACTATCCCCAGTGAAGGAGTCGACGTCATGGCCGAACAATTCAAGAACAACGTAACACGGTTCCTCGACAGCAAAAAAGTGCGCTATCGGGTGCTCACCTACGACTACGATTCGGGCGTGCACTCTGCGGTCGAGGTGGCCGAGGCCGTCGGTCTGCCGCCGGAGCAGGTCTTTAAGACCCTAGTGGTGCTGCCCGATGAGCCGCGACGCAAGCCGATGCTTGTAATCATTCCCGGCCCGGCCACGCTTGATCTTAGAGCTTTCGCCCAGGCTGTCAACCTCAAAAAGGTCAAGATGGCGACGCACGAGCAGGCGGAGCAGATGACGGGCCTCAAGACCGGCGGCATCAGCGCGCTGGCGCTGATCAACAAAGGGTTCGACGTCTATCTGGACGAGCGCGCCCGGCGCTATGACGAAATCGCCGTCAGCGCCGGCCAGCGCGGGGCCAATCTCTTGCTGCCTGTCCAGGACCTGGCGCGTCTTGTCAACGCGCGCTGGGTGCGTCTGCCGGAGGAGACGAAATAACGGCGTGCCTTTCGCTCTCACTCCGCCGGGGCTCCGCCTTTCAACTTCCTCGGAACAGCCACAGAATCCACCATCGCTTGAATTAAGCAGAAGCCTCGCACCGGCCCCAGCCGGCTGCATCACGATTTGCCAGACAATCCATGGTTCTAAAAAATTGAAGGGGAACTGCTCATGCTAGCCACGATGGAGGAACAAAGCTCCGGCCTGAATTTTGACCTCACCGACGATCAGGTGATGCTCCAGAATCTCGCTCGCGACTTTGCACGAAAAGAGATCATCGAGTCAGGCGCGGCCGAACGCTATGACGTTTCAGGGGAATGGCCGTGGGATCTTTGGAAAAAAGCGCTGAAGGTGGGCCTTGTCAACCTGAACATTCCCGAAGAATACGGCGGCGTCGGCGCCAGCGTCCTGGAGGAGTGCATCGTGGGCGAGGAGCTCGCCTACGGCTGCTCCGGCATTCAGACTGCGCTCATGCTCAACCAGCTGGCCGTGCTGCCGATCTTGATCGCAGGCAACGAGGAGCAAAAGCAGCGATACTTCCCGAAGCTCACGCAAGAGGGCAAGATCATGTCCTACTGCATGACCGAACCGGACGCCGGCTCGGATGTCGCAGGCATCAAAACGACGGCGATTCGCAAGGGCGACCGCTATATCCTGAACGGGACAAAGACCTGGATCACCGACGGCCCGGTGGCCAGCTATTTCACCGTCTTCGCCAAGACGGACCCCAACGGCAGACACAAAGGCATGAGCTGCTTCATCGTCGAGCGCGAATGGAAGGGCGTCAGCACCAGCAAGCCGCTCGAAAAGATGGGGCAACATGCAGCGCAAGCCTGTCAGGTCTTCTTCGAGGACGTGGAGGTGCCGGTCGAAAATTTGCTGGGACGCGAAGGCGACGGTTTCATGATCGGCATGAAAGTCTTCGACAAGAGCCGCCCGCCTGTCGCCGCGGCCGCCACGGGCGTCGCTCGTCGCGCGTTGGACGAAGCGGTTCGCTACGCCAATGAACGGTACGCCTTTGGTCAACCGATCCACAGTTTCCAGGGCGTCGGCTTCATGCTGGCGGACATGAAGATTCGCGTCGAAGCCGCACGCGCGCTGACGTGGAAAGCGGCGTGGCTGATCGACCATGGACGGCGCAACACCATGGAGGCTGCAGTCGCGAAGGCCTACGCCGCAGACGCCGCTGTGCTCAACGCCCTCGACGCCGTCCAGGTCTTCGGCGGCAACGGCTATAGCCGCGAATATCCGGTGGAGAAACTGTTGCGCGACAGCAAGATCTATCAGATTTACGAAGGCACCACGCAGATTCAGAAGAGCATTATTCTGCGCGAGCTCTACAAGGGGTGAGCCTGGTCAAGGCGATGAAACAGCCTGCGCTCTGAGGCGAGGAGGATGGCGAGCGCAGTCGCTCCTTGCGCCGAACGATCAGGGTTTTACGGCTTTGATGTAGAACAAGCGCTGCTCAAAAAAGAGTTTATCCCCTTGCCGCCGGGCGTGAAGTCCGGCGGCGTCTGTTTCCAGACCCGCTTCGATCATCTCGCGCACGACCGTGCGCGTCTCCGGTTCCGCGTACATATCGTCCAACCATTCCTCCAGCTCGCGCTCGAAGACGGCGACCTGCTCCGCCTCGATGGCAAAACCTGCGCCCACCACCAGTTTGCGATATTGCTCGGCGCTGAAGATGGCGACATGGCTGGGATCGCGTTTCTCCTCAATCGCATTCTGCGTGGCGCGCTTCACCGGGTCATCTGTGCTTAGCAGATCTGCGAGGATCAGGACGCCCCCGTGCTTCAGCACGCGCGCGATCTCTTCCAGGATCAGCTGAGGCCGATGATTGTGATGCAGAACGAGCCGGCAGACGGCGGCGTCGAAGCGTTCATCTCGGAAAGGCAACGCATGCGCCGGTGCCAGGCGAAAACTGACGCGCGCGGCCGCCGGCGAGCGACTGCTGAGACGCATGAACTCGGCCGCCTCCAGCATTGCCGGACTGATGTCGATGCCGACAACCTCTCTCGCTCCCTCTTCGGCCAGCAGCAGCGACAGCTCACCGGAGCCGCAGCCGACATCGAGCACGCTCAATCCTTTGGGCAGCTGGGCGAATTTAAGCAGATGCTGCAGACGCTGGATGCGTTTTGCGTTGCGCGGCGGGTTTGTCTGCAACGAGGCGCGGCCATAGGCGGCGACGATGCGCGCAATGTCTTGCGCGATCTCGCCGCCGTTGTCTACGTTCAGAGTCGCCGTTCGCTGGCGCGGCGCCGGCGCCATCCCGACCGGCAAATGTTCACGGCGGTTCACATAAACCAGCGACCAGACGCCGTCCTGTCTGCGCAACTCTGTGATGGCGGTGTGGCTGACTGCAATCGGAAGCCCATGGGCGCCGGCGAAATGACGCACCGTGGTGGCGACGGCGTTGCCGCTGAGCACAATAGCAATGGACTTCCCCCAGTTGGCCTGGATGATAGCGTCCAATTCCTCGATCAGGCTGTGCAGATAGATGCCATAGGGCGAATCGGGTGGGATGGATGCCGGCGGATCGAAATGCAGAATGGTGCGCTCGTTGCGATCCCACATCCCTGGCAGCGCGAGATCCGATGGGAAGCGTCCTGGAATGCGCTCGTTCACCGTCACCGGAAGCCCAAGCGTTTGTCCGATGCGCTGTGCGGTGAGACGACTTTGGAGCAGCGGGGCGGAATAGAGCACGTCGATCGTCTCATGGGTCGCCAGCCATTGGGCAAGTTGAGTCGTCTGTTCCCAGCCGAAGGCGGTCAACCCGCTGTCGGCGATAGATTCACCGCGCTGCACCAGCCCGGTGTAACGATTCTGCATCCCCTCCGCATGACAGATCAGGAGGAGTCGCACCTCAAATGGTGAAGAGGAAAGATGATCGATCGACAGAAGAGGGTCCGGCGTAAATGACAAGTTGCTTACCCGCTATCCTTCAGCGCTCTTCAAGAAGCTTTTTAGTCATTTTTATGACGCGATCATACCAGAGACGAACCGAGTTGCCAAACCCCTCTGGGCCTCCAGGATTCCTCTCAAAGTCGCACTGTAATTATGTCAATCACGAGACGGAGCCAGTTCATGCAAAAAAGGAAGTCCAGGGTGGGAATGGAGCAACTGCTGTTGCAGTTGAGCCAGTGTGGGCTGTTCGGTTAGAAAAAAACAGTGCGAGACGCATCGACAATCTGAAGCGCCAAAACCGGGGAGGGGCATGGCCGTCTCCATTGCGCTCAACGTCTGCGCCCATCGGTGCTCCCATCGTTCGGCGCTGGCGACGAACCAGATTGCCCGGAGATCGCACGCCTGGCGCAAATAATCGATATGCCAGTGTGGACGCCGCAGCGGTCGCAGATGATGGCGCAGACGGACGCGCAGCCCTCCCGCTCCCAGGGCGCTGCCTACGTAAAGATACCAGCCGGGTTCAACCGTCAGATCGCCCAAACGCCCCACCGTCAACGCAGAGCGTTTCGGCGAAAAGAGAAGAAGGATATAGCTGCCCGGTTCGGCGGGCGCCAGGAGGCTCTCTTTCACAGCGAACACCCCTAAAAAGCAAAGCGCCTGGCAACCCAGGCGCCCACAGTGCATATCACTATCTGAATAGAGCGGGTGAAGAGACTCGAACTCTCAACCCTTTGCTTGGGAAGCAAATGCTCTGCCATTGAGCTACACCCGCAGATTCAAATAAAAGTATAGTCATGTCGGGCGTCGCTGTCAAATGAAGCGCAATTCGGTTCCGCTTTATTCCTTCCACCTTTCACGACGTTTTTGCCATGTGGAGAAAACAGGTATAGCATGAAAGATTATGCAAGATGCTCGTGATGCAACCAATGTTTGCATGCGTTGTAAGAAAAGTGATCTGAGATTCGTCGAACCATGTTTCTAGAGACCCTTCGCTCCCTTTGTCTTTCCCAGCCGGAACGAATCGCCCTCGAGCGCATCGACGATCCGACAGCGCCGCCTCAAGTTGTGCGTTATGGCGAACTGGAAGCGATGGTGTTGCGCACGATGGCGATGTTGCGACAGAAGGGCGTGCAACCCGGCGACCGCGTCGCCATCCAGCTTGGGAAAGGGTTGCCTTTCATCTGTCTGCATCTGGCGGCAATGCGGCTGGGCGCCATCTCGCTTCCTCTCAACACCGCCTACACGCCGAGTGAGCTGCTCTATTTTCTCCAGGATGCAGAGGCGCGGCTTTTTTTTACGGATGTTCTTCCTCAAAGCGCAATGCAGGAGCTCTCCATACAGGCGCCCTGCGTGCATGAGGTGATCGGGCTGGAAGGAAAGACGCAGAGCGCTTTCGAGCGCCTGCTTGCACCGTTCGCCGAGGCTGATGCAGCCGCCATTCCGTTGCCCGACGATCCCGACGCCACCTGCCTGATGATCTACACCAGCGGCACGACCGGTCGGCCCAAAGGCGCGGAGCTGACGCATCGCAATCTCACCGCCAATCTCAACAGCCTGCATGAGGCGTGGGGATGGCGGAGCGACGACGTGTTGCTGCATGTGCTGCCGCTTTTTCATGTGCATGGCCTGATCGTCGCCCTGCACGGCGCACTCAACGCCGGCGCGACCATCGTGCTGTTGACGCGCTTTGAGCCGCTGCAAACGTTGGAGCTTTTGGTGCAGAGGCCCTGCACGGTCTTCATGGGCGTGCCGACCATCCACCGTCGATTGGTGGAGGCGCCCGGCGCGGAACGATACTCGCTGCGGCATATGCGTCTTGTCACCTCTGGCTCCGACCGGCTGCCTGAAGAGCTCTTCCATCGCTTTGAGGAGCAGTTCGGCGTGCAGCTGCTCGAACGCTACGGCATGTCCGAGGCGGGCATGATTCTCTCCAACCCCTTGCATGGCGAGCGCCGCGTCGGCTCCGTGGGATTGCCGTTGCCCGGCGTCGAGGTGCGCATCGTCGATCCTGAGAGCGGCGCCCCTCTTCCTGACGGCCAGGTCGGCGAGGTGCAGGTGCGCGGCGACAACGTCTGCAAAGGCTACTGGCGCCAACCCGAGAAGACTGCTGCAGCTTTCACCCCGGACGGCTGGCTGCGCACCGGCGATCTGGGTCTGCGCCAGCCCGACGGCTATTTCACGCTTAAAGGGCGCTCCAAAGACTTGATCATCAGCGGCGGCTACAACGTCTATCCTTCTGAGGTGGAGCTTGTGCTGAACGAGCATCCTGCTGTAGAGACCAGCGCCGTGATCGGCTGCCCGGACGTGGAATGGGGGGAGCAGGTGACCGCCGTCGTCGTGCTGCGCGCGGGCGCACAGGCCAGCCCAGAGGAGATCATGCAGTTTTGCCGTGAACGCCTGGCTCCCTACAAGACGCCCAGGCGCGTCTTCTTTACCACCGACCTGCCGCGCAATGCGCTGGGGAAGGTGCAAAAAAGCGCTCTTCGCAACGCCTATTGTCAACGCCCGACGGAGCGCCTCTCTCCCCTGCCATGAGAACAAACATCTATCGCTGCAAGCACCCACAACGTTGCCCATTTAAGTTCTCACCCGACGAAACCGAGGCTCCACGATGAAGGATGCATCTTTGAACAACGGCCAAAATCGCCAGCGCCGCACCGGTGCGCGCGAAGAGCGAATGCGCCAGTTGATGAACTACATCCCCCAGCGGCGCATCGGCGTTTTTGACCATCTGCGCCCCCAACGCTGGAACTGGTATCTGGTGCGCAGGCCGATGGAGCGCACGATCGATCAACAGGCGCCCCAGCCGCTCACCATTCGACAGGTCAACAACCTGCGCCATTTCTGGCTCGACGGCATCTTTTCGGCTGCGAGCGAAGCCTTCTATCTGGCTTTCATTCCGCTCTTTGCGCTCGCCTATGGCGCCACCAACCAGCAGGTGGGCTGGATCACCGCTATCGGCAACCTGGCCGGCGCTGCGGCGCTCTTTCCCGGCGCCCGGCTCATGGAGAAGACCGGCAACCGCAAAGGAATTGTGTTGTGGAGCGGCGGGGGGGTGGCGCGCCTAACGCTCCTGCTGCTTGCGTTGCTGCCGTTGCTCACATTGCCGCCGACGATCGCCATCCTGGCGATTACAGCGCTCAACGGCCTGCGCGCTTTCGCTGCGAACTTCGCCAATCCGGCCTGGACTGCGCTCGTGGCCGACCTCGTGCCCGAGTTCATGCGCGGCCGCTACTTCAGCATCCGCAACTTGACCATGGGGCTGGCGACGTTGATCTTCTCGGCTGTCGCCGGCTGGCTGATCCGGACGGGCAACCAATGGCAGGCGGACCCGTATCTCGGCTATCAATTGAGCTTTTTCATTGCCTTTTTGCTGGGCATGGCGGGCACCTATCAGTTTGCGCGGATACGCGAGCCTCGCACTGCTCAACACGCGGAACAGGTGCGCCAGACCGGCAGTCTGAGCGCGGCGCTCAAAAGCAGCCCCGGTTTTCTGGGTTTCGTCGTCAGCGGCTTTATCTGGAACCTGGCGCTGCAGATTGCGGCCCCGTTTTTCAACGTGTACCTGGTCACGCACCTGGGCGCCGATTCAAGCACGGTCGGCCTCTTCGCCAGCATTTCCAGCCTGTCGGCCATCGGCGGTCAGATCTTTTTTGGAAAGCTGCTCGACCGTCGCGGCGCCGTCTTTTTGCAGCTCGTGACGGGCTTTCCCATCGTGCTCCTGCCGGTGGCCTGGGTGTTTTACACCGAGGCGTGGCAGGCGGGGGTCAACAATCTCTTCGGCGGCTTTTTGTGGGCGGGCTTCAACCTGGCGAATTTCAACCTTCTGCTGCAGGTGACGCCGAACGTCGGCAGAGCGCGCGCGGTGGCGCTCTATCAGACAGGCGTCTTTGCAAGCGCGTTCATCGGACCGCTATTGGGAGGCTACCTGGCGGATACAGTCAGTTTTCATCTCATCTTCTTGCTGTCCGGCGCCGGGCGGCTGGCCGGCATGCTCCTTTTCCTGTTGATGACCTTCATCCCGCTGCAGCGTCTGGCCAGAGCCCAACAAGGAATAAGTGCAGAGGGCAGCGCTGCAGCGTGAGAGTTCTAAAGCGCTTCTGCGTGAAAAGGCGCAAAAACATCTTCTGGGAAGCCTTGAGCTTCCCAGAAGATGCCTGGCGAGGTGTGCGTCTGTGATGTCTTGCGATTTACCAGCGATTGCGGTCTCTGTTGTAGTCGTTGCGTGGACGCGCTTGCTGGCGTCCGCCGCGGGAGCCGCTCTCCTCGCGTGGCCGCGCCTGGTTGACCTTCAAGCGTCGCCCACCCACTTCTTTGTCGTTGAGGGCGTTGATGGCCGCCAACGCTTCGCTGTCCGACGGCATCTCAACGAAACCGAAGCCCTTCGACTGGCCGCTTTCCCGGTCTCGGATGATCGATGCTGAGGTGACAGCGCCGTAGGCTTCAAACGTCCTGCGCAACTCATCCTCGGTGGTGCGATACGACAGATTTCCAACGTAGATGTTCATAGGTTCCTTTTCCAACAATAGAGCTTGATACAAAATACTTTTCAGGGAGAACGAAGGATGATGAACCGATTCCGATTGCGATACGACACGCTACACCAGCCAAAATACGCCCGCGACACGAAGATAGCGAGGGATCTTTTGCATCTCAAATCAAAAGTGAAAGTTTCGGTGTGAGAAACGCCATCGAGGCATCAGACCACTTCAGAACGCCATCCAACCATCACCGCGGCGTCCATTCGATGGCGAGAATGGAGGCGAGGAAACGTGGAGCGTACAACCACGGCCTCATCGAGCCGCTATCACAGATTATCTCCGATTGTAGACTGTCTGGCGTGTTGTGTCAACCCCGAAAAAGTGGGAAAACGAAAAAGATCATCCTGTAGCTCGTCACGCCGTTGACCGTCCCCTTGACCCGCCGGCCGTCGCCGTCGTAGACGAAGCCGGCGCTCGCCGCCCCGCTCACCCCCCACCAGCCGGTTCTCGGCGTCGTAGACAAAGCTCAGCGTCTGCCCGCCGGACGTGCGGCTCACCCCTGCGCCATCATTCCTCCCCCAGCCTTCGCCACAGCGACTCTCCGCTCCGCTCTGCGATCAGGAAGCGGCGCTCTCCCGCCGTGCCCACGCCGGTCACCGTGTAGCGCCCTTCTTGCAGGCCGATATAGGCGCCGAAAATTTCGTCCGTCAACAAGCGCCATTCTTGCGCCTGGACGGGATCGCCGGCTTGCAGAGCGGTCCAATCTGCGGGAATTTCGATGGCGATGATTTCATCGTCGAGGTCGAAGCGCGCAGTGCGGCAGCCATCGTTGACGCGCGGGATGCGCAATCGATGGCTCAGGTCGAAGATTTCGGCGCGCGCGCCCAACGGCGCCACCTCGCGCACGCGCTTGCTGCCCACCAGCCAGATCAACGCAAAGCGCGAGGCGTGAATCCGATTCAGCTCGTTGCGGAAGGGATAGAGGTTCGGCGTAAAATGAAAGGCCACCGCCTTGAGCAGGCCGAAATTGAGCGCCGCATTCGGATACTGCAACGGGTCCGCCGTCCAGGAGACGACGCCGACGCCCTCGCGCCAGGCCAGTTCAGCCTGCTGTTTTTTCAGCAGATTGGCAATGCGCAGCCCTCGATATTCCGGCAACACCCCAAGCGTCTGCGACTCGATGCGAAACGCGCCGTTGAAACGCTCTTCCCAATCCGCCGGCAAAGGGACGCCTCCGAAGGAATAGAACCCAAACAGGAACCCCGCCGTCTTGCCGTCGACGCGGGCGACCAGGGATGTGCCTGCGCCGAATTCAGAGGAGTGAATATCGCCGGGGTAGAGAAACTCAACCGCAGCGCCCCAGACCCGCTGCTGAATCGCCCGGCTTTCGGCCGCCTCAAACTCATCGGGGCGGCCGATCTCGACCATGCCGTAGGAGACGGAAGTGCGATAGTAGGAGAGCCCTCCCGTCGGGTCGTAGAAAACGATCGACGCATCGGGCAAAACGCGTCGGCAGGCCGCCACCATGGCGTGAGCATCGACCGCGCCTTCGCAAACCGAGTGAAAGCGGAGCGTGTAGGTCCTGTGGACGCGGTCGCCGTTGCGGCTCAGGCGGCGCGGGAAGAGAAAGCCCACCCCCACCGTCGCAGCGCCGCGGCGGAAGATCGCCAATTTGCCGCCGATTTTGCTTAAGGTGACGTACAGAAAATGATAAGGAAAGAGCGCCGGGTTGGCGCTCAATCCCAGCAGGATGCCTGCCCGCTCCAGCTCATACGCCCAGCGAGGATGCGAGGCGTCCAACAGCGTCACAGCAACATCGGTGGAGGTTGGCCGGACTTCTGTATGAAGAGCTGCGTCTGCTTCCATGGCTCAAGCCCCATCAAGAGGAAGAACCGGCTCGCGCCTGTCGCGCTGCATACAGCACGATGCTGCCGGCCACGGCGGCGTTCAAGCTCTCGACGCGGCCCCACATCGGCAGGCGCACCAGGAAGTCACATTTTTCACGCGTCAGGCGGCTGAGCCCCTCCCCCTCGTTGCCGACCACGACCGCAAGTGCTCCATCCAGCCGGGCCTGAGCCAACGGCGGCGTCGAGGGGTCGCTGTCCAGCCCGACGACCCAGACGTTGCGCTTCTTCAGATCCTCAATGACTCGATTGATATTGACGACCTGGGCCACCGCCAGGTGCTCGACCGCGCCGGCGCTGGCGTTGCTGACCGCAGGGGTGATGCGCGCTGCGCGCCGCTCGGGAATGATCACGCCGTGAACGCGCACTGCTTCGGCGGTGCGGATGAGCGTCCCCAGGTTCTGCGGGTCTTGCAGATGGTCCAGGATGAGCAAGAGCGGCGGCTCGTTTGCCGCTTTGGCAGCACGCAGACAATCTTCCACCTCCACGTAGGGATATTCGCCCACCTCCAGCGCCACGCCTTGGGCGTTGACGCGCTCGCTGCGCAGACGGTCGAAGAGGCCTCCGCTGATGAGGCGCACAGGAATCTTGAGGCGTTCGGCCTCGGCGACGATCTGAGCAATCGGCCCTTCCTTCGGCGCCGTCTCCGGCTGTTTGCTTTCCACCCAGAGGCGAAAGATGCGACGTCGATTGGCGCGCAAGCATTCCAGGACGGCGTGACGGCCGTACAACAGCTCGCTCATTCGGCCTCGAATCTCCAGCGGGTGCCTTCGGGGGTGTCCTCCAAGACGACGCCGAGCGCCTTGAGCCCGTCGCGCACCTTGTCCGCCAGCGCCCACTGCTTGGCCTGACGCAGCTCGTTGCGCACGCCGATCAACAGCTCGATGAAGGGCTGCGCCGCCACGGTTGCGCCGGCGTCGGCGGCGGGTTCGGCCAGCGTCAGTCCCAGCACGCCCGCCAGCTCGCGCAGGGTGTGTTGCGCAGCGACGAAGAAAGGTCCGGCCACGCCCGCCGTGCGCGCGCTGTTGATGGCGCGCACCAGGTCAAAGAGCGCAGCAATGGCGCCCGCCGTGTTGAAGTCGTCGTCCATCGCCTCGACGAAAGCGACGCGCGCGTCCTCCGTGGCGATGCGCAGTTTGTCCGCCGCCTCTCCGGTGGTGATGGCGCCCTGAGGCGGACGCAGCCCGCTGCGCAGCCGCGCCAGGCTTCGCTCTGCGCTTTCCACGGCCTCGTCGCTGTAAACGACCGGCTTGCGATAGTGGCCGGTGAAGATCAGGAGGCGCAAGGCGTCGGCGCTGTGCTCCTTGAGAAATTCATCGATGGTGATCAAGTTCCCCAGCGACTTGCTCATCTTCTCGCCGGAGAGCTGCAACATGCCGTGATGCATCCAGTAGCGCGCAAATGGCTTGCCGGTGTAGCTTTCGCTCTGGGCGATCTCGTTTTCGTGATGCGGGAAGATCAAGTCGTTGCCGCCGCCGTGAATATCGACGACTTCGCCGAGGTGATGCAGGCACATGGCGGAGCACTCGATATGCCAGCCGGGACGCCCACGCCCGAAAGGGCTATCCCAGGCCGGTTCGCCTGGCTTGGCGCTCTTCCATAGCGCAAAGTCGGCCGGATGCTCCTTGCGCGGGTCTTCTTCGATGCGCACGCCCGCCAGCGCCTCCTCCAGCCGGCGGCCGCTCAGCTTGCCGTAGTCATTGTCTTTCGTCACGCGAAAATAGACGTCGCCGTTCAGCCGGTAGGCGTACCCTGCTTCGAGCAGCCCGGAGATCATCCGAATGATCCAGTCCATCTCGGTGCTGACGCGCGGATAGACCGTGGCGGGCATGACGTTCAAGTCGCGCAGGTGACGCAGATATTCCTCGGCGTAATGGTTGGCCAGCTCGAGCGGATCGCGGCCCTCTTCCGCAGCGCGACGGATAATTTTGTCATCGACATCGGTGAAATTGGTGACGAACTTCACCTCATAGCCTTTGTAGAGCAGATAACGGCGCACCATGTCGAAGACGATCGCCGACATGGCGTGGCCGATGTGCGCGTCTGCGTAGACGGTCGGCCCACACACATACATGTTGACTTTGCCAGGCTCCAGAGGAACGAACTCCTCAACTCGTCGCGAGAGCGTGTTGTAGATGCGAAGCGCCATGAACCATTCCTGTCCGTGATTCGGTGACCGATTGATAGAAATTGAACAAGCTACTCTGGCGTAGCGAAGATCAGGCGGCCGGCGTTGGTCTGCAGCACTTTGGTCACCTGCACCAGCACCTCGCTGTTGAGATGGCGACGCCCATTTTCCACGACGACCATCGTGCCGTCTTCCAGGTATCCTACGCCCTGCCCGAACTCCTTGCCTTCCTGGATAATTTTCAGCGGAATGACTTCTCCAGGCAAATAGACGGACTTGACGGCGTTCGCTAATTCGTTGATGTTGAGGATGCGCACGCCTTGCAGGCGCGCCACGCGGTTGAGGTTATAGTCGTTGGTGATGATCAGCGCGTTGTACTGCCGCGCCAGGCTGATCAGTTTGTCATCCACCTGCTGTGCGTCGCCGGGGTCATCGTCGATGAAATTAATGGCGACCTCCGGGGTGTTCTGGAGGCGGTCGAGCACCTCCAGCCCGCGGCGGCCGCGGTTGCGACGCAGGCTATCCGGCGAATCGGCGATGTATTGCAGCTCATTCAACACAAAGCGCGGCACCGTCAACGTGCCGAGCAGGAAACCGGTTTTGGCCACGTCGGCGATGCGGCCATCGATGATGACGCTGGTGTCAAGCAGGAGCATTGGCCCGTTCAATGGCGCCGATGCAACTTCAGAGCGGGCGCCGCCGGCTCTCTGTTCTGCGTTGCCGCGCAACAGACTGAAAAAATCGTGCTTGCGCAGCACCAGGATCGCTGCGCCCAGATAGCCGCACATAAAGACAAGCACCAGCGGCACGACGTTGCCGAACGGCGCAGGCAGCTGCGACACGGGGACGCTGAGCAACGCTGCGATCAACAGCCCAAAGGTGATGCCGATCAGCCCCGCCACCAGATCGATGATCGGCACCCGACGCAGTGCGCTCTGCGCCGCATCGGCCGGTGCGCGCACCAGCCACGGCGCCAGCAGAAAACCAAAAGCCGCCCCCAGCAGGGTGAAAGGGATCACCAGCTGCCAGGAGTCGATCTGCAGCCCCGGCGCGCGCGAAAGGACCAGGCCAATTTCCCATCCAATAAAACCGTACAGCGCCGTTCCTATAATGCGCAGGAGCGGGCTAAAACGCATATCCAATAACTCCTGTCCAGAATAACTCCCCAACAATTCCTGATAAATGCAACTGCGCTTGCGCCGTAATTATACCGATTTTTTTCATGTTGCGCAGCTTTTCTGAATGTTGCATGGCCTTTGTCGATGAACGCAGCCGGACAACACCTAGGTGCATTGACGGAACCCTGCTTGCGATCCTCTTCACCGCAGCCGGCGCCGGGCGTCCGCCTCCCGCCTGTTTGACCCTATTCAGTTTGACCGGATGTGGTGTACATGGGACAATACGGAGCAGAATAACGAGCAACAGGTAATGTTTATGCAACGTAGAGTTTTGCTTGGCGTGTTTGCGCATCCAGATGACGAAAGCTTCGGGCCGGGCGGCACGCTGGCGCATTATGCACGCTTGGGCGTCGATGTCCACGTCGTTATCGCCACGGACGGCATCGCCGGCTCCGTAGACGATCAAGGACGGCTGCAAAACCATCATACGCTGGCGCAAGTTCGCTCGGCGGAACTGGCGAGGGCCGCCACCATCCTGGGATTGAAGAGCATCTGGTCGCTCCGTTACCGCGACAGCGGCATGCGCGGCTCGCCGGAGAATCAGCATCCCGACGCGCTCCTGCAACAACCGATCGCACAGGTCGCTCGCGAAATTTTGGACTATATCGAGCGACTGTCGCCTTCGGTGGTGGTCACCCACGATCCGTTCGGCGGCTATGGGCATCCCGACCACATCCGCATCTGTGAGGCGACCACAACTGCATTTTACCTGGCGCGCAACAGGGCGTCCACCGACGATTGGACAGCGATTCGACCGCAAAAGCTGTACTACAGCGCATTCCCCAAGCATCTGATCAAGGTCGCCATTCCGCTGATGCGCCTGGCCGGCCAGGACCCGACGGCGGTGGGACGCAATCGCGACATTAACCTGGTGGAGATCAGCCGGTGGGCGACTCCCGTGACGACGACAATTGACATCACCGACTCGTTGCCGATCAAACAGGCGGCGAGCGAGGCGCACGCCAGCCAGTATGCAGGCGGACCGGGTTGGCTGGCGATCGTGCCGGCGCAAATTCGTCAGAAACTCGCCAGTCGCGAGCAGTTCACGTGCGTCTTCCCAGGCGTCGAGGGAAAAGAGACCGATCTCTTTGCCGGCTTGCCTTGACCGCTTGATTGCAGCTATCAGGGAAAGGGTAGTGCGTGATGCGTGGTGCGTGTTGCGTGGTGCGTGATTCGTAATGATCGCTTACGCAACACGCAATATGCAGCTCGTGATATGCAGCACGCTCAAGCAACGAATTCACCGCGATCATGATCGAAATTTCTGCACCGATCTATATCGGCGACGTGGTGGAGATGCGCAAGCCGCATCCTTGCGGCGGCAAGCAATGGGAAGTCGTGCGCGTCGGCGCAGACATCGGCGTGATCTGCCTGACGTGCGGCCGTCGCGTCCTTCTGCCCAGGCGGAACTTTGCGCGCGGGGTCAAGAGGTTCCTCCGCCGGGGAGCGCCTCCACCTTCAGAGCTGTGAACCCACCCAGAGGTGCATGATGCAGAGAGCTGAGCTGGTGAGTTATCTGGACGACTATCTTCGCATCCACGATTTCAAAGATTACGGCCCTCAAGGGCTGCAAATCGAAGGGCGCGGCGAGGTGCGCAAAATTGTCGGGACGGTTGACGCTCAAATGCCCTGCGTGGAAGCGGCGTTGAGTCGCGGCGCCGATCTCTTGCTCGTGCATCATGGCGTCTTTTGGGGAGCGGCGCAGCGCCTCGTGGGCAATTTCGCAACGTTGGTGCGCGCGTATCTTGTCGCCGGTCTCAACCTGTATGCAGCCCATCTGGCGCTCGACGCCCATCCGGTCGTCGGCAACAACGCCGAACTGGCGAGGCGACTGGGGTTGACGGTCGAAGGCATGTTCGCTCCGGTCAACGGCGCGCCGATCGGCGTCATCGCCGTGGCGCCCGATGGCGTCAAATTCGATTATCTGGTGGATCGCTTCGAGCAGAACGTGGGGCCTGTGCGTCTGGTGCAGGCGTATGGGCCGCGCATCAGCCATAAAATCGGTATCCTCAGCGGTGCAGGCGCTCGCGAAATCCCAGCCGCCGCCGCGCTGGGCTGCGATACGTTTCTCACGGGGGAGACCTCACACGCCGAGTATTACGCAGCTCAAAACGCCGGAATCAACGTGATCTACGGCGGACACTACACAACGGAAACCGTCGGCGTGCAGGCGCTCGGTCAACATCTGCAGGAAAAATTCGACCTGGAGTTTGAGTTCGTCGATCTGCCCACAGGGCTGTAATGACCGCGTTTGCAGTGAGTTTGCAGAGGGGCGCGCAGTGCACCGGCGCCCCTTGCAACTCCATGCAAAGACTCCAGGCCATCTTACCCTTCGAGCGGCATGGGACGCACGCCCAGTTTCTCTTGCAACAGACGCGCAATTTCGCCGGGTTCGGCATGGCGACCCGTCGCCTTCTTACTGTAAATTACAGCGTCACCGGCAAGCACCTCGAAGCGCCCGCCGCCGGAGGGAATCAGCGTCAGCGTGCGGATGTAAGGAGTAAACAGATTCAAGAGTTCGCCCGTCAAACTGAGGGCTCGAGGGGTGTAGTTTCACATCACACAATATTCGATGCTGAGATCGAACTTCTCCATAACGCCTCCTTTCCACAAAACAATTCTCCGAGATCCATGCGCTGCAGCCTCGGGAACGAATCCGATCGCCGCTTCGTTGATGTTAAACGATGTTTTAATTTGAGCCAATCCACAGATAATGTTATTGTAACTTCATGAATGACACTTCGACAACGAATCAAGCTTCCTCTCTTTCCACCGACGACGACGTCCTCAATTCCCAAAATTCGCCAGGCTCCGCTCAAGAAAGCGGGTCGAGACCGGTTCGCACGTGGAGCCGTCGCTTCTTTTTGCATGGAGCCATGAGCGGCATGGCCGCCCTGGCGCTCGCCGCCTGCGGACGCAGTCAACCTACCGCGACGCCGTCGCCGGCCGCAACGCCGTCATCCGCCCATGCCTATACGAAGTACCTGCCGCTAATCTTCGCCGGCGAGGCGGAGGTGGCCGCCGCCGAGCCGCCGCTCCTCCCCACGCCGACCGAGACGCCGCGACCCACCGACACGCCCCCTCCCACCCCCACGCCGCAGGCGACGCCTTTTCCGCCTGGGCCGCCCAGCAAACTGGGCTTATTCGTCGGCCACAATCACCCCAGCATCTTCGAGCTGCTGGAAACGCAGGCCGTCACGGTGGTGAAGACGCTGGAATTGGACGCCACCTTCGTCGCCGACATCAAGCGCATCTCGCCGCGCACGCGCATCATCGGGCGCATCTCGCTCGAGCAGATCAATCTGGCCACCCTGGACCCCATTGCGGAGGCGCGCCGCTTCGTGGAGACGCTGCTTCCCCTGGCCGACGACCCGGCGCGACGGCCCTACTTCGACGGCTGGGAGTCTTACAACGAACCGGTCGCCGCCAATGCTGAAGAGATGGCGCGCTTCGCCGACTTTGAAGCCGAACGCACGCGGCTGCTCGGCGAGCGCGGCATTCGCAGCGTGATCGGCAACTTCGGCGCCGGTCAGCCACCGCTGGAGCTGTGGAGCGCCTTTTTCCCGGCGCTTCAGGCCG
>Ga0209721_1000133_pt1 | contig 75295 bp, 68 predicted proteins | sample TshhotsprinmetaG_FD_184139 | JGI IMG/M metagenome (GOLD analysis project Ga0209721, IMG submission 184139) | Hot spring microbial communities from South Africa to study Microbial Dark Matter (Phase II) - Tshipise hot spring metaG (SPAdes)... | ecosystem: Environmental > Aquatic > Thermal springs...
CTTCTGAAACTGATCTTTGAATTGCATGTTTAGGACTTTGCAGACGAGGAAAATCTGAGCGTATAAACGCTGTATCAACAAGATTTCCTGTTTCGTAATCAAATGCCATGACACGGTCAAAGGTCCAGCACGGAATAAGAAGAAGTTTGGATGAAGTAGGTTGAGACAGTTGTATTTTTTCTGATGTGTTATCGATTACTTTTCCATCTGAATAAACAATTCTAGCCTTTGAAAGGTCATACCTTTTTGAAATATTTTCAAAATAGTCAATGAAACCTCCCTTAGCTGGATGTAAAAAATTGTTTATAACGGAATAAATTACTTTTCCATTATGAACATCTTTTGCTTCAATAAAGGCAGTTCCAGGAATGTAGATGCTTATAGGTAAGTTTTTTCTATGTGCTTCTGCTCGAGCTTGATGTAAAATTGTGGGATTCAACTCAACCTTTTGAATTAATTCCTCGAAAGTGATATTTAGCTGAGCGTACAGGTTAATCGAAAAAATTACAAGAATAAAAAATGTTAAAAAATTCATATCAACCTCCTAAAAATTAACAGTAAGTTAAAAATAATACTGTCAAAATCAAATATTATAACAATAAACATCTAAAGCAGTAATTAGTACTAGTGAAAAGATAATTAAATCTTGATATTTTGCCTTGAATAATAATGAGCTAGTTGTTGATTTATTGATTATTTTTTAATTCGTTGTAAAATTTAATTAGATTAGAAAAAATTTGAATTGAGCAAAATGAAAAAGACAATAATTTTTTCCTTAGTTTTCATGGTTTCATCAATTTTCTCTCAAAGAAAGGACACGTTAATAATTTTTTCTGAGATAATGTTTTACAATTCCACCTCAATTCCAAATGGTGAGTTTATAGAACTTTACAACACCAGTTACACGGATACAATAGATATAGCGAATTGGAAAATTAAATATTACACTTCTTCACCTAACTTAATTGTTAGTGCAGGTGTGGGGACTCGAATAAAACCAAGACAATATGCGGTTATTTTTGAAGGTGATTATGTTTCAGGTTATAATGTTCCTTCGGGTGCTTTAATTCTTCGTGTCTCAGGAAATAATTTTGGTACAACTGGAATGGCTAACACAGCAGATAGAGATGTTCATTTATTAAACGCATCAAACGACACTGTTTGGTCATATTTTTATACTGCCAATAACTCTGCAGGCTATTCTGATGAGAAAATAATTATGATTGGGAGTAACATAGCATCAAATTGGTCAAATAGTTTAGTTTTAAATGGAACACCAGGCGCAGCAAACAGCGTTTCGCCCAAAGAATACGATATACAAGTTGCTTCAATTGTAGCCAAACCATTATATCCTGTAATTAATGATGATATTTCTATAAGTGCGATAATTAAAAACTTGGGACTCCTTAATGCTACAAATTTTTCCGTTTCGTTTAAATATGATTTAAATAATGATAGAACATGGGATGTTTTTGTACCTGCAAAAAATATTTCTCTTTTAGTAAGTAAAGATTCAATTGTTGTTGATTCTGATTCTCTAATTAAACGAATTCAAAGTCCTGCTCGCGTCCTTTGCGAGATTAATTTTGACTTGGACCAAAACAGCGCAAATGATACGTTAAGTTTAATCATTGAACCTGGTCTTCCAAGAAATTCTATTGTGATTAATGAAATTATGTTTGATCCACGAACTGGTGAACCAGAGTGGATTGAACTTTTTAATAATACAAATAATGAGGTTAATCTCAATTCATGGGAAATTTCCGATGTTTTAGCATCACCTACAGTTGTTAGAATCACCAATGATGATTTTTATTTTCAACCTAAGTCTTTTCTTGTTATTGCGGTGAATTCCAAAATATTTGATTATTATGATTCAATTCCTTCACCAATTTTTTATGTTTCAATACCAGCCTTGAATAATGATAAGGATGGTGTTGTAATTTATGATAAAAGGGGAGCAGTGATTGATTCTGTTTTTTATTTTTCAAGCTGGGGGGCATCAAAAAAATCTCTTGAAAGAATCAGTGTAGAGTTACCTTCAAATTTGCAATCTAATTGGGCAGCGTCCATTGCTGATAGTGGTGCAACACCTGGCAGAACAAACAGTGTTTCTAACGTAAAAAGTTATGCCAGAAATTCAATTGTCATAAATGAAATTATGTACGAACCTTTATCAGGTAATGCTGAGTACATTGAATTATATAATTCTTCCAACGACACTATTAACTTAGCCGGTTGGCAAATCAAAGAGAAAAGTAATAATACCTTTTTCCTTTCCAGCAGAACTTTTTACCTACTACCTGATGAGTATTTTATTCTGGTTTCAGATTCATCAATATTTTCAATTTTCCCTTACCTTAAGGATTTGCCTTACAGGCAATATATTAGAATTAATCAAAGTTCAGACCTATCTCTTTCTAACACTGGAGATATCATAACTCTAACAGATCTTTTTAGGAATGTAATAGATAGTGTTTCTTATTTACCTTCCTGGCATTATAAAGATATTGAGGATACACGTGGGCGAGCTCTTGAAAGGATCAATCCAATTCTAAATTCAAATGATGAAAAAAACTGGAGCACTTCCACAAATTATCATGGCGGTACACCACTCATGAGAAATTCAGTTTTTACCAAAGTATTACCTTCAAAATCTAAGGTAGAGTTTTCGCAAAATCCATTTTCACCTGACTTCGATGGATTTGAAGATTTCACTGTGATTACTTATAAATTGCCAATTGAGACTTCGAAAATTAGAATCAGAATTTATGATTCATATGGTAGGTTAGTTAGAACTTTGGTTGATAACCAACCGTCATCCTCTGAAGGCATGGTTACATTCGACGGGCTCGATGATGAAAAAAATCCTTTACGTATTGGCATTTATATCGTCTCATTGGAAGCCTTTAATCTTCAGCATGGTGTTATTGAAGCAGTTAAAAAGCCCCTAGTTGTAGCTAAAAAGCTAAAATGAGAATTGAGTATTTTTTTAATTTGATTATAAAGTAGCATATCATCCATAATAATGCAAAGTTTTAAGTGAAGATTTATGGTTTCGAAAACCATCGCCCCAAGCACTTCTAAAATTGTTAATAATAAATTTCTCATTTGAAAAAATTTGTTTTAAACTTTAAAAATTCTGTCAAAAAATGGGAATTTCGTTTGGAATTCTCAAAAATTTTTAATTGAGAAGGGAGTTTTTTTTTCGTAATTTTCGTAGAATAATAAAGGATTTTCGAATGGAATTTAAGGTTAATACAAAGGAATTTGAAAGAGTTTTATCTCAATTGATCCCGATTATTCCGTCAAGGACGCCTCTTGTTATTTTGGAACATTTTCTTTTGTCAATTCGTGATAATTTACTGATTGTTTATGCAACTGACTCCAATATTGCTTTTCAGACATCCATACCTGTAATTTCAAATGGAGACTTTGAAGCCACAGTTCCTGCACGTTTGCTCCACGATACTGTGAAAAGTTTACCGGATACAGATATTAAAATCGTTTTTCAGGAAAGCGATAAAAGAATGGTTATTCATACTGATACTGGTAAGTTTTCACTCGTTTATGCTAGTCACGATGAATTTCCTAAACTTCCCAAAGTTGAAGAAAAATTATCATTTAATATCTCTGGAGAAAAATTAAAATACGCCCTTGAAACCACGGATTTTGCCTACGACCGAGAAAGTCAGCGTTTATCTTTGACAGGTATTTTAATGGATATAAAGACAGATAAGGTGGTTTTTGTTTCTACTGATGGTCATAGACTTGTTAAACTTTCATTTAAAAATATAACAACTGATTTTGAAGCTCAGATAATAATTCCTGGTAAATCAGCTAATATTTTGTCAAAACTTCTTGATGAGAAAGAGGTGCGTATTATTGTTAGTGAAAAACTGGTAAAATTTGAGATTGATAGTAGTGAATTTATTACTCGAATTATAGAGGAAAAATATCCTAATTATGAAAGCGTTATTCCACTCGAAAATGAGAATGTACTTAAAGTAAATCGGGAAGACTTACTTAAAGTATTGAAACGAATTTCTCTTTATACGCATTCCAAGACAAGGCAAATTAAATTCACACTGGATAAAGATATCCTAAGTGTATTTGCTGAGAATATGGAGATGGGAAGTGAAGCAATCGAGAAGATGCTTTGCGAATACTCAGGCGAACAAATGACGGTTGCATTTAAAGTGGATTTCTTAATTGATATACTAAATAACATTTCTACAAATGAAGTTTACTTTAAACTTGATAAACCGGTTCGACCTTGTTTAGTTGAACCTTTAACTCAAAATGAGAATGAAAACCTGCTTATGCTAGTAATGCCAATGAGAATAAATGCTTAGTAAGTTTAACCTTTTAGCGATGAGAGTGTGTTTAGGTTTTAATAATGTTCTTGAATTTTTTATTTCTTGTGAATTTTCGATTACATAGATCAACTAATCTTCAGTTTTCGGAAGGACTCAACTACATCGTTGGAGGAAACGGACAGGGGAAGACAACAATTTTAGAGTCAATTTATTACATATCTACAACGAAAAGTTTCAGCGCAAATTCCGATTCCGAAGTTGTTAATTTTGAGGAAGATTATTTCGAAGTGAAAGGTAAAATTATCGATTTAACTGAACAAATGATTGTAATTCGTTATAATAGAGAAGAGAATAGGAAATATTATTCATTAAACGGTAAATTAGTAATATCACCACAAGATGTGATTGGTAAATTTCCTGTGGTTCTACTTTCTCCTGCTGACTCAAAAATTACTGAAGAAGCTCCACAGGAAAGAAGAAAATTTATCGATTCAATAATCTCACAAATAAGCAAAACCTATTTATCTGATTTGTTGGAATATAAAAAAATACTTAAACAAAGAAGTTCCTTACTTTTTCAAATTAAGGAACGGGTTACCGCAGATTTATACATAGAACTTGATGCCTGGACTGAACGCTTGATTCAAATAGGCGTTCAGTTGATTCGTGCTAGAAAATCTTTTATAAATGAATTTAATCAATACGTAAAGAATGTTTATCAGCAGATAATGAATGGATTGGAAGAACCAGAAATTATTTATGAAACTGTTGCACACGAATCGGATGATGATCTTGTAGATGCTTTCAAGCAGGAATTAAAAAATCAAAAAGAGAATGAATTTCGTCGAGCAGTAAATCTAGTTGGTCCACATCGAGATGATTTAAGATTTTTGATCAATGGGAAAGATTTGCGTGTCTATGGTTCACAAGGACAACACAAAACATTTCAAGTCGCATTGAGATTTGCTGAGTATTTTTTTCTTCAAAAGAAACTAAACAAAAATCCTTTCTTTTTGCTGGATGACATTTTTGGTGAGCTGGATAAATACAGAAGCTCAAAAATTAGTGAACACTTATCTGAACTTGGTCAGACTTTCATAACGTTAACAGATTTTTCTAATTTGAAGGAATTGCAAAAGACATCACGTGATCAAATTTTGTTTATAGAAAATGGGGAGCTTGTTGATGCCAGGTAATTTTGTCAAAATTGATGAAGCGCTGAAAAAATTAATTGTTATGCTTGGTTATTCAGATTTAATGGAAAAGTTTGATGTTTTCAGAGCATTTGAGGAAGTTTTAGGAAATACTATTCTGGAGTTCGTAAAAATTAAAAATTATGACAAAGGAATATTGGTCTTAGAAATTGAAGATCCTGCGTGGAAGAATGAAGTTTTTTATATGCGGGAAGATATTAAAGACAAAATCAATCAATCATTAAAAAAAGAAGCAATTAAACAAATTAGAATATTGTAACTATGACAAAGGTGAAATCGAAAAAAAAGAAAGAGAGTGCAAAGGTGGAAAAAGAAAAAATTAAGAAAAAAGATTTGAAAAAATCTGATAATGAATTTAAGACAGATGAGTATAGTGCTGAAAGTATTCATGTTCTTAAGGGTCTTGAAGCAGTTAGAAAAAGACCGGCAATGTACATTGGAGATACTGGTTCTAGAGGACTACATCATCTTGTATATGAAGTAGTTGATAATAGTATTGATGAAGCATTAGCTGGTTTTTGTAAAAATATTGTGGTGATAATTCATAAAGGTAATTCCATAACAGTGGAAGACGATGGTCGGGGAATTCCTGTAGATATTCATCCTACAGAAAAACGTTCAGCTCTTGAAGTAGTAATGACGGTTCTTCATTCTGGTGGTAAGTTTGATAAGCAAACTTATAAAGTATCTGGTGGGTTGCATGGTGTTGGTGTTTCGGTAGTAAACGCTCTTTCAGAATGGATGAAAGTCGAAGTTTATCGTGATGGTAAAATATATTTTCAAGAGTATAGAAGAGGTGAAGCCGTCGAGCCTGTAAAGGTTGTTGGCAAGGTATCAGAAAAGAAAACGGGAACTAAGGTGACGTTTCTGCCAGATAAAACTATTTTTAGAGATATTAATTTCAAGTTTGATACTCTGGCTGAACGAATGATGGAATTAGCTTATCTTAACAAAGAGATTACTATCAAACTAATAGATGAGAGAAATAAAGAGGAAGAAACATTTCATTACAAGGGCGGTCTTGTTGAGTTTGTTCATTACATCGATGAATCTAGAACTCCGCTTCACAAAACAATTTACTTTGAAGGTGAGAAAGATGGAGTTCCAATTGAACTGGGGTTTCAATACAATGATTCTTACCAGGAGAACATCTTTACCTATGTTAATAACATTAATACTCATGAAGGTGGTACGCATTTAATTGGATTTAAAACTGCGCTTACAAGAACGCTCAACAACTTTGCTGCGAAGAATAATCTTATCAAGGAAGGAAAAATTACACTTATAGGTGATGATTTTAGGGAAGGATTAACAGCCGTACTAAGCATTAAGGTAGCAGAACCGCAATTTGAAGGTCAAACAAAAACCAAACTCGGAAACAGTGAAGTAAAAAGCGCAGTCGAAACTTTTGTTGGTGAAAAGTTATCTGAGTACTTAGAACAAAATCCATCTGTTGGAAAGAAAATTATTGAAAAAGTTTTACGTGCTGCTGAATCAAGAGAAGCGGCAAGGAAAGCTCGCGAGTTGGTGAGAAGAAAAAATGCTCTGGATGATATGAGTTTACCTGGTAAACTTGCCGATTGCTCAATCAAAGATCCAGAACATTGCGAAATTTATATTGTCGAGGGTGATTCAGCAGGTGGAAGTGCAAAGCAAGGAAGGGATAGAAGATTTCAAGCTATTCTACCTTTGAAAGGAAAGATAATCAATGTTGAGAAAGCAAGGCTTCACAAAGTTTTGGAGAATGAAGAAATAAGAGCTATTGTTACTGCCATTGGTGGTGGAATTGGTGAAGATTTTGATATTTCAAAAGTTCGATATGGAAAGATCATTCTAATGACCGATGCGGATGTGGACGGTAGTCATATACGAACACTGTTGTTAACTTTCTTCTTTCGTCATATGCGAGAGTTAATCGAGCAAGGTAAGATTTACATCGCTCAACCACCTTTGTATAGAATTAAAAAGGGAAAAGAGGAATATTATGCCTATGATGATAAGGAGAGAGATGAGTTTATCAAACGACTAAAATCAAATGGTAAAGCTAAGTTAGAGGAAATTGAGGAAGAGCAAGGTGCAGAGATGAGTGAAAATGAAAGCGAGAAGAAATTACCTGGTGGAATTGTTGTTTCAAGATATAAAGGTCTTGGTGAGATGAATCCCGAGCAACTTTGGGCCACAACAATGAATCCTGAAACAAGAACTATCCTTCAAGTTACAATTGAGAATGCTGCTGCTACTGAGAAAATTTTTGAAATTTTGATGGGTGATCAAGTTGAACCAAGAAGAAAATTCATCGAGAAAAATGCTAAATATGTTCGTAACCTTGATGTGTAATTCATTTAAACTTAAAATTTTAATAATTGACAGAAAATTGTTAGAGGTTAGGCTAGATTATGTCGACTTTATTTGAAAAAATAATCCCCGTTACTATAGATGAAGAAATGAAGGCGTCTTACATCGATTATGCAATGTCGGTAATTGTATCCCGTGCATTGCCAGATGTAAGAGATGGGCTAAAGCCGGTTCACCGTCGTGTTTTATATGGAATGTATGAACTTGGTCTTTTTCACAATAGAACATTTAAGAAATCAGCGAGAATTGTTGGTGAAGTTTTAGGTAAGTATCATCCTCATGGGGATGCAGCGGTTTATGATACAATGGTGAGAATGGTCCAGGATTTTTCTCTACGGTATCCACTTGTAGATGGGCAGGGAAACTTTGGTTCTATTGATGGGGATTCTCCTGCAGCAATGAGATATACTGAAGCACGTCTTGCTCGCATTGCTGAAGAAATGCTTAGAGATATTGAAAAAAATACGGTTGATTTCGTTCCCAATTTTGATGACACATTACAAGAACCAACTGTGCTCCCTTCCTACATTCCAAATTTACTCATCAATGGTGCAAGTGGTATAGCTGTTGGAATGGCAACTAACATTCCGCCACATAATTTGAATGAAATTGTAGATGGACTAGTTGCATTAATCAAAGATCCAGACATTTCAGATGAAAAGTTGATGAAATACGTCATAGCTCCTGATTTTCCGACGGGAGGAATTATTTACGGTTATGAAGGTGTAAAAGAAGCTTATAAAACTGGTAGAGGAAAAATAATTATTCGTGCAAAAGCGAATATCGAAACATTGAAGTCAGGAAAAGAAAATATTGTTATAACTGAATTACCTTATCAAGTTAACAAAGCAAGTTTGATTGAAAAAATAGCCGAACTTGTTCGTGAGGGTAAAATTGAAGACATCTCTGACATACGGGATGAATCAGATCGTGATGGATTACGTGTGGTAATTGAACTTAAACGTGACGCTCAACCAGAAGTTGTTCTAAATAATCTATATAAACATACTAATATGCAGATTACTTTTGGGGTGATAATGCTGGCGCTTGTTAATGGTGTGCCCGCAGTGCTTACGTTAAAGCAAATGATGCAAAATTATATCAATTTTCGACACGAAGTTTTGGTGAGGCGTACAAAATTTGATTTAGAGACGGCAGAAAGAAGAGCTCATATACTTGAAGGTTACAAAATTGCCCTTGATAACATCGATGAAATTGTTCAGTTGATTAAAAAATCTAAGGATGTTGAGAGTGCTAAAAATGGTTTGATGAAGAAGTTCAAGCTTTCGGAAGTTCAAGCTAAGGCAATACTTGATATGAGACTTCAAAGACTGACTGGACTTGAAAGAAAGAAGATTGAAGAAGAATATCGTGAAACAATAAAATTAATCGAAAAGCTTAGATTCATTCTTGCCAACAAAGGCAAGAGAATGCAAATCATAAGTGAAGAATTAATTGAATTAAAAGAGAAGTATGGTGATGAAAGAAGAACGCAAGTAATTAAAGATTACACTGAGTTTAGTATTGAAGATATGATTGCTGAAGAAGATGTTGTCATCACAATTTCTCATAATGGTTACATAAAGAGATTTCCGGTTAGTGGATACAGAAGACAATCAAGAGGTGGAAAAGGTGTGACTGCTGCTACAACACGGGAGGACGATTTTATTGAACATATGTTTATCGCATCTACTCATAATTATATTTTACTTTTCACTGATCAAGGTAAATGTCACTGGCTCAAAGTTTATGAAATTCCTGAAGGTGGAAGGGCATCCCGTGGTCGTTCAATTCTAAATTTAATTCAAATTGATAAAGGAGATAGCATTCGTGCGTATGTGTCAGTACGCGATTTTGACCCCAATCGTTTTGTTGTAATGGTTACCGAAAAAGGTTTGATTAAGAAAACTCGTCTTGATGCTTTTAGCAATCCAAGAAAAACTGGAATTATTGCAATTAATCTTAATGAAGGAGATAGATTAATTGATGCAAAGATTAGTGATGGTACGGATGATATTATACTTGGTACACGTGAAGGTATGGCAATAAGATTTAATGAACAAGAAGTACGGGATATGGGAAGAAATGCAACCGGTGTGAAAGCCATAACACTAGAAAAAGGTGATTATGTTGTTGGTATGATTGTGTCAAAACGTAAGTCTACTGTGCTTGTTGTAACTGAAAATGGATATGGCAAGCGGACAGAGATAGATGAATATCGTATCACACGGCGAAGTGGAAAAGGTGTTAGAACGTTAAAGACGAGCGATAAAAACGGAAAGATGGTTGATATTAAAGAAATTGATGATAACGATGACCTTGTGATTGTTACAGAAAGAGGTATGATCATCAGGCAACATGCGAAAGATTTACGTGTAATGGGTAGAAACACTCAAGGTGTTAGATTGATCAAATTAAATCCTGGTGATAAGATTTCTGCGATTGCCCGCGTCGTTCCAGAAGAGGATGAAGAGTAGAATTATATGCACAATTGATTGAGCAAATTAACGTTAAGGGTAAACATTTTAATGTTATGTTTTGATTAGCTAATGTTTGAAAGTACAAGTAAGAGTTTGATTCGTCACTTTTACCATCTCTTTGCTTAATTTGGATTAATGTTTTGAAAAATTTGAATTAAAAATAAGCGATTTACTTAAAATCAGATTTTCTAATTGATTTTTTTTAGATCGAAAAATAAATTTCAAAAGAATTGGAAATTCTAAAACATAATATTGAAAACGTTAAAGAAAGAATTTACAAAGCCCTTATAAAAAGTGGGCGGCAAAATGAAAAGATTAAACTTATCGCTGTTACTAAACAAGTCTCACCTGAAATTATTAATGAGGCAATAAAGTTAGGTCTAAGGGATTTCGGTGAAAACCGAGTACAGGAGTTACTAAAAAAGATTGATTTTGTTGATACTCAAGCTAAATTTCATATGATCGGTCATCTTCAAACAAATAAAGTTAAGTATCTTATTGATAAGGTAGAAACAATTCAGTCAATTGATTCAATTAAGCTTGCAGAAGAAATAAACAAACGATTTAATGAAAAAGGTAAAGTCATAAAAGGTTTGATTCAAATACATACTGCGAAAGAAGAGACAAAATTTGGGTTGATGCCTGAAGAGTTGGAAGATTTTCTGGAAAAAGTTATAAATCTTAAGAACATAAAATTTGAAGGATTAATGACGATAGGGACCTTAACAGACGATGAAAAAGAAATAAGACGTTGCTTTTCACTTTTATGGGAGTTAAGAGATAAGTTTAGTAAATTTACTTCAGATAACATTAACTTGAAAGAATTATCTATGGGTATGACATCAGATTTTGAAATTGCAATTGAAGAAGGCTCAACAATCTTGAGAATTGGAACAGCAATTTTTGGTGAAAGGAAGGTTAGCTAATGAAAATAACACCATTAAGCATAAAACGTCAGGAATTTAAAAGGGTTGTCCGTGGTTTTGATCCTGATGAGGTAACTACACTTCTTGGAATTATTGCCGATGAATTTGACGAATTATTGAAGAAAAATGAAGAACTTTCTAGTAGCGTAACTCAACTTCAAAAGAAACTTCAAGACTATCAGCAAATTGAAAAAAGTTTACAACAAACTTTACTTGCTGCTCAGGAAACTTCTTCTCGAACTATGGAAGCATCTAAGCGGCAAGCAGTTCTTTTAATTAAAGAAGCAGAAATTAAGGCTAAACAAATTGTTGAAGAAGCTCAGGCTCGTGCTAAAGCTCTGCAAGAGTCAGTTAAGGAATTGGAAGAGAGAAAAAAGACACTTATCAGTAGATTACAAGCAATTATAAATGCTCATATCCAACTATTGAATATCCTTACGGAATCAGATTCAAATAAAACCAAAATAAATCAAACGGAAACTAAAGAGAAAAATATTGATGTAGAATCAATTATAGACAGGATAATATGATGAACGAATTAAGAAACAAAATAAACGAAACCATAAATTTTATTAGAACTAAAACTTCTATGCAACCATCTATTGGGATTATACTTGGAACTGGTCTTGGTGGACTGGTACAGGAAATTGATATTGAGTGTTCTATAGATTACGATGAAATTCCACATTTTCCTCTTTCGACTGTTGAATCGCATCATGGCAAGTTAATTTTTGGTAAATTAAATGGTAAAGATGTTGTGGCGATGCAGGGTAGATTTCATTATTACGAAGGGTATACAATGCAACAAATAACTTTTCCCGTAAGAGTTATGTCTAAGAAATTTGGTCTTGGTGTTGAAACATTGTTTATTTCAAACGCTGGTGGAGGATTGAATCCGGAATTTGAGAAAGGTGATTTAATGATAATGACTGACCACATAAATTTAATTGGTGATAACCCATTGATTGGTCCTAATGATGAGGAACTCGGTCCCAGATTTCCCGATATGTCCGAACCCTATTCTAAAGAACTGATCGCACTTGCTGAGAAAATTGCAGAAGAAGAGAACATCAAAGTTAGAAAAGGTGTTTATGTTGCTTTAGCAGGACCAAATCTTGAGACTCGTGCTGAATATAGATTTTTAAGAATTATTGGAGCAGATGCCGTAGGTATGTCAACCGTTCCTGAGAATATCGTTGCTAATCATATGGGAATGAAATGCTTTGGTATGACTATCATTACTGACCTTTGTGATCCTGACAATTTGCAGCCAGTTACAGTTGAGGAAGTCATTGCAGTCGCTAAAAGAGCTGAGCCAAAGATGACTTTCCTTCTTAAAAAATTAATTGAAAGACTCTAAAATGAAAGTTCCAATTTATTACTGGTTTGTTGCATTTTTTTATTTTCTTGTCATTTACTTTTCTAACTTTGCTGAGTTGACAGTTATAAAATTTCTTCCGCCTGGATTAGCTTTCTGGCTCTTTCTTTTTATCTTTTCTGCCTGTCTTGGATTTATTATCTCGTATTTATTCGGATTAAAGTCATCATTAATTATTGTGGGACTTTCTTGGTTAATTAACTCTTTGATCTCGATTATAATCTTGCTTGCAAATCCATCTTATTTTGGCTTAGAGACTTCATTTTTTACTTCCATAACAACGCAAACTTTGAAAATCACATTTGCAACAGTATTTGGAATTTTTGGAATGTTAATTTGGCAAAATATTTATCTGGCTAAAGAACTTGTAAGGACTGATGAAAAAGTAAAATTCTATGAAAAAAATCTTCTTGATGCGAAAAAAGAGGCAGAATTAATGACAAAAGAAGCAGAAGTAAAATCAAATGAGATGATTCTTGAGGCTAAGAAAAAAGTTCAAGAATTAGAAAAACTCAGGAGAGATATTGAAATTAAAATCAGGGAATTTCTTCAGGTAGAAATGGCTGTACTCGATAAGCACGAGGAAAACTTAAAAGAAAACAAAGAATAATTTCAAAGTCCTTCCATTACAAACTTCTTAATTCTAAGTTTATTCATCAGATTCATTTCTTGGATTTATTTAAATTGCAAATTGTATTAGAAACTTTTCACTTAATAAAACATCAAATGATAGGAACAAAAGAGTTTGAGTTAATAGAAAAAGCAAAGGCTGGCGATCGACTTGCTTTGACTGAATTAATTACGAAGTATGAAAAAACTGTTTTTAGTTTTGCCTTTAAAATTTGCAGGAATCGTGATAAAGCAGAAAACACAATGCAAGAAACATTTATGAGTGTCCTTCGCTCGCTTCATCAATTTGATGGAAAATCTAAATTCTCCACATGGCTTTATAGAATTGTTGTAAATCATTGTTTGATGATGGCTCGTTCTGAAGGACAAAAGGACAGGTTTTATTCAATTGATGAAGAAGAATTTAATTTTGACGAACCTGTAGTTAAACATTGGGCAGATTTGCCTGAAGATAGAGTCTTAAGTAGTGAACTAAGGCAACTATTGGATAATGCAATTCAAAAATTGCCACCCGATTATCGAATTGTTTTTGTGTTAAGAGACATTGAAGGATTATCAACGCAGGAAACAGCAGATACATTAGGACTTTCAGCCCCAGCAGTAAAATCGAGACTTCACAGAGCAAGGTTGTTTTTGCGAAATGAACTTAGACCATACTTTGAAAACTAATTTGACTTGTAAAGAAGTCATAGCTCAAGTTTGTGAATACTTAGGTGAATTACCCGATTCACCACTTTGCGTGGCTATCCAAGAACATCTAAAGAATTGTGATAATTGTAACAATTTCTATGATCAACTTGAAAAAACAGTTAAACTTTTCAAACAATACAACACTGACTTCCCCGAAGGGGCTCACAAACGACTGTTAAATTTTCTTGGGCTTAGTGGAAAAAGTGATAATGAATAATTTCTAGATCCACCACGTAATTGAAACCTCGTTAACAAAAAATCATCTTACTACTATGGAAAATGTAATCTTAGTTATTTTTTTATTTATTACGATTTTATTTGGATTTCAATATTATCTGATTCAGAGAAGCAAAAGAATTGTTGGTCAAAATATTTCTCTTGAACGTCTGCGACCTCAACTGAAAAGAGAATTGGAAAATAAAAAAGTATTGGTTTATTTTTACTCAGAAAATTGTTCTGCTTGTAAAACACAGGCTCCGGTTATTGAAAATTTGAAGAAAGAAAAGTTTAATGTTATAACAATTGATGTGTCAAAAGATCTTGAGACAGCGAGGATTTTTGGAATTATGGGAACACCTAGTATTGCAATTCTGGATAATAATTTGGTCAAAGAATTTTTTGTTGGTTATCAGGATGAAAACAAAATAAAGAAATATCTTGTAAAAAGTCAGGAGGAGGAATGAACTTTATTATTGAATCGAATAAAAATTTTGATGAAGTGCTTGACGCAATTACAAAAATTGCAGAAAAGAAAAGTTTTCGTGTACAACACATTCATCCCGTGAGTACTATATTAAAAGAGAAGGGTTTTGAGTTTGATGATTATGCTATTGTAGAACTTTGTAGTCCTGCATTTGCTTATCAAGTTTTATCAACAAATAAAAATTACGGAATGTTAATGCCTTGCAAAATTTTAGTTTATAAACATCATGATAAGGTGGTTTTATCGATTCCTAAGCCAACAGAACTTGTTGATAAATTAGGAATGAAGGAAATTAAAACTATTGCAGAAGAAGTTGAAGTTATGATGAAAGAAATAGCAACAGGAGTCAATTTATGAGTTTAAGTTTAATTCAAATAGTTGGTACAGTTGTTGGCGGTTTGTTAGGATATGTCATCGGTAAATATTTCAGCAAAAAGGCAATGCCAGTTTGTCCAATCCTTTGTAATCCGACGATTTCAACAATATACTTTGCTCTATTGGGTTTTTTATTAACAAGTAGTAAAAACATATAAGGAGAATTGTCGTGAAAAAAAATATTGGAAATACGGATCGTATACTTCGTTTTATCATAGGAATCTTACTTTTAATTCTTGCATTAATTGACCCAGCAAAAAACTGGTGGGGATTTTTAGGAATTATAGTTTTAATAACAGCTATTGTCAGAGTTTGTCCTGCATACATACCGTTTAAAATAAATACAGCAAAAGAGGTGAAAGACTAAAGGAGCTTAAACTATGTTTATCGATGATAAGCTTAGAAGTGAGCTAAATAAGCAATTTAACGTTCTTACAAAAGAAGTAAAGTTGATTATGTTTACACAAGAGATTGAGTGCATGTATTGTCGTGAAACAAGAATTTTATTGGAAGAACTTGTACAAACTTCCGATAAATTAAAACTTGAAGTTTACAATTTTGTTATTGATAAAGATGTAGTAGAATTATACAAAATTGATAAAATTCCTGCCATTGTTATTCTCGATGAAAACAATAAAGATTATGGCATTCGTTACTATGGAATACCATCTGGATATGAATTTGCATCTCTCCTTGAGGATATCAAAATGGTTGGAACTGATAAGGTAGGTTTAAGTAATGATGTTATTGAGAGAGTTAAATCCATAGACAAACCAGTCCACTTGCAAGTATTTGTAACTCCAACTTGTCCATACTGTCCATCTGCAGTTATTACAGCACATAAATTTGCTTACTTAAACTCTAACATTACTGCTGACATGATTGAAGCAACTGAATTTCCGCATCTGGCAAGAAAATATAATGTAATGGGTGTTCCAAGAACTGTAATCAATGAAAATGATTTTGTTGAAGGTGCAGTTCCAGAAGATTATTTGCTCGATAAAATTTTTGAAAATTTAGCTGAGGTGAGTAATTAAATATGAACTTTTTACTAAAGCTAAAAAACACTAAATACTTTAAGATGATTTTGTTTGGTATAATTGGTGCTTTCGGTGGTTATGCATATTACTATTTTATTGGTTGTATGAATAGCTGTCCTATTACTTCAAAATGGTACACTTCAACTTTATATGGACTAGTAATTGGCTTGATTGCGGGGTTTCCTGCTACAGGAAATAAAAAAGGGGAAACTCAAGATGAACGAAACTAAACAAAAAGAAATTACAAAAGATATTACAATAGAAGAATTAATTAACATAAAACCAGCTGCTGTAACATATTTAATGCAAAAAGGTATTCGTTGTTTAATTTGTGGTGAACCAACCTGGGGAACATTGGAATCAGTTTCTAAAGAAAAGGGTTTTAGTGATAATGATATTGAAAAGTTTGTAGAAGAAATTAAAAGTTTGTAAAAAATGGTGGTGAAGTTTTTCTGCTTCAACCACCATTTCATGTTTTAATTAATCACATCCTGTAATAAACTTCTATTAGATCACTGTCAAATCTGTTAATGTTTATTAAGTTAGACTTAGCCCTTTCTTGATTAATTAAAATTTCCTGAAAACCACAATTCTTTCCATCAGGATTTACAACATGTAAACGAATTGTTTTTCCACGGAATTTTCTTTCAGCACTGAATTCTTGCCAGTGTGATGGAATATGTGGGTCAATTATCATTCCATCAATTGTCGGTTTGAATCCAATTATATAATCAAGTCCAATTCTTAACATCCAGACAGCGGTTCCTGTTAACCAAGAGTGACTTGCCTGTCCTTCTGTTTCATGCTCGGGGCTCGTGATATATTCAGCATATACATATGGTTCAACTTCATATCTATCTATTCTCTTTGCACTATTTAATGGATTCATTCGCATGTAAATATCATAAGCTAGTTCATACTCTCCATTTAAGATTGAAGCTAAAACAAACCACGCTGATGCATGATTAAATATCGCTCCATTTTCTTTCTTACCCGGTACACATCTACTTACAAGGCCTATATCTTCTTCAACTTTACGGTAAGCGGGCCATACCTTTTGTACTCCATTTTCCCTCAGTAAATATTTTTTCACCGAGTCGATGACTACATTTGCACGTTCTTTCGGAGCAATTCCTGAAATAATTGCCCAGCTCTGGGAATTCAAAAATATCTTTCCTTGTTCTGCTTTATGAGTTCCAACAGGTTCTCCATTGTCTTTAAATGCACGAATGTACCAATTACCATCCCAAGCAACTTCATTAATCACTTTAACCAAATTTTCAAAAACTAGCTTCCATCTCTTTAAAGTTTGATGATCATTTTTCAAGTATAAAATTTCAAGAGATTTACTGATTATATAAGCAAGGAAACAAGCACCCCAGATGGTTTCACCTTTTCCCTCTGGACCTATTTTATCTAGAGTATCATTCCAATCACCGTTCATGATTTTTGGAAGTCCCCTAGGAGTGGTTTGAGAAATACAATAATCAATTGCAAGTTTTAAGTGGTCAAAAACAGTTCCTTCGTCATCGTCATAAAATTTTACAACTTCATCGAGAATCGAAACATCGCCTGTTTCATTTAGATATTCCGAAATTCCGAAAGGAATCCATAGTGGTGTATCAGAATGATTTGTCTTTTCTCCCCAATCGGTAAGTTTGAAAAAGTTGTGAAGAGTAGAACCATCCTTGAATTGGAATCTCAGGGCATTAAGGATTCTATCCCTAACTCGTTCGGGTCTGGCTATGACCATACCTAAAATATCTTGAAATTGGTCACGCATTCCGGTACCAAAAAGAAGCCCACCATGATAATAACCAGCATTTCTGGCCATTTCAAATGTGACACTTGCCTGATAGGGATTCCATACATTTAACATCAAGTTAAATTTTTCATCAGGAGTTTTTACGTTAAATGAGTTAAGATAGTTATTCCAATATTTTTTCAATTCATCAAACTTATTATCAATAAAAGAAAGTTTTGTTAATTCATACCAACTTAAGTAAACAAAGGGGTCCACATCTTTTGGGGTAACTGCTAGGATTACTGCAAATTCCAGTGTACCATTAGGTTTTATTTTAACTTTGGATTGTAACGCTGCAACAGGATCTCCCGCTGTAATTTGGGTGTTTTTCATTTTGCCTGTTTCAATTGCTTCAGGATTTGCTTCTGAACGCCATCGACCAATGAATGCGTCAAGACTACTATCAAAACCGGTAATTGGAAGAGTTTGTGTAAAAATAACTTTATATTTCCAATCCAGATTTGGTTGAGCAACAGATACTCTACGATTTAATACCCAGTATCTTCTTGTAGCAACCAGGGCGGAATGTCTTTTGTCAAAATATATTTCAGTGAAATGTTTATCATTTGGTTGATTTATTAAATCGTTAAGTGCGTTTCCCATCAAAAGTTCTGTAAATGAATATATTTCCAAATTTCTAATTTTATTTGATTTGTTTATTAGCTTGACTCGCCAAATTTCACAATTAATATCGCGAGGAACGAAATAAGTAATTTCCCCATGAATATTGTTGTACTCTGTAATAATCTTAGTGTAACCTTGACCATGATGACATTCATAATTCTTATAATCTCGATCGATCGTAGGTGCCCAGCTTAACGACCAGTAATCATTCTTATCTTTCACTATCACATATCTTCCCGGCCTATCCCATGGTAAAGAGTTATATCTCATTCGTGTAATTCTATTATCTCGTGGGCTTTCAAGAAAACTAAAACCACCTCCTGTGTGAGAAATTAGAGCAGAATAATGATCATTCCACATGTAATTAAACCATGGCCTTGGTGTTTTTGGATTTGTTATGATAAACTCTCTATAGTCTTTGGAAAAGTAACCATATTTATTCTTGAACATTGCTACTCCAATATTGATTAATGATTAATTCATTTCACAACTGTCAAATTTAAGTTTGAAATTAACTATTTTTTTAGGCTTTATTTCAATTTCAATTTTATCATCTTGAACTTCCAACTCTTGCATTATTTTCTCTTCCAAAGTGACCTGATAAGCTAAATTGATGTTTTTGAAGAATTCTATCTTAGTCTTAATGCATTCGGAACTCGGATTATAAACTCTTAAAATATATCCTTCTCCATCTTCCGATTTCTTAAAGGCACTAAAACAGATATCTTCCGGAAGAACTTTCAGAAAAGAGTTTGTAACCGAGAAATTTTTAACTAAGTTACTTGTTTCAATAGCACTTAGTGGATAATTAAATTTCATTGCTTCATTAAAGACTTTACCATCTTTCCAAAAACCCCTGTGAGGATAAAGTGCTAAACGAAAAATATGTTTACCTAAACATTGAGAACCCTTCATTTCTAAATATTCTTCCACTGATGATGGGATGATAACATAACTAAAGGACCTTAATAAAGTCAAAGCAATCGTTCTACTAGTATTATCTAACACTTCATATTCTTTTAGTCCATCAACAATTATTGCAAGACCCTTCTCTCCATCACTTATGTCAACAAAATGATGAAGTGGAAAATCATACATTGGTTTTTCAACCCAATTTTGGGCATCAATTCTTTCTATTTTACGTTCAACTACATCAAATTGACCTTCAGCAAAATGATATTTTGCATTAATTTTTGTGGGGAACATGATACGAAGTCTGTGATTTTCAATTGTATTGTTAACATGAATTTCCAGGTCGACTCGTGGCGAAAATTTTTGAATTGTTGCGATTAGTCGAATTGGAATTTTACCATTGTTTGTTGTTATCTCTCTGTCTGAAAGGATTTTAATTTTTCTCTTTGGTATTTTAAGTGCTATATCTATCTGTGCTCTAGCGAGTAAAGTTCCATTCTCAATTAATTTTATACGAGCTTTTTCACTTAAAGAATTAATAAATGGTTTGAATGGATTATTAATCCATGCGTGTCCTCCTTCACCTTCATCGTAAAAATATGCAAGCTTATCGTAAGTATAGTTGTTTATTTTGTCTTTTATTTTAAGAGTACCATTTTGATTAATTTCCAACGTTATGAATTCATTTTCAAGGATTAATTTATCATTCTTCTTTTTTGCAATTTTTTGCTTGGACTTTTCAGATGAATTCTTTTCGGGAAGAATCAGGAAGGTTTTGTAACCAAACGATGGAACATCTTTAAGATAAGCATATAACTTATAACGATTAACTTTAAAATACATTGGTCTATCGATCATTTGCTCAAGAACAGGTTCATAATATTCATTTGAAGAGATTTGTACGGGAATATTTTCTCCATTTGTTAAATCGATCATTTTAATACTTCCAATATCAAATTCAACGGGCATATCGATAAACAATGGAATTACTTCATTTCTTAGATACAATGTGGGATTAAAAACGGTTAAGTAATTTTCTTTTACATTCGCTTTAGTTTTAATTTCTCCGTTCGATAAAATAAACTTCAGAGATTTACTAAATATGCCTTTAGATATTTCAATAACTTGTTTGTATCTATTAATCATATCATTGTGAACAGCATCAAGACTACACCCGCCAATTGAATCATGACTTGAATTTTGAACGAGCAATTTCCACGCTAAGTTTAGATAATTATCATTTGTATCGTTACCCAGTAATGCTGAGAAATTATAAAACGGCTCAGCGTAATATTGTAACCATCTTTCAGCATCAAAGTTTAACAGCTTTAAATCCATTCTTGCTGACGTTGTATAACCGTAAAGGTTACCACTTCGTAAATCATATTGTGAACTTCTTCTTTCGCCCTTTACAACAGGTAATTCATTCCTCTTGATTGATTTCTTGACATCTTCAGAATAATCTTCAAGTGTACTATGAATTATTGTTAGTTCGGGGAAAATTTTTTTGATGTCTTCAATTATTTGAACGGTTTTTATATTAGGTCCACTCGAATCGTGACCTTCCATCCAGATAACGTGAGGAGTGGTGAAATCATTAACTTGATCTTGTATGATTTTTTCAACTTGAGTTTTGATGTTTTGAAAGTAATATGTATCTGCTGGTTTAACATTAAAATAATCCTCTTTGTAGAGACTTTCGTCAACAAAATGAAAAAGCATTCCTTCGCGTTTCCAGTCAAACTCGATATCTGTTGGAAACTCATTAAACACTACAGGTCGGTAAATGTAAAAATAAAAATTGTATCGAGGCATTGTTGAGAATCTTGATGCTAAAACTTGCGTTCCATCTGCACCTTCCCATATAAATTCAGCCTTTGGAGCATCCAGAGAATTAACTCCACGATAAAACATGATAAAGTCAATTCCAAATTCAGTGTAAATCTGAGGTAATTGGGAAATCTGTCCCCAAGAGAAAGGAGAGTAACCAACTTTACTTACTCTACCCATTTCATTGGCAATTCTGTGGCCAATGAGTAAGTTTCTAATTAAATTTTCGCCTCCAACTTGAAATTCATCGGGCAATACGTACCAGGGTCCAATAAAAAGTTTTTTATCTTTAACTAATTGACTTAAAATATCTTTTTTGTGAGGTTTAATTTCCAAATAATCTTCAAGAACTATTGTTTGTGAATCGAGATGAAACGCTCTGTATCTTGATTCAGTTGTAAGTATCTCAATTACTTTATCAAGTGTTTCCACTAGCATTTGACGGTTTAGTTGAAAAGGAAAGCGCCATTCTCTATCCCAGTGTGTATTTGATATAATGTGAAATATTCTTTCCTTTAATTCCATCTTTATCCTTTTACAAAACAATTATGTTTTATGATAAATTCGGGTAAACCGTTATGTAAAATATAGGAAGAAGCACTTAAATCGTGTCCTTTTGTTTGAGGGAACGGTACAGCCATAACAAGTCCAATTCCTGCGGCGCGTAGAGCAATCGTTCCACTTTGACTATCTTCAAATCCAATAACCTTGTCAAAATCATCGGGAGTTATAGCCAGTTTGTGTAATGCTATGCTATAAAGGTCGCGATGAGGTTTAAGTCTAATTTCATGGGCATCGGTTGCAGTAACAAATGCATCGTAATAATTTTTATATGATGAAAATATTCGTTTTAGTTTTGATTTTCTTGAACTTGAAATATTCCATGTACCAATTTCTTCTTTGATTTGATTGAAAATTTCGCTGAGCACAATCTCTGCTTCAAAGTAAATTGAGGAAGTGACAATAGCAACTTTTGCTGGATTTGATTCGAAATGTCGTCCTAAAAACGAGAGCTTTGATTTAACTTCTTCGAAATCAAAATCAATTTGTTGCAATTGATTCTTACGCTTAAAATCATTAATAAGTTGATTAGCTAAATTCGCTGCTTCGGTTCCTAAAAATCCTTTGACTAATGGTAAGAAGATTGAAACACCTGGTAATGGTTCAATTAAATTCTTTTTACCAAAATCTTTAGAAATTTTTTTCAGTTTGTTTTCAACGATGTTTTTAAGAATAAAATGATAACGTTGGTAATAAATTTCTATTCCAAGTTTTACAAGGGTTGATTCGTTTTCTAAATCAATAAAACCTGAAATTTCTTTTGAAATTTTCTTTGTTAGAATCTCAAGTTTTTTTTCGTCTTTTAGATTTTTTTTTGATGTGATTATCTTTTGAAAATGCTCATATAGGTTTAATATATTTAAGGTATCAATGGCTTCATTTTTTCTTTGTTGATCTTTTCCTATCAAGAGTGTCCATAGGGTAGAATATACAAAAGAGTTTATTGTTAGAGTTTTGTCCATGAAGGATTTGTATTGATGAATAAGATATTCTATATGTTTTGTTGTACTATTACCAATTATGTGAGGATAATCTTTTTCCTGACTTAATCCAATCCAATCTTTCCTGCTCATTTTACCTGACATTCTTCTAATCATAAATTCAAGTGAGTGAATGCATAATTCTTCTGTTGTTGTGGTTGTTCCATCCATGTCCATCACAAATGCAATAGGACTGGAGTCTAAATGAAGAAGTTTTTTTGAAAGTGGAACTATTTCTATAGCAGGAAATACGAAACCGGGATTTTTTATGACGGCAAATTCCTGTGATTGTGTTGAAATAATCTCTATCGCTTCTTGTTTATTAACTACTCTCATATGAATTTTTATTTTGGACATTGGCAAGTTAAGTAATGATAGCAAAAATTATATTTAAGTATTATCAAATTTTGGTTGTGTTTATGAGTTCAATTCCAGATTTAAGGAGGATTGAAACTTCTTCATATGAATTTGCTTCTGCATAATAACGGAAAACGGGTTCAGTTTCCGAAGCACGAATTAATAGCCAGCGATTTTCACCTTCTAAATAAAATTTAATACCATTAATTTCACCATGACTGCCAAAAAAAGTTGAAATCTTTTTAGTTTTAAAATTTGCAATCTTTTCAGGTGGATTTAGTGATAGAGCTGGTAGTTTTTTTGTTCTATGTGGATGAAGATATTCATCATCAATTCTGTCATAATAAATCAAACCGAATTCTGTTCTTTTATAATTAACAAAATCACTTATCCGCTGAAAACCATTTTCACCAATCATCTCACATAAAAGTAATCCAGATAAAATTCCATCTCTTTCAGGTATATGATACTTGAAACCATTTCCACCACTTTCCTCGCAACCAATTGCAACATCTTCACTTATCATTTTCTCGCATATGTATTTGAATCCAACTTGCACGTCATAAACTTTTCTTTCATCGTTTTGGAAAAAATTAATCTTATCTGTAACAGAGCAAGTCTTCACGATATGTCCAGAATATTTTTTCTTTTTAATGATGTGATCAACTAAGTACAAAATAGTTTCCTGGGCGCTTAGCCACTTACCATTCTCTAACATTACACCAATTCTATCGGCATCTCCATCCGTGGCAAGTCCTATAGAATAAGACCCTGTGTTTAGTTTTTGTGAGAGTGGAATTAAATTTTTTTCTATTGGTTCAGGTAATCTATTGTGAAAGTTTTCCTCCGGGATATCAAAAATGACTTCGGCTTGAATCTGATATAGATCGAGGATTTTTTTAATGATATCCCGACCTGCACCACTCATTGAATCTATGAGTGGATAAATTCTACTTTGTCGAATGACATCGAAATTAATGAAGGGAGTAATATGTTCAATATATGGTCTTAACATGTCCACCTTTTCGACTCGTGACTTATCGTAATTATAACTCTTCATGTAAAGTAGTTTTTCTACTTTTAAGGTTTCTTCCGTAAGGAATGGTCCACCGTAGGCAGCCTTAAATTTAACTCCATTGTATTTAGGAGGATTATGACTGGCTGTAATCATTACTCCTCCAGTAAGTGAGTTGTGTTTAACAAAGTAAGATAAAACAGGGGCAGGAGTAACCTTATCACTTAAATAAACATTTATTTTTTGAGCAGAAAGGACCTGTGCAAAAAGTTCTGCAAATAATTGTGAATTTTTTCTGCCATCGTAAGCTATTGCAACAGAAATTTCGTTTTCTTCTCTTTCAACAAGATAATCGGCAAAAGCACGAGCTACGACGGAAATGGTTTCTTGATTTATTTCATCATCAATTAATCCACGCCAACCATCAGTTCCAAAGTGTATCTCGAAAGGATTTTTAATCGTTCTCATTTTCTACTTTTAATTTGGCAAAATTACAATAGACATTTAAATCTATAAAATTGAATCGTTCGATTGCAATTTTAATTTTTTGTTTTCCTCAGGTTAAATTGCAAATAGTTAGTAATTAATGTGTTAAATGAAACCTAAAACAAAATGAAAAATTTTTATGGATGATGTTCAAATTTCTCTCGCACGATACAGATATGAAAAGTCAAATGAATTTCTTGAATCCTCAAGAAAAACTTTTGAGATGAAATTTTATAATTCAACAGTCTTATTAAGTTATCATTCATTGATATTTATTATTAAAACGGTGTTTGCTTTAGAAGGAATTGAAGATTATGACGAACAAAATTTAATTAAACTCTTCAAAGTCAAATTTTTAGCAAACGTTAGGTTGTCATCAAATGTTCAAACGATTATTGATGAAGTTACTGATATCTGGCTAAAAATTTTGAATGAGAATTATTTTATTGTTACGCGTGAGGAAGCACTAAATGTATTAAATCTAATGGAAAAACTTTTGGAAATAATTATTAAATATATTCAAAGTGAATACAATATAGACTTTGATAAATTTAATCGGCCTGATTATTAAAAAAGTTTGACTTACCACCTATCCTTGAACCAGTTTACATCTTTGTAATAACTTTTCGTTAGATTTTCAACTTCTATCATTTCGGCATCAGAAAGAGGTCTGAAATTTTTTGCTATACTGACGTTTTCTTCAAGTTCTCTTAAATTTGATATGCCTATTATTACTGTACTCACGGGAAGAGTTAAGACGTATTCCAAAGCAGGTTTCATAGAGGTAATACCACCATTCTTAAAAATCCTACCGCGAGAGGGAATTTTCATTCCAATAATTCCAAGATTTTTCTTTAGAGCATATGGAAGAAAATTATCGATAAAGGATTTCTCATGTCTATCTGCTGCATTAAGTGCAACAAGAACACAGTCAAAATCATATTCTTCTATTCCTTTTCGAAGTACAAAAGGGTCAAAGTGACCTGTTATTCCAAGGCATCTAACAACACCATTTCGTTTTGCTTCTTCAAGTGCCTTTATTGCACCATTATTAGCGAAAATTTTCCTTAAATCTTCTTCCGTCCTAACGTTATGAAGTTGCCATAGATCAATTCTATCTGTTTGGAGTTGATTAAGGCTTTTTTCTAATAGTCGCATCGAACCATCATAGGTTCTATCGTGAGTTTTAGTGGCAAGGAAAACCTCTTTTCTTCGGTATCTCATAACTTTTCCAATGTATTGTTCACTGAGTCCTCTTCCATATGCAGCAGCCGTATCAATGTAATTTACTCCTAAATCCAGAGCTCGATTTATTATTTCGATAGATTCCTTTTCAGTACCAGCTTGTTCAAGTGTGGCTTGTCCACCTAAAGAGAAGATTCCTACATTGTAACCCGTTTTACCTAAAAGCCGTTTGGGCATTTCCTTCTTTTTAGCAACTGCTTCAGGAAAAATTTTCTGTAAAAATTCATACTTTGAAATGACCGATAATCCCAAAGAGGCAATAAGTAATTTGGAAAATGATCGCCTTGTTATTTTCATGGTTGCACCTGAGTTTAAGTTGTATGAAGAACCTTAATTAAATTTGAAATAGCTTTTTCTTTTGACTTCAAACTTCCAACAAATACAAGATGCATATCTTTCTTAAATAACTTCTTATTTTTTAAATAAGCAAGGACTTTTTCAATCACAATGTCCATATCAGAAATATCATCGATAACAAAAGATTCAACTCCGCGGTAAAAGTTTAGAATCTTTGCAGTCTTATGATTGTTCGTTAAAGCGATTATTGGTGAGGAAGGAAAATATTTAGATAAAACTATGGCAGTAAACCCTGAATACGTTATTGGAATAATTGCCTCGGCCTTCAAATCGTTTGATATTTGACATGATGCTTTTGCAATCGATTGAACGTGAGCTTCATCTGTTTCAATGTAGTCATATTGTACGTTGTGACTAATATTAATTTTTTCGGAGCGGGCAATCAATTGGTTAAGTGTTTTTACAACCCTCACTGGATCTTTTCCGATTGTGGTTTCTGCCGTTAGTAATACAGCATCTGTTCCATCTAAAACAACGTTTGCTACATCCGATGCTTCAGCTCGGGTGGGAATTGGATTGTAAATCATGCTATCAAGTAATTGTGTTGCTGTAATGACAAGTTTACGCGCTTCAATGCATCTTTTAATTATTGTCTTTTGTACCGGTGGTACTTCTTCGGGTCCAAGTTCAACTCCAAGATCTCCCCTTGCAACCATTATTCCATCTGATACTTTCAATATCGATTCGAAATTTTTTACGCCTTCCTTCAGTTCAATTTTCGAAATGACTTTAATTTCGCTTTTCTTCTTTTTTAAATAATTTTTTAGGTCAATTACATCTTTTTCATTCCGTACAAATGATAATGCAAGAAAGTCCAACTGATTTTCTATGGAAAAATCTATCCATTCGAAATCTTTTTTAGTTAATGCTCTAGTTTTCAGAACAGAATCTGGTATGTTCAATCCTTTTCTTTCTTTTAACTCACCTCCTTCAATCACCTCACAAACCAAAGATCCATTTTTCTTTTTAACAACAATCAGTTTAATCAAACCATCATCAATTAAAATCCTATCACCAACTTTAACTTCCTTTGAAAGTGATTTGTAAGTTGTAGAAAACCTTTTCTCATTACCTATGACTGTTCGATCTAAAATTTCAATTATTTGATTTTCTTTTATTAAGACACTACCGTTCTCAATCTTTTCAATACGAATCTTTGGACCTTGAATATCACCCAGAATAGTAACTATTTTTTTCGATTTATCAGATTCATTTCGAATTATATCGATTAACTTTTTAAGATTTTCCGGTTTGCTATGGGCGAAATTAAATCGAAAACCATCTACCCCTGCTTCTATCATCTCTTTAATAATTTTTGGTTCAGAAGAAGACGGTCCGATTGACGCAATAACCTTTGTTTTATTAAAAGTGGAGCTTAAAATCATTTCTTTACTCTCTTCGATTTTTTAGATTTTGCTTTCCCTTTTGAAGTAGAAATGTCGTGTAATTCTTTTAATCTTTTTTGAACTAGATAGTAAACAGTTCCTGGTTCCCACTCACCATTTTTAATTTTTTTGCCAGCTTTAACGCCAGTTAAAATTTCAATTCCTTCATCAATTGTATCAACAGCGTAAATATGAAATTTTTTTGCTTTTACTGCTTCAATAACCTCATCTCTTAACATTAAGTTTTTCATATTTCTTTTTGGAATAATTACACCTTGCGTACCGTCAAGTCCAGCAGATTTACACACTTTGAAAAACCCTTCAATCTTTTCATTAACTCCTCCAATTGGTTGAATAATTCCTTTTTGATTCACAGAACCAGTGACTGCTATCCCCTGTTTAATAGGCAATCCACTTAATGCTGAAAGTATTGCATAAACTTCAGTTGAAGAAGCACTATCTCCATCTATTCCACTATACGATTGCTCAAAACATACTGAAGCAGTGAATGACAGGGGAAAATTCTGTCCAAATTTTTCGCGAAGAAGTCCACTAATAACGAGAACAGCTTTATCATAAATATTTCCAGAAAGATGAGCTTCTCTTTCAATGTTAATTATGCCTGATGTACCTGCTGAGATTGAAACGGTAATTTTTGATGGTTTGCCGAAAACATGATCATTTATACTGTAGATTGCCAGACCATTTATTTCACCGACCTTTTCGCCAGTTATATCGATTATAATAGTTCCTTCATTAATCATTTCTTGAATTTTCTGTTCAATCAAATCATGGCGATAGATAAAATTATCAATAGCAATTTTCACGTAATCATCTGTAACCATATCAGAACCTGAATCTTTTGCCCAGAAACTTGCTTCACGAGCAATGTCCGCAATTACAGCAAAACGTGCTGTTAATTTATCTTTTGAACCGGAATAACGTGCAGAAAACTCCGCAAGTTTTGCGACAGCATTATTCTTAAAATGCAATAAATTTTCTTCCTCGCAAAGTTTTCTTACTAACCCAGCAAGTTCGTTCAATGCTTTAGGAGTGTTTTTCATTTCATAGTCAAAATCTGCTCGTACTTTGAATATCTTTTTAAAATCTTCTTCATATTCAGTAAGAATGAAATAGATTTCATCACTTCCAATAAAAATTATTTTTGTATTTATCTCTATAGGCTCTGGTTTAAGATTGGTCGAATAAAAGAGATATTGACTGGCAAAATCCTGTATTTCTAGTTTACGATAAAGTAGCACTCGCTTCAAAGTTTTCCATACTCCTGGCTCAGTAATCGCATCGAAAGCATTTAAGACTAAATAACCATGATTTGCACGAAGGATTGAACCAGCTTTGATGTTCATAAAATCAGAATACCATACATTTCCTCTTTCGTAAACTTTTTCTATTGTGCCAAAAATATTATTGTAAGTAGGTGTTGTTTCAATAATAATTGGACATTCCTTGGTAGAAGAATTATCAAGAATCACATTCACCTGATAAACCCTAAAAGGATCGCGCTCTTCAAATTGTTGAGCAAATGGTGTTTGAACTTCTCGTGATTGCTCCGCTTTACCTGCCTGTTTAAAAATATCAAGAGAATTCAAAATTGATTCTTTAACTTCATCTAAATATTCATCAACCTTTGTATAGTTGAACCTCTCTTTCATATCTGTTATGACACCGGTAATAAGATTGTTCACGGCTTCCTGCTCAAGTCTTACCAATTTCTCTGTGTACTCTCTTGATAGTTGAAGTCCCTTTTTGAAAATTTCTTGAAGTTCAAAAGTATACTTTTCATAGTTGTTATAAATTTCCTGTGCTTGTGCTTCTGTTATTACTTGCTGAGATACAAGCTCTGCGATTTGTTGTATATTAACTGGTTTATTATTAACTATTGGAAAAATCTCAGGACGATAAAACTCTCCCATCTTTACCTGACCAATGGAAAAGTTATTAGCTCTAATTTTTTGTTCAAATTCCTGCATCAATCGTTTTTCTTCATTAGTGTAGCTTTCCGTTAAGCTTTTTCGACGATCTGCGTAGGTTTCGTCTTCCAGAACAACTGGAATTTTTTCAATTAAATAATCGATCATTGAATCCATAGCATTTGAAAAAAGTTGAGCAACTCCAGCAGGAAAAACCAGAAGTTTTGGCATATCAGGATTTTTAAAATTATTAACGTAAGCATAATCGTTTAACTGTGGGCAGTGTGGACTTATCCTTTTGAGAATGTTCTGGATAGTTGTAGCTTTTCCAGTCCCGGAGAGACCTGTTACAAAAATGTTATAGCCCGGTGAACGGAGGTCTACGCCAAGTCGAAGGGCTTTCAATGCTCTTTCTTGTCCAATTATTCCTTCGATAGGTTCAAGATTTTTTGTCGATTCAAATTCAAAAATATCTGGATCACATTTCCATTTTAATTCTGAAACTGAAAGTGGAGTGTGCTTAGGTGCAGCTTTAAGTTTTTTTATCATGAATATCTCACCTTTTTTTGAAAATTAATTAAAATGAGAGTTACTTAAAAGTACGATTGAAAATGAATTATCAATGGAGAATTACGTAGTTTAATTGGTGAAGGTAAAAATATTAAAATATTTTGAACATACTTCATAATTTAACTTGACTAGAGGTTTTTCTGTGAGATTAATTTTCAAAGATTTTTGTTGTCTAATTAACAAATATTTAATAACTTTTACTCGTGAATAAGAGGGAAAAATTATGAAAAACAAAATTTTACTAGTATTTCTTGTTGCTGCTGTAATCAGCATCATCATCGGTTTAGTTGGGAAGATTATTGGTTCTCATATAATCTTTGCCAATGCAACCTGGCACTTATTTGCTCAAACTTGCTTGCTGTTTGCTATTGCTTTTGGAGTTGGGAAATTATTGGACAAGTAAAGTTTACCTTATTCATCCAAAAATTTCTATGTTTCTTACTTAAACCGTTTTTTATGGTAATTTTAAGATAGGTTTTTTCTATTAATAAAGATAACCAAGCTTTTTTCAGAAAATTTCTTAAAAAAATTCTTATCTGTTTCATTTTGAAGATGTATAGCGTTAGTTAAATTTTTCTATGTAATCTTAAATCATAGGATAGTGATTTATTTGTGTTATTCAGTGCTTTAATTCTAGCTAAAAGTTAAAAAATCACTATAATTTATTGATGGAAGATTAATCCATAAAGGCCAAAAAAAAGAAGATTATTTTTTCTTAATTTCCTTAGACTAATTGTAAGATAAAAACCGATTTTTCGCTTAATTTATCGAAGTAACACATATAGGTATTTATCAAACCAGTTAAAATAATTCTATCTAGCCTTAAACCATTCACCTGAAAAAATTCACAAACTTAAACTCTACTGTAAATGGAAGTTTTAACGATATTAAATATGAAAAACTATATTTACATATTTTCTAATTCATTACACAAAAAACAAAGTACCTGATGAGCCTCTGTTTACATAGCCCTTTACGAAATCACAAACGAAATAAGTATTTTACCTTAGAGTACAATTACATATTTTAACAATCAAACAAAATTTAAAAAACATAGATATTAAAAGATTCCAAGAGAAAATTTTATCATAAAAAATTTAGACTCACCAGCTTATAGGAGCTTCATGCTCTAAAGAACTAATAAGGAATTACCTTTTACATATAGCAAAAAATTATCGTGGAAGAACTAAATTTTCTAATACAAAGTTCTATTTTGCTGGTAAATTTTTAAGAAAATTAAAATGAATTTGCAATGTTAATTAAAATAGTAATTTACCTGGGTTGTATTGATTATGAAAGGTTTTTCATTTGCTCATATGACATTGAGTTGTTTGTTATTGTCAATAAAATCTCTTTTGGCTAACTTGAATTAGAAATTGGTTTTTTAGATGAAAGAATGCGTATTCTGTAAAATAATTAATGGTCAGTATCCATCGGAAGTAGTATATGAAACCGAAAACATTCTTTCTTTTCTTGATGTTAATCCAATTAATCACGGTCATACCTTAATTGTCCCTAAACAACATATAGAGGATTTTCACAGTTTGCCTACTGATTTGTTAAATGAACTAATTCAAACAACCTCTATAGTAACGAAAGCGATTTTAAAATCTTTTAATCCCGACGGATATAACATTTTTTGTAATAACGGTCATTATGCAGGACAATCGGTATTCCATTTTCATTTTCACATAACACCAAGATTTCGTTTTGATGGTATCAAATTCAAACCGAATGTTAAACGATATAAAAATGATGAAATGAAACTTGTTGCGGAAAAAATTCGTGAAATGATATCAAATTGAAGGAGGATAAATATGGAAAGAAAAATTCGCGTATTAATTGCTAAAGCTGGTTTAGATGGACATGATAGAGGGGCAAAAGTTATAGCGGCAGCGTTAAGAGATGCTGGAATGGAGGTTATTTATACAGGACTTAGACAAACTCCCGAAATGATAGTTGAAACTGCTTTACAAGAAGATGTGGATGTGATTGGAATTAGCATTTTGAGTGGAGCTCATATGACTATCTTCCCAAAAGTCTTGAAACTTATGAAAGAAAAGGGTTTGGATGACGTTCTTCTGACTGGTGGTGGAATAATTCCCAAAGAAGACATTATAAATCTGAAAGAAATGGGAGTTGGTGAGCTCTTTACTCCAGGTACATCAACAAAAGAAATTATTAACTACATCAAAAAATGGTTTTATGAAACTAAAACAAAACAACATGTCAATGGTTAAAATAACTTTCTACATTTTGATTTTCTTTTCGATCAATTTGCTTGGTCAGGAAATCTTTAAGGATAAAATTTACGGTTACTCAATTTCTTTATCAAAAACTAAAAGTGAAAAATTTAATCTCGTAGTGTCTAAAAATGATCGTAAACTCCTGAATCTTACTTTTCCTGTAATTCAACTCTACCTGTATAATCTTGATTCTGATGAAAATGACGAATTGATCCTGGTGAAAAGATATCTGGAGAATGCAGACACTCTTAACACATTACTTATATATAAATTCTTTCCTTCATTTCGTTTTTGTGATTCAATTCAACTCGGAAAATATTTTCCTGAATTCATAAAATTTGATTTCGAAAAACCTTACCTTTTGAAAGTATATCACTTCGAGATCGAAGAATATTTCAAAAGCACATTACCTGATCTACCTTTTGCATTTTACACTTTGGCTAATTGCGAACTAAAAATTGAGAATGAGGAGTCCTTTGAGGCATATGAGGCAGAGATTTATTATTTAATTGATCAAATATATCAACTCAAAAAAAATTTATCCTGCGATGATGAAAATAAAAAAGCGGATTTGCAGAGATTGCTTGCCTGTATTTATGTGAATCTTCTGAATTCAGAGATAGCAATTCGTTTTAACGATATTTTAAAGGAAAATTACAATTGCCCCGATGCTATTGAGTTCTATTCTAAACTAAAAGAGATATATGAATGAGGAGAAATAAATCAAAATGAAAATGAATTGGGGAAAATATGTCGGTTATGAAGTTAATGTTATTATGAAAGAATATTATGGAGTTGTTCAAACTGAAAATATGACTGACCCATTTTTTGAAATTGTTATCAAGTCAGGGGTTTTAAAAGAAGTTTACGAAGATGGGTTATTAATAATAGGAAAGTTTCAAAATAGATTTATTGAATCTTTTATCCCCTTTGAAAGTATTAAATGTGTTGATATTATTCACCCGCAAGAAGAATCATGATATTTTTTGTTTGGCTAGTTTTAATTTCCAATCAACTTTTAGCATCTGGAATAGAAATCAAAGGACTGAGAACTTATTCAATTAAAAATGAAATTTATCCGCCAATAATTATTTATAATGACTTAAATGAAAATGGAATTGAAGACACAACTAATGATCATATTGTTATTGAATTTGATATTGTTTCCGTCTTGAAACCAAATCTGCAAATTAACTTTCAACTTTGTGATAAGAATTGGGAGCCTGTTGATAATATTTTTCTTAAAAATTTTGGAAAAGATAAATTTTATAATCTTCAATTCACTTCTGCTGCATTTGGAGTAAAAACTTATAACTATACTTTCAAACAAACTTTTCCTGATGAAAGAAATCAAATAACTTTCCCTTTCTCCGGTAAATACCGTTATCTTATCACGGAATTCAACAACGAAAATAAAATCTATGGAATTGGCTATTTTATCGTAGTGTATCAGGAATTCCGTACTTTAACAAATTTTTTTAAGGAGGTTATCGACGATACTTTATATGAGCTAATGGATTTTAATCGTCGACATCGAATCCAAGTAGACGTATACATTCCCAAAGGTTACGATGCAGGTAGACAAAACGAAATTGAAATAATTCAAAATCAGAAATTCTTTAATTCATACTTTATAAAATTTGATACGCGTAGTAAATATCAATATAGCCAGTATCGTGGAATTAATATCAAACGATATATTAAAAGAAATATCTTTCCAGTTAATGAATATCGTCAACTTAACTTAATGGATTATAATAAATATCCAAATGATAAACTTTTAACATCTTTTGATGGCATAGATGTATCTCGAAAATTTTATTTCGATGGAAATGATTTTAATGGTGGCACGAAATATTATCAAAATCGTGATATCTATAATGAGTATCTTAATTACAAGTTCGAGTTGATTTTTCCTAATAGTGGATTGTCTGTATACATAGTTGGAAGTTTTAATAATTGGAAGATTGAAGAAAAATATAAGATGAATAAAGTAGATAATTATTATTCATTGATTCTTCAGCTCAAAAGAGGAATTTATGACTATCAATACGTAACAAGGAGGAACGATGATAATGATGATCAGATAAACTGGATGGATGTGGAAGGCAATCATTGGAATACAAGAAATAAGTACTATATAATTGTTTACTATAAAGATCCCGCCTTGAATGATTATGAAAAAATAGTTGCGATTTCAGAAATAGAATCAATTTGAGAAAATTATGAATGAAATAAAAATTGGAATTATAGGACTTGGTCATTTGGGGAAATTACATTTGAAAAACTTATTAGAATTAGACAATGCTACTTGTAGTGGTATTTTTGAGATAGACAAGGAAAAAGCAAAATCTATTTCTGAAGAGTTTAAGATAAAATTTCATAATGACCTTGAGACTTTAATTGAGAGCTCAGATGCAATAATAATTTCTGTTCCCACTTCTTTTCATTTCGAAGTAGGAAAGATTGCACTGGAAAAGAAACGACACATTTTCATCGAAAAACCAATTACCGTTACAGTAGATGAAGCAAATGAACTTATCAGTATAGCAAAGGAAAACGGGTGCTTAATTCAAGTTGGTCATATTGAACGGTTTAATCCGGCTTTACTGGCTTTAGAGAAGTATAATTTAGAACCGATGTTTATTCAGAGTGATCGACTTTCACAGTTCAATCCACGTGGCACTGACGTAGCAGTTATTCTTGATCTAATGATTCACGATATTGATATTATACTTCACCTGGTGAAAAGTGATGTGGAAAAAATTGATGCAAATGGAGTAGCCGTAGTTTCGAATAGCATTGATATAGCAAACGCAAGAATTCAATTTAAGAATGGATGTGTTGCTAACGTTACGGCTAGTAGAATTTCACAAAAAAAGATGAGAAAGATGAGAATGTTTCAACGTGATGCATATATTGCTATCGATTTTTTACAGGGAATTTCAGAGATCTATAAATTAGTAAATCCCGATGAGGAATTTATAGGGATTAGCTACGGTGTAATTGGTACAGGTGAAAAGAGAAGGCGAATAATTTATGAACAACCAGAAATCCCAGTAGTAAATGCAATGAAGTATGAACAGGCAATGTTTGTTAAATCGATAAAAGAGAACCTACCACCAATTGTTTCTGGTGAAGACGGCAAAAAGGCATTGGAGGTAGCACAGTATATTATTGATGTTATCGAAAAAGGTAAAGTTAACAAAAAATTAACAAACTGATTTTTTTCAGTTATTGAAAAATAAGTTATTCAACAATAAATTTGACAATAAACAGTAAAAATGATGGAGATTATATGAAACACTTTTATATGTTTTTATTAATTTTATTCTTCCAATCGTCTTTCTCTCAAGAACCAGAAAAATTTTATAACATTGATATTTTAGGTAACTTTTATGTTGGATTCCCACAAAAAGAATTTAAATCAAATGTTGAAAGAAATGGTTTTGGTATTAACTTCGAAGGATTTTGGACACCGAGTAAAGATCAGCCTTTCGCAGTAGGCATTAATTTAGGGTTTCTTAATTATGGGACACGAACAAGACAAGAACCGTTTAGTAATACAATTCCAGATGTTTTTGTAAACGTGACAAACTCAAACAATTTAATTAATTATCATATTGGTTTTATGGTAAAGCCAAACTGGGCTCCCTTCAAACCATATGTTCAAGGACTATTTGGGGGTTCATACATTTACACCGAAACTAAAATTGAAAAACAATTGAACAATGAAGAAATTGCTACTTCTACAAATTTTGAAGATTACGCATGGAGTTACGGTGGAGCTATCGGAATGATGTTTAGAGTTTATAAATCTAAAGAAACGCAAAAACCAGATCAGGTAAATTCCGTATGGATAAATGTCAAAGCAAGCTATCTTTTTGGTAGTGAAGCAGAATATTTAAAAGAAGGTTCAATTAAATACATTGGTAGCGGAAAAGTTCAGTACGATGTATTAAAATCAAGAACAGATTTGTTTGGAATACACATCGGAGTAACCTTAAATTTCTAATAACATAATTCAAAAAAATTCAAAATAGAAAATAGAAAGCAGTATTATTAATGATAAAAAAAATTATCTTTATCTCCTTCATAATCACTTATATTTTAATCTTTTCAAGTTGTGCCATTTTCAAACAGGCGGTGAATATCTCACGCTTGAAATTTAAATTAAGCAGTATAAGTAACTTCACTCTAAGTGGAATTTCAATTTCACAAAAAGCTTCACTAAGAGACTTTTCTATTCTTGATGTTACTCAACTTATGAATAATTTTCAAAAAGGTATTTTTCCCGTTTCATTTACATTAAACATTGAAGCCTATAATCCAAATACTGAGGGGGGATTTTCTCGACAAAATATTGACATTTATGATTTTAAATGGAGCCTGATAATTGATTCAATTGAAACTGTAAGTGGAAATATAGAAAAACCAATTTCAGTTCCTGGTACAGGTGAAACAACTATTTTTCCTATTCGTGTAGAATTAGATTTAGTAAAATTTTTTAAGGACCACGGTTTTGATGGGATTATTAACTTAGCTCTTGGTCTCGGTGGAAGAAATTCAAATCTTCAAAGAATTGTTTTGAAAGCACAGCCAACTATTATGACGCCCTTGGGCAAAATAAAATATCCAGGTGAAATTAATATTGTTGATAAAGAGTTTAGGTAAAATTTTTCTGATTACTATCGAGCATTAATTGACTTTGAAATAGTGATGTGTTTTCTTGCTAATTAAAATAGTTTCAAAAATTTTACTTGAAGCTACTTCTTAATTTTGCATAAAATTTGTTAAAACTCGATAAAGTTTTTTCAGTAAAAGATTGTGAATTTTTTCTTTCTCAAGTCTGGTTAGCCTTATTTTGATTTTTATATTAACATCAGTAATTGTAAGTTTTTCACAAAATATTCCTATCAAATTTATTCCATAAAATTTCTTTTCATTTCTTAATTTAAAGTTCAAACGGGAACTTACAGTAAAGATGAAGAATGAATTTTCTCTTCTAGGGATTGGACAAAGTTTTGTAGAAGGCTTGTTTATTAAGAGACAGAATAGGTTTGTTATTGAATGTCAAATTAATGGTGAAAATGAATTCGCTCATTTACCTAATCCCGGAAGATTATGGGAGTTACTTCTTCCCAATACCAGGTTATTGCTTGTTAAAAATTTTAATCACAATAGAAAGTATAATTACACCTGTTATGGTGTGTTTAAGAACGATGAACCTGTTTTACTTCACACGTCCAGAAACAATGATATTGTAGAATGGATTCTTGATTCAAACTTATTTTCACCACTTAAAGGTTACAAAATAATTTCAAGAGAAGTAAATATATATAATAGTAGAATCGATTTTCTTCTTGGCAATAGTAAAGAAGAAATTTTTATTGAAGTGAAGTCATGTACGTTGTTTCATAAAACGTTAGCCATGTTTCCTGATGCAGTTACTGAAAGAGGCACACGACATTTGATTGAACTAGCTAAACTTAAAAATCAAAAAAGGCATGGCGGAATATTGATCATTGTACATAGTGGAAACGTAAAGTATTTTTTACCTGAATATCACACAGACTTAAAGTTTGCAAAAACTTTATATGACCTGAGAAATGAGTTAAAAGTTTTTGCTATTGGTGTTCAATGGAGTAAAAATCTCACATTGAACTCTATGGATTTAAAGCCATTAGTCATACCATTTAGTATTATTTCCAATCAAGCTGTAGACACAGGCGCTTATATCTTGATTATAACAAACAAAAATGACCAGGAAATTGAAATTGGAAATCTTGGTAAGATAAAGTTTCAAAAAGGTTTCTATTGCTATGTTGGAAGTGCTATGAAAAATTTACAACAAAGAATATCTCGTCATCGTAGGTTTAGAAAAAATTTCCATTGGCATATTGACTATTTGATAGAGAAAACCAGTTTATTAAATACAATAGTGATTCGTACTACTGACAGAATTGAATGTAAGCTGGCAAGTGATTTGAAGAAAATTTCTGAAACATTCATTGATAAATTTGGTTCAAGTGATTGTAATTGTGTATCGCATCTCTTTTTCTTCAATGAAAATCCATTAAGTATGAAAAATTTTATTGATTTGATTTTATTTTATCGTATGGAGCGATTAATAGAGAAATATAACTTAAAATGATGTCTGACATAATTGAAAAAAATAATCTGGCCATCGGGAAATTACGATACGAGTGGTACAGATTTTTAAGAAAAAGTTTTTACTATTCTATCATTAGTCATATTGCCTTTGTGATACTAATTCAGATTTTAACTGGAATAAATTTTAACTCGTCTCGAAGAATATATATCCGAGAAATAAAACAAATCCAATTAGAATTACGAGAAGTTGAAAAAGAAGAAACGGAAATAATAAATGAAACCATTACTACTACGAGCAAAGACACACTTTTAAGAAAAATTGAAAAACCAACCTTTGCTGGATTTGAAATTGACACAACTGAAATTGTTAATCGTTATGAAGAAAACACTCTAAACGTTTCTATTCTATTTCCAATCAATTGGATTTATTACGATAATAAAGTTAAAGATATAATTGATGGGGTAATTTTTATTCCTACAGAAAACTCTCAATATGATAGAAGACTTTCTGTTATGATTCAGGTAAACACAAACAAAAGACTCTTCAATACAGCTCAATATGATTCATCATTTAGTTATAATAAAGTGACATATTACATTACAAAACCACGGAAAATTTTGGAAGAAATCACACAAATAGTTTACATTCGCACAGGAGCTTTCAAAGCCGATTTTATTATTAAACTTACCTCACCAAATGAAGCGGAATTTCAAAAATTTAAGCCCGTATTTTTTGCGATGGTCAGGTCATTCAGCGCGGGCTATTAAGGAGGCTTAATAAGAGGAAAAGTAAATAGAGTTATCTTACTATCTTTGCAAAAGTTTAACGAATTCAGCAACAAATTGTACTATGAAGTCATTTTATATAGTTATTATTTTTAATCTTTTTGTTTTTAGTTTACATGCGTTTTCACTTAATGAAGCTTATAAGGAACGTCATAACATAAATTTTATATTAAATTATAATACAAATTCCAGAGTGTTTCTCCATCCTAAATCGTCAAATCCAGAAATGAGAAACTCTTACCATATCTTTGATAATTTTTTGAGTTATGGTGTAGAGGTTAAAACAAATTTTTATAGAAATGTAGTTATGCTTGGATTTGGTGTGGAATTTTTAAAAGCTGAGGAATCGCTTTACTCTGTTCGAGGTCTTGTTAATTTAGTACCACGAATTTTCAAAGTACAGGAGAGTTTTTATATCTTTCCATTGGAATTTTGCGCTTATTATGTTTTTCCTTTTAGTGGTGAAAGTTTTAACGCCTATATGGGAGCAGGTTTTGGGGTTTATTATGGTGAGTATGAAAGAAAAATTTATGATATAAAATCTAAAAGTAAACTTTCAAAAATAGATGTTGGAATTCTTGTGAATTCCGGTGTGGACTTTAAACTTCATAAAAACTTTTCAGTGAAATTGGAGTTGCGCTTCAGAGATCCAGAGCTTGAATTCAGAAATGAATATGAAAGACTTGAAACAGTTATTAACGGCGAAAAAATACAACTCTTTGAAAAAATATTTTTTACAAAAGTAAATGTGGAAGGAATTAGTATTCTTACTGGTTTAAGTTTATGGTTTTAATCATGAGAGAAAAATGGAACGAAAGATATTCTGACTATGAATATGTTTATGGGAAAGAACCAAATGAGTTTTTAAAAGAAACATTCTTCAAAAACAAAAATTGGTTTTTAGAGCCGATTTTAATGTTAGGTGATGGAGAAGGTAGAAATGGTGTTTTTCTGGCTAGCCAGAATTTGGATGTCACATCACTTGATTACTCGGAGATTGGATTGAAAAAAGCGGAGAGACTTGCTGAAGAAAATAAAGTTGTTCTAAAAACAGTTTTATCTGACGTAAATGAATTCGATTTTGGCGTTGAAGCATGGGGTAGTATAATTTTAATTTATCTTCATCTTCCAAAGATTGAACGAATAAAACTTTATGAAAAAATAAAAAAAGCATTAAAACCTTCAGGAATGTTTTTGCTTGAGGTTTTTTCAATTGATCAATTAAAATTCAATTCAGGAGGACCAAAAGATTTGGATTTACTTGTTTGTGAAATTGAGTTGAAAAATTTTTTTGATGAACAAAAAGAAAGAGATAACTTTAATATTTTACTTAATGAAAGAAAAATTATCACTTTAAATGAAGGTATTCTTCATCAGGGTGATGCCAGTGTTGTTAGGTTCATTTGTAAAAAATTGAAATAAAAAGGTAGAAATATGGCACATGTAATAAATCAAAAAGCAGAAGAAATACTCGATAAGGAATTCAAAGTATTAAATCATGGATTTGTACGTCTTGTTGATTATATGGGTGGTGATGAATCAATTGTTCAAGCGGCAAGGGTAAGTTATGGTAAAGGTACTAAAACTGTCAGTGAAGATCGTACATTAATTAGATACTTGATGAGACATCAACACACTACACCATTCGAGATGGTGGAATTTAAATTTCATGTTAAGCTTCCAATTTTTGTAGCTCGACAATGGATACGCCACAGAACAGCAAATGTTAACGAATACTCAGGCAGATATTCCATTATGACAGATGAATTCTATGTTCCAGAAGAAGGGACAATTAAACCACAAAGCAGTGTTAACAAACAAGGGAGAGAAGAACAAGAAGTACCGTCTCATATTCGCAAGCGAGTTTTAGAAATTTTATTACAAGAGCAACAAAGCGCTTTTAAAGGCTATCAGGAAATGTTAGGATACAACATTGCACGTGAACTTGCCAGAATTAACCTGCCACTCTCACTCTACACTCAATGGTATTGGAAAATCGATCTACATAATTTATTTCACTTTTTGAAATTAAGGCTGGATAAACATGCTCAATACGAAATAAAAGTTTATGCTGAAAAAATGGCGGAGATTGTAAAAACGGTTGTTCCAATGGCTTATGAAGCTTTCGAAGATTATGTTTTAAACTCTGTCACGTTCTCAAAAGAAGAACTAAAACTAATTAAAAAATATCTTCCTGAAAGTTTTAGCGATGAGGAATTAAATAACCCCAACTTTTCAAAATATGAGATAACCGAGCTCAAAGAAAAAATGAAAAAAATTTTTACTATGGGAGATTAGTGTAAGATAATTTTCATAAAAACTTTCCAAAACTTTTTATTCTACCCCGTGGAACTATTCATTATACTATCTAGAAACAGTTAATTTTCTTTTCATGAACTCTTGATGTTGATAATGTTTTTATTTGACTATCAATTCCTAATACTATAGTCTTATAACCTTGTTTAATATAATTCACTTCAAGAGATTAATTGATATGCTATTTATCAAATGCTTTAACTTTTCAGTTGTATGTTTTGACTTTCATTAGTTCTTTGGTGTATACAAAAATTTTATTAAAGCTTTTTAACATAAAGGAATTTAGATCAGGATTGGAAATTAAAAAATCTTTTTGAGTTTGATTTAGAAAAATCTTTGATTAAGTTTTTACAGAGAATTACTTTCCTACCAATTTGGAAGAGTCACAATTTACCAATTTTATTGACGGATACACAGGCAGAAAGTTTCCGAAAAGTGTTAGGTGATTAACTAATTTTTAGACACTACAAGTTGTTGAATTTTAGTCTTTTACGTGATATCAGAATTTGTTTGATTTTAATATTTAAGATTGCTAATAAATTGTTTTAATCGAAGTCCGTTGGCAAGTCAGAATTTTTCAAATGTTCGAAGAATCGTTCAATTTGCTTTTTTGTGACTCTACCGGTGCTTAATTCAGGAAGTTCGTCCAGACTAAAAAATCCTACATCTAAAGTCTCAAAGCTTGATTTAGCTTCGCCACCGATAATTTCGCAAAGGAAGAAAATTTTATAGAGATGAAAAATAAACGGCGTGTGTCCTTGTCGGTTTCTATCATAAACTGCAAGTACTTTTTTTGCTTTTACTATGAATCCTGATTCTTCAAAAACTTCACGTTCCACATTTTCAGCGGGAGAGGAGCCAACATCAGCCCATCCACCAGGAACTGTCCATTTGTTATCGACTTTCTCTTTAACCAAAAGAATTTTGTCATCTTTGAAAACAACACCACGGACGTCCACTTTTGGCGTTGCATGTCCAGCCTCACTTAGGAATAAATCCTGTACCTTCTCCTTTTCAAAGGTTGAGTTGTGAGAAACCATTTCAGCAGCTATTTCCATAATCATTTTATAACGTTCTATCTCAAAGGGATTTTCAGAATATGTTAAGCCAGATTGAGCAATTCCTTGAAGTTTTTGTGCCCATTCAATCCACTTAATCATACTAATACTCCAATTTTTCCTTTAAGTATCTTACAATTTCGTTTACATCTTCAGAAAGAAATACGTCTAACTTATTTCTTCCTTCGTAGTGGTTTCTTTCATTCATTAAATTAATTATTTGATTCCAAAAAGATTTATCAGCAACAATTGGTTTTTTAGGAATTATGTTTTTGTTTATTAATTCGAGTATTGCTGAAAGTTCAAGTAATGTTCCAGTACCACCTTTCAGGACAATAAAACAGTCGGCAAGGGAAATTAACTTATCAATCCGCTCAAAAAGAGTTTTACATCTTATTTCTTCGTCTATATAACTATTGGCTTTTAAGTCAGGTGACCCAACAGTTATCCCAATTGTATTTGAACCTGATTCTTTGGCACCACGGGCAGTTGCTTCCATTATTCCATAAAAACCACCGTTACAAATTCTAAATCCTTCTCTGCCAAGAGCCTTTCCTAATTCATAAGCGAATTTGTATTCATAATCGTTTTCATCAGGAAAGGATGATCCAAATATTGTAACAGTTTTCATTTTGTTTTCAAGTTAATTTTCGAGTTCCCACACAATGCCAAATTTAAATTGAATATCGTTTGCTGGATAATATGGAATCAAAAAATATTTTTTATCCATGATATTCTCAAGTGCCAAGTAAACTATGGCATTTTCTTTAATTCTACCTGTTGCAAATAAATCAATAGTGAAGTTTGATGGAATAGTTATAGCCCCAAAGTTAAGGGTTGTATTGACATAACTTCTTATATCAATAAAATATAATTTCGATGGTGAAAAACTTTTGGTGTAGAACGAACTGAAAAGATTTAATCGAAATCCAGCAATCAAATCAAGATTGTTCTCAAAGTGTGTTCCATGGTAAGCGGTAGAAAGTTGTACTAAGTAACGAGGTAAAGAGATTTTTCTATAATAAGTTTGATTAACTTTAACTTTTTGCTCATTAAAAGAAAAATTCAAGTTAGTTTTAACACGCCAGATGGAAAATTTAAGAGCAAATGAACCGCCCAAAAGATTTTGTTCTTCAGGGAAAAAATTAATTATAGAATTATTTTGTTCTTCTGAATAGAAAGAGGTTGAATTAATTGGGAATTTTCTCAGCTTGTTATAGATTTCTGTGGTAAGTTCAAATTGTTTAATTACTATATTGAGTTTTGAATAAAGAACATCAACGTCATATTGTGTATCATTCAGATTGAAATTATTGAAGTAAACTTCATCGACACTAAATTCGCTTTTAATTTTTGAGTAACCGCCATAGAGACTAAAATTCTTTGCAATGTTTGATTGGATATCAATACCAAACGAATTTGAGTACTTATTAACATTAATATTATTGTTTTTCACTTTGTAAAAGACTGTTGGGATTAGATATTCTGATAAATTTAAGGTATAAATGAAGTAAAAACTTGATAAGTTTCTGTTAATATTTCCAAAAGTATATGGCGACTCAATTTTTAAATTTTCTACATTCACATTTAATTCAAATTTGTTAAATAGAAATTTGAATAGTTGATTAGCTTTTATTCCAATAGATTTTGTTTGATGGTTTTCAAGAATTTTAAGTGAATCTGCTTTGTATTCGTTATCACGAAACTCTCTCAGATTATTTAGATAATATATATTTATTAAAGAGGCGAATGCATAAGAAGGTGAAAATTGAGTTTCAAATTTCAGTGAGTTAAATGTCCACTTATGATAGGCATCGTTGTTAACTGGAATCGCTTTTCTTTCATCGTATAAATAACTTTCGATTGGCTGATTTTGGGGTACGAGTGCATTGTAAATGTCTATACCTTCATTAAATCGTGAATGAGATTTTGAGTATAGGTAAGTTAAGTTGAAATTGAGCTGTTTTGAGAAATCATGAGAAAGTTCAAGTTTACCTGCCCATAAATCCTTTTCACTATTTAAGAATCGATACGATGCATTGTGTTTAGTTATACCAAAATCGAAGTTCCAGTTTTTGTGAAAATTGACATTAAAGTTTCCATCGAACAGCAAGTTGTCATATGGGGATTCTAAATATTTAATGCGAGAGTAAGGTGTTGGTGAACTTTTTCTTTTTTCTACAAAGCGAATTGATTCGTCATGATTATTACGACTAGTGAGAAAGGCTCGAAGCGGTGAAATTATTATAATAGAATCAATCGCATCTATTCTTAAATCACGTAAATCATAAATTTCAGTAAGTCCATCGTTAAGTTCTATTTCATCGATCTGAAAACTAACTCTTCTTAGTCCAGATTGTCTCAAAACAAGCTCATAAAAATTTGAAGGTAATCCGAGGTCGAAAATAAAAGAGTTTGTATTTAATGGGAAAATGTTAATCCAGTTTAATGGAGCTTTTCTAAGTAAATCGAAATTTGAAATAACTAGAGAATTTTCAGTTAATAGTTTTGAAAACTTGAGATTAATTGTATCCTTAAAAGGTGGTGTGAGTTTAAATGTAGAGATGTTTAAAGTATCATCGAATTTTTCTGAAGAATTATAACCTACTTTTAATTGACTCGATTTCTTAAAAGCAAAAACTAAATTATTGCAGAGTAATAATATTAAGAGATGAATCAGTACAATCTTTCTCAATTTTACGATTTCAATTAATAGCTTTTGGTAATCAACCCTTTAGTTTCACTAGCAACTTCAGCCATATATGAGATGATAGCAGATAAGTCATCTGCTGTCGTTGTATCGGCAACTAAACTTTCAACTATCACTAAGACATCCATATCGTCTTCATGAATCAGCGCATATGCACCGTAATCCAATTCAAAATTATTTTTCAAAAAAGTATAAATTAAATCAGGATTACGAATAATTGGTCCGATTGTCACAGTACAATCAATTTTTTCTACTCCATAAGAATCGATGGTTTGATAAATGCTGACTTCTTCAAATCCTTCATTTTCAGTTTTTACAGAGATATAATAAACTTCGTCTTCATATTCGAAATTCGTGTTTAGAATTTCACAGACTTCTTTAATAATTTCTTTCAAGTAATCTTTATTTTTCATTTGCTTATCTAACTTTGTTATTTTTAGACTTAATTTATGCAAAGCTAAAGAAAAATTAAAACTAATTGCTTAGTAATAAATAACCTAATATTTTAATTTAAGAAACATTTGTAAAATTTCGATAATTTAAACTCAATAGTTGTGTTAACTTTTTTCTAAAAATTCCGATTATTTTTACGAGTTCAGGAGAGAGTTTCGGTTTGGGAGAGTAGGATTGTTATAGTTTATTTGAATTAACAAATTTGCTAAATGATTTATTTTTTTAACAAAATACTCAACACTTCAATTCTCCTAAAATACTCGTTGATTTTAATCAGTGTACTTTTCCTGGGGTTTATTTACAATTCAACACGAATTTATAACATCAATGACGGTTTATTAGATAATGTTATTTTGGACATTGAACAGGATAACCTTGGCCAGTTATGGGTTGTCACTGAAAGTGGAATCTCAGTTTTTAATGGAAGTGAATGGATAAGTTATAGTACGAGATTTAACCACTTAGGTAATCCTTTTGGCTTGATTCTAAAAGAGATAAAGAAAATAAGGTGCGATAAATCAGGTAATAAGTATTTTCTCACCTGGGATGGATATATAATTTCATTGAATGAATTAGGTGCTAGAATTCTTGCGTCACCATTAAACGATAAAAATGGATATACTGATTTAGAATTAGTAAATGAAAATGGTGCAGTAATTCTCTATGCATCAAGCTTGAAAGATGGTTTATCTTTCTATGCGAATGGTTGGTTTTCCTTCACAGAAAAAGAAGGATTAATCTCAAATCGGATTATTGCAATTAAAAGTTTTGATGATTTTTTAGCCGTCTTAAGTGATAAAGGTATACAGTTTTTAAAAAATCGTCGAGTCATATACACATTTCCAACCACTTATTTTGTTCGGAAAGAAAAAGTAAGCATAACATTCGATAAAAGTCAGCGAACTAAAGGGGAAATACCTTCAATTTTTATTCTGGCAGATAATCAGTTGCTCAAGTTGGTAAATGAGAAGTTAGAAGATTTAACTTATAAGTTTTACTCACCTTATCGTGAAAAATTTAATGAGATTTATTCTAAGAGTTTAAACCAATTGTTCTTGATAAGTGATTATTATGTGAAAATGATTGATTTAGAAAGTAATTCAATTCAACTAATTGAGAACGATTTGAATGCAAAAGCTAAGATTACAAAATTTTTTATTGATACTGAATCAAATCTTTGGATTGGCACAGAAAAGGGATTGATAAGAAAAACTACCACAAGTCTTGTTAGTTATACTGTTCAAAATGGTCTTGCAGAAAATCAGATTTATGCCATAGCAAAACAAAATGATGAATTATATCTCGGCCACAAGTCAGGTAAAATCACAATTTTTAAGAATAACAAGTTTGAAGTTTTTGATCTTAATTCTGACTTAAATCGATTGAAAACTTTGAGTGGCAAGAAAAATGAAATAAGAAAAATTGTTTCCAATGGAAGCATTTTATTTTTGTTAATTGATGATTGGGGAATATTCGAATTCAAAAGATTTTCTCGATTGAAGCCAATAATTATTTTAAATGATGCTAGAGAAAAAATTAACGATATAATTCTCACAAAAAATAATCAACTAATCATTGCTGGTAATTTTCTTTTTGATTCTAAAATAAAACGACTAATATCAAACGATCAAAAACTTCTAATTGACGAAAACAAAATTCCATTTGCAGGCGAAATATTAAAATTATATCAGTCGAGGGACGGAGCTTTATCGTTGGTTAGTCAGGAACAAAAAGTATTTAAGTTTAGCAAGAATAGTTTTGAGGAAACTGATGTTCTTAATAAAATGAATGCTACGAAAATTAACTTCATACTAGAAGATAGAGGAACAAACATATCTTTTGGTACTGATAAAGGTATTTTAATGTTTCTTAAAAGTGGTGAAGTTAAAATTTTGCAAATTCCAGCCAGTGAAAATCATAACAGATTATTAGAAGTGTATTCTGGTTATTTTGATGAATTAAACAATCTATGGGCATTGACCAATCAAGGACTGATTTTCTGGAACTGGCGAGAAGTTAAATATAGCTCGGAGTGGAGACATATATTACCATCCGTCTATAACAATTATGCTATAATTTCTGAGAATGGGAATCTTTATGTTGCTTCAGACAATGGACTCCATTTAATCTCGAAGGATGAAAAATCTATAAAGGCTTTAGCTCCCACTGTGTTTATAACTGAAATTAGAATCAATGGAAACTCTCAAAGCTTGGTGGACAAAATTAAAGTTGAAGGAATAAAAGATTTAGTAATAAAATTTAATGGGATTTTGCTTTCATCGAATGATAATATTAGATTTTCATATAAGCTTGAAGGATGGGATGAAGATTGGAGTGAGCCAACTAGTTCACGAGAAGCCAGATATACTAATCTTCCATCAGGTACTTATAAATTTTACATCAGAGCAAAAACAAATTTAACGGATTGGTCTTCACCTGCCATAAGTAATGTTGTAAATGTTTCGAAACCTTTTTATAAAAATTATTGGGTTATCTTCATCGTTTTACTTTCTTTAATTCTTTTAGCATTTCTTTTTCTATTTATTCAAAGAAGAAAAACTCCACCACTTCCAGAAATTGGCAAATTGAAAAATCAATTAGAAAACTTAGAAAAACAGAATAAAGAACTGCGTGTAGAAATTTCAAAGGCACTTAATTTATCACGGTCAAGGATGAGTTTTATTGCAAATTTATCTCACGAGTTAAGAACTCCCATCACTTCCCTTATTGGATTTGTTGATATACTTCTTGATCCTAAACTTTCACTTTCGGAAGAAGAAAAGCGAAAATATATAAACTATATAAGCGTGAATAGTCGAAGACTTTTAATTTTAATTAACGATATCATAGATCTTGCTAGAATAGATGCGGGATACTTAAAACTGGAAGAAAGTCCTGTAAACATCAATGCTGAAATTAGAGAGACAGTAAATTTATTTAAGGAAAAAATTCGTTCAAAGAATTTAGATCTTATTATTGAGCTTGATGGCTCTTTGGAAACTGAAATGGTTCTTATTGATAAGAGTCGTTTACATCAGACGATTTCGAATTTTATTTCAAATGCCATAAAATTTACTGAAGAAGGATTTATTAAAGTAACTTCTAAAATGTCTGAGAGTAAAATTTTTATTAGTGTTGAAGATAGTGGAATTGGAATTCCTGCTGAAGATTTACCATTTATCTTTGAAGAGTTCCGCAGATCTTCTCTTGCTATAAAGAAGTCAATTGAAGGTACAGGTTTGGGGTTAACCATAACGAGAAAAATTGTAGAATTGATGGGTGGTAAAATAGATGTGGAAAGCGCCGAAGGTTTGGGTTCAAAATTTATGATTACTTTTCCGCTAAAACGAGCATCTGAAATGAAATCTTCAAGAGAGATGCAAAGAGATTTAAATTGAAATTCTGATTTTTAAACAAAAAAGGAGTTTCTTAAGAAACTCCTTTATCTGAAGTGGACACGTAAACTATTTTTGTTTTTCTTTATCCTCTTTGACAGAACAACATTCACTCTTTTTTTCTGATTTAACTTTCTTAGACGTTCCACAGCTTTCGTCATCCGATGACTTTTTTTCATCTATGACTGAACTTGAAGTTTCTTTTTGTTCCATCTTGGTTTTTTTGTTTACCGATTTTTTATCTTGTGTTTGAGCAAAAGATAAAGAAACAAACAAAAGAATTGTTAGAATGATACTGAGTAATTTTCTCATCGTTCTCTCCATTTAATTTTGTTTTTGAATAAATAACTTAGGTAATTATAACAATTTAAATACTTTTTCTACTGATTCTCAATGAATTAGTTATTACCGAAATTGAGCTCATCGACATTGCAAATGCAGAAAACATTGGATTAAGAAATCCAGCCGCTGCGAGTGGAATCCCAATTATATTATAAATAAAAGCCCAGAATAAATTTTGTTTAATAGCTTTGATTGTAAGTTTGGAAATCTGAATTGCCCTGTAGACATCTAGTAAATCATTTTTCATTAATACAACGTCTGCAGATTCTATTGCTACGTCTGTACCGTTTGCCATTGCTATACCAATATCTGCAGAAGCAAGAGCAGGCGCATCATTTATTCCATCACCAACCATGGCTAAAATTCTATTATTTTTCTTAACTTCGTTTATTATTTTCACTTTGTCTTCTGGAGATACTTCTGCATAAAAATTTTCAATGCACATTTTTTTTGCAATTCCTTCGGTAACTTTTTTATTATCACCTGAAATTAGAATTACTTTAATCCCTGATTCTTTTAGTTTGTCAATTGCAGTTTTAGCAGTAGGTTTCACAAAATCACTGAGAATAATAACTCCTGCCAGTTTATTGTCAATTGCACAATATATTGTAATTTTTCCTTCAGTTGTTATCTGATTTTGAACCTCATTCAGGTCAACCAAATTAACAGCATTGCTTTTTAATAAATCTTCGTTACCAATAATTATTCGATGATTATTAATTTCTGCTTCAATTCCAAATCCGATAGAGGCTTTAAATTTACCTGGTTCCAGAAGTTGTATTGAATTTAATCTAGCAAAATTTACTATTGCTTTAGCAATTGGATGTTCTGATTTATTTTCAGCTGAGACAATGAGTTGTAAAAATTCTTTTTCCTTGAAATCGTTGAGCGGGTAAATTGCTTCTACAATCAACTCTCCTGTTGTAATTGTACCAGTTTTATCAAACAATACATGGGTTACCTTGTGAAGCAATTCTAAGCTCTGAGCGTTTTTGATTAAAATACCTGCTTTAGCGCCAAGACCTGTTCCTACAATTAATGCAGTAGGTGTTGCAAGCCCAAGAGCACACGGACATGCAATAATTAGTACAGCAATAAAACTTGTAAGTCCGTGAGTCAGTGAATCATGAAAAATCAACCAGAAAAGAAATGTTATAATTGCAATGACAATTACAATTGGTACAAAGATGGATGCAATTTTATCAACAAGATTTTGAATAGATGCTTTTGATAGTTGAGCTTGTTCGACAATAGAAATTATTTTTCCAAGAACGGAATTTTTTCCAATTGCAGAGACACGAAAATCAAAACTTCCAGAAATATTTATCGTACCACCTATAACTTTATCACCAAATTTTTTTTCGATTGGGATGCTTTCTCCTGAAATCATTGATTCATCTACAATGGAATGTCCATTTATGATAAATCCATCTGCAGGAATTTTTTCACCGGGTCGGACTATTACAATGTCATTTAATTGTAATTCTTTGATCGAAACTGTAATTTCTTTACCATCTCTTATTACATTAGCCGTTTTAGGTTTTAATCCAATTAATTTTTTAATGGCATCTGAAGTTTTAAGTTTTGATTTTGCCTCGAGCCACCTACCGAGTAAGATTAAAGCGATTATAACAACAGCAGTTTCGTAGTACAGAGTTTTATAGTTTTGCATTGGTAAGAAATTAGAAGAACTAGGGAAAAGTGTAATCAAAGAACTGAAGAGATAAGCTGAACCTGTTCCTACAGCTATTAAAGTATTCATATCTGCTGTAAAATTTTTCAAACCTTTAATTGCGGAGATAAAAAATCTTCTTCCACTGATGAAGACTACAGGAGTTGTTAATACAAAAAGAACTTTGTCTATGTGATGAGCTAGACTACTCAGAATGTTGTTAAATCTTTCACTCATCATTAACATGCTTATTAAAAGAACAGGCAAAGTGAAAAGTGCAGCAAACAGCAAATCTTTTTTTAGAGATTTAATATAGTTTAACTGCTCTTTTGGGATGTATTCTTCGGATTCGGAATCGTTCAGGTAATTATCTGAAACCTTGTATCCCGCTTTTTCAATTGCTTCTTTAAGTTTTTCAAAATTTACTAGTTCTTTATCTATTATTACTTGCGCTTGTTCAGTAGCTAAATTTACATTTGCTTCTTTTACACCAGGAGTTTTTTTAAGTGATTTCTCTACCCTTAAGACGCAACTTGCACAATGCATTCCTTCGATTGGTAAAGTAATTATGTCAAGTTTTTTATCTTCCATCGTTTAACTTTGAATAGATTGTTGTTGTACCTGAACATTCATATGAGAAATTTATAACATGCTACTATGCTTGTTGAAATTATATTATAATGCTTAAAGAAATATGTGATTAATTCTCGACTATATTCTAGTCGCTTTCCGGGTTAAAAAATTGTTCATTATCTTCTTCGTTGTATTCCTCATCAGATGTGTTAAACTCTTTTAATATATAACCTTCTTCTTCAATTGCTGCTTTGATTGTTTCTAAATCCAGTTCATGTTTATTGTAAACGATATATGCTCTTCCTATCTCCACATTATAATTTTGAATTCCAAGTGACTTCAATGCATTTGTCACTGTTAAAACGCAATGATGACATGTCATCCCATCTATAAGAAGATTTGCTACTTTCATTATTCTTCCTTTTAATTAATAAGTGATTTTCCATCTGGACTAATTCTCTTAAAATATTTTTCCTGATCCTTCTGAAATTTTTTTATACAACTTTTGCAACAAAATCCTATTACCTTTCCTTTATATTCAACGGTTTTGACCGAAGGGTCGACAGGATCGCCCATAACGGGACATAATGAATTCCAAATTTTCTTGCTTTGTTTTTTTGTATTACTCTCTATTTTATTCTGTTTTTGCTGGACAGGTTTTGACTTTTCCTGACAGAAAACCTGTTCATTAAACGATGTAACTATGAAAAAAGTTATAATCAACACAAATATTTTGGTTCTCATTTTATAATCCTTTCATTAATTATTGTTTATTCACCGAGAAATTTTTGTCCATCAACAGAGATTCTTTTAGCATAATATTCAGGATTCCTCATAAATTTTTCATCACAACCTTTACAACAAAATCCATAAACTTTTCCATTATAAAAAACTTTTGGACCATTTAAATCAACTTCTTCACCAAGAACAGGACAGACGGAATTAAAAGGCACAACTGACTTATCTTTCACAAGAAATACTGTATCTTTCTTATCATACTTAGCAAAATTTTCTTTAAAATGATTCACATTGAGTAAAAAATTCTTCAATTGACTTTCCGAATCTATTAGATAAGCTCCACTCACTACAATTTCATCTCCTTCTTTTAATCCTGATAAAACTAAATAATAATCGTTAAACTTCTCACCAATTTCAATAAGTCGAGGTTCAAAAGAATTTTCTCCGACTTTTACCCATACAATATTGCTCTCTCCTTTCATTAGTACTGCCGATGAAGGAATCAATATTCCAAATCCTAACTTTTTTTGGATATAAGCGCTTCCATACATATATGGCTTCAACTTATGGAATAAATTTTTAACAACACTTCTTATTTGAACTGTTCTCGTTGTTGAATTAACTATTGGTGATATAAAAGAAACGATACCTGAAAATTGTTCATTCGGGTATGCATCAATTTTTATTTTAACAATATCACCAACTTTTATATTCTTTATATCAGTTTCGTAAATCTCACTTACTGCCCAAAGAGTTGAGATGTCAACAATTTCATACAACATCATTCCTTCATTAGTGTATTGCCCCTCTGAAACGTTTTTCTGCAGAACAAATCCAGAGAAGGGCGCATAATATTCCATAGTATAAAATAATTGTTTCGTTGACATTATTCTTTCAATTTGTTCATCAGTAATTCCAAAAAGTTTTAATTTTTTAACTGAAGAGGAAATAAGTTCTTTATTCTCACCATCCGGAATATTCAATGAGGACAACAGGTCATTTTGAGCTTGAATTAATTGAGGACTGTAGATTTCAAATAAAACATCACCTTTCTTAATGAATTTACCTGTTTCGTTTAGATACAACTTTTCTATTCTCCCACTGAAACGGGCTGATATGATTTTCCTGTTACTTTCTGGAATTTCTAAAAACGTATAAAGTTTTATTTCTTTCTCAAGCGGTGCTGTTTTGACAGCCCAAGTTTTTACATTAGCTAGTACCAGTTTAGAGTCTGACAATGTCAATGATGTGGTTTCATGTTCATGCGCCTCATCTGACTTTTTTACAAGATTCATATTACAAATTGGACAAACGGATGGTTTATTTGAAGTTACTTCAGGATGCATTGGGCAGTAATAAATTTCACTACTTTGAAGTGATTTTTTTTCTTCTAGATGCGTGGAGAGATAAATTCCAATAGAGATTAAAATCACAATTAAGATTGATAGTATTACCACAAATTTTTTATTCACTTTTTTCATAAAAGTCTACCTCCTGTTAAAAAATTGAGTTCACTTACTTCCATTAAATATTCTGTATAAAACATCCAATATTTCATCTTTTCCATAAGCAACATTCGTGAAATTTCAATTAGTTGAAGAATTGATGTTTCATCTACCTCAAGAGATTTAAGTTTAAGCTGAAACAGTTTTTCATAGTTTGGAATTGTTTCCGATTCGAGCTGGCTTAAAATCTCTAAATTTGATTTCATTCTAATTAGACTTTGCCTAGCCATCGAACTTAATTCTCTTTCCATATTATTTAATTCATGCTCATAGGATTTCGTAAGATTTTCTATCTCTTCTGTTTTTGCGTTAAGACTTTTCCTTGACCAGGGAACAAATGGTAGGGTGATTGAGCCCATTACGCCAAACATTATATTAAACCTATTTTGATTAATTGTTTGGTTAGTAGTTTTTGTGGTTAGTATCATTCCTTTAGGCATTTGCATGATCATTCCACTGAGCATTAAATCGGGATAAAGTTCACGTTTGATTGATTCTACTTCTTTTTTATTCATTTCTAACATAAATTTCATTCTGTTGAGATTGGGGTTTGATTTAATCAACTCTTTAATTTGTTCATCGTTCAAGTTAAGTAATGGTAGAGTCAACTCTTTCTGTATTCGAATAGTATCGTCGAAATTCCTTCCTAATAGAAAACATAATTCTACGTTTTTATTTTTTCTTTCCTTTTTGAGGTTAACTAAATCTATTTGTAAAGTGGTTATCTCATTTTTTAATAAAAGAAGTGATGATAGTGGAATTCGATTAATTGTGTAAAGTTCTTTATAGTAATTGTAATTTTGAGTTAAAAGATCAATTTGCTTTAATAGTAATTCAATTTTCTTTTCAACTAAAAATAGTTCATAATATTTTTTACTGATCTCACTGAAGATTTGATTAACCCTGGAATTATATTGTTCCCTTGTGATTTTAATATTTATTTTATTCAATTCAGTCATGGATTTTAACTTTCCACCGAGTGGAAACATCTGGGTAAATGTTATATTGTTTGATATTGAATTATTCCAAATGTCAAATCGGTTTAAGTCAAATTGATTAAATTCCAGGGAGATTTCAGGCGCTGGAAGTGTTTGTTGTAATATTTTTTGTTCACTTGATTTAATTTTATAATCAAAAGATTTGATCAATAAGTTATTGTGCAAGGCTTCAATCAGAAGTGAATCAATAGGTTGAGCGTAAATAAAATCTACAAGAGAGAATATGAAAACTATTTGGCTTATAATTTTTCTTTTCATAGCAAAACCTTAAAAATTATTCGTACATCCATTGTGAGATTTTTGATAGCTGGAGTTTTTCTCTTTTAAGTTCACGTGATTTGGTTATGTAAAAGAGCACCGGTGTAACGACTAAAACATGAATTGCAGAAGTCAATAGTCCACCAATCATAGGTGCAGTAAGAGGTTTCATTACGTCAGCACCTGTGCCAGTTGACCACATTACAGGAATTAAACTAACCATACTAGTTGCGACTGTCATTAACTTTGGTCTTAATCTTAAAACCGAACCTTCTATAGTTGCTTCATAAATATCCTGGAGAGAAATTGAAGCATTGCCTGATTTCATTTTCATCTTAATTCGTTTGTCTAAACTTTCATGAAGATAAACCACCATCACAACACCAGTTTCCACTGCAATTCCATATAAGGCAATAAAGCCCACCCATACTGCTACTGAAAAATTATAATTGAGAATGTATATCATATAAACACCGCCAATTAAAGCAAAAGGAACAGATAGCATAACAATTAATGCTTCTTTCATATTCTTGAGAGCAAGGAACAACAAAACAAATATTGTAAGTAAAGTTATTGGAATTATTATCATTAAAGTTTTTTGTGCGCGAATTTTGTTTTCGAATTGTCCGCTCCATTCAATACTATAACCTTCTGGAAGTTTAAGATTTTGTTTGATTAATTTTTCCGCCTCGTTAATTACGCTCATCATATCTTTGCCACGTGCATTAAAATAGACTATGGATCTTAACATGCCATTTTCACTGTTTATCATGGCAGGTCCTTCTACAATCTTTATTTCAGCAAGATGTGATAATGGAATGTAGATATTTTGTCTATTTAGACTTTCATCAAGTGATATTGGCTTTTGAGTCATTGAGAAAGTTTTTGGTGAAGTTTCCAGCGTATTATTCAATTTCATCATATTAGTATTCATCATATCAGAAAAATCACTTTGATTACTTACTTCATAAAATGAATTAGTTGACATGCTGATCTGAGAAGGGATTGGAATAAGTAATTTCTTTAATTCTTCAACATTATCTCGATAATCTTGAACCAATCTGACTCTCATAGGAATTCTGATTCTGCCACTTACAACTGTCGTCAGATTTTCACCTCCAATGATAAGTTCAATAATTTCATTCAAATCTTTCACTATTATTCCATATCTTGAGCTAATGTCTCTTTTAGGTATGATGTCTATGTAATAACCTTTTTGGTTTCGTTCTGCCACAACATCCGCTACACCATTTACATTTCTTATGATTTGCTCAGCTTTAATAGCAAGTTGTTCAAGAGTATCTGTATTTGTACCAAAAATTTTTAGCCCAATATCAGTTCTAACTCCAGTGCTAAGCATATTAATTCGATTGATTATAGGTTGAGTCCAACCATTTGTCACTCCAGGAATTTGAAGCTTTTTATCAAGTTCTTGAATAATGTCTTCTTTTGTAATGTCTTTACGCCATTCATTTTTTGGTTTTAAGAGAATTATTGTTTCAATCATGCTAAGTGGTGCATTATCCGTTGCAGTTTCTGCTCGACCAAGTTTACCAAGTACATGCGATACTTCAGGAACTTGTTTGATGATTTGATTTTGAATTTTCATAATTCGGTTTACTTCGGTAATAGATGCATTTGGAAGTGTAACAGGCATATAAAGAAGTGAGCCTTCATCAAGTGGAGGCATAAATTCTGAACCAGTTCTCAATATCATTGGAATTGTAATGAGTAGTGCAAGAAGGTTCAATGCTATTGTAGTTTTTCTGTGATTTAAAACCCAATTAATTAAAAGTTCATAAATTTTGTGAAAGAAATTTGTGACAGGATTTTGTTCTTCGAGTCTGAATTTACCTCGCATAAGAAAAGTCATAAGAACTGGAATTAGTGAGATTCCAACAATAGCCGAACCCAGCATGGCAAAAGTTTTTGTGAAAACTAAGGGCTTGAAGAGTTTTCCTTCCTGACCTGTTAATAAAAACAATGGAAGAAATGAAGTAAGAATTATTAACTCAGAGAAAAAAATTGCTCTTCCAACTTGTTTCGCTGAGTTGATTGAAATTGTTTTATAATCCTCTGATGAAAGGAAACCTTTTTCAAATTTTGCACGAGCAATGTTTCGATAGGCGTTTTCAACCATTACAATTGATGAATCTACAATCACACCAATTGCTAAAATTATTCCACCAAGACTCATTATGTTTGATGTGATGTTAAATAAGTACATCAATGAAAAAGAGATTAAAACTGCTATGGGGATTTCAATTAAGATTCTAATTATGCTTCTTAGATGAAGTAAAAAAATTATTACGACAATACTTACAATCACTGATGCTTCAATAAGAGCTCGTTCAAGTGTTCCTATTGCTTCATTGATTAACGTTGACCTATCATAAGATGGGACGATTGTCACTCCCTCAGGAAGAGAATGTTGAATTTGTGCAATCTTTTGTTTTACTTTCTCAATAACTTTACTGGCGTTCTCGTTATGCCTCATAACAATAATGCCACCAACAACTTCTCCTTTGCCATCTTTCTCGAGGGCACCTCTTCTTATGTCAGGGCCCATCTGAACGGTGGCAACGTGTTTTAGAAGAATAGGAATATTGTTTCCTGTAGTTTTAACAACTGTTTCTTCAATTTCCTCAATCGTGGAAACATAACCTTTTCCTCTAATAAAATATTCAGCATCATTTATTTCGATTAATTTGCCTCCAACTTCTGAGCTTGTTTTAAATGTGGCACGAATAACATCAGAGTAATTTAAATCATAAGCCTTTAGTTTTTCTGGATGAACATCAATTTGAAATTGTTTGACGAATCCGCCTATACTTGCAACTTCAGCTACACCGTCTATAGAACTTAGCTTATACTTAATAAACCAATCTTGAATTTGTCTTAACGTTCCTAAATCAAATCCTTCACCTTCCACAGTGTACCAATATATATGTCCAACGCCTGTTCCATCCGGTCCAAGAATCGGTTTAACTCCCTGAGGTAATTGTGTCTGAATAGTTGAAAGTCTTTCCAAAACCCTTCCTCGAGCAAAGTACAGATCAATTCCATCCTCAAAGATTACAAAGACAAAGGACATCCCGAACATTGATGATGCCCTCACCGCTTTTACTTCTGCAAGTCCCTGTAGTGAAGATACAATTGGATAAGTAATCTGGTCTTCAATAATTTGTGGAGATCTACCCATCCATTCCGTATATACAATTACCTGGTTTTCTGATAAATCCGGTATCGCATCAACTGGCAGATTCGCTAAACTATATATTCCATAGCCAGCAACCATTAAGTAAATCACTAATACTATGAATCTATTTTTAGAACTCCAGTCAATTATTTTTTCTATCATATAAACTCCTTATCCCGTTTTTTTTGCTCAGGACTTTACTTACGTTTTATCAGTTTATTCTTAAGCCACGAATAGGGATTCTATGTTAACCCAGCTCAACTCGTGATTGAAGAAAAACGTAAAACTGGTAAACTTAAAGAATCGATCAACGATCGTAAAAGTACGAGTTGATAAATGCTTTTATGAAGGCTGAAACGATTCTTCTAAATGAGTAGACTGGAGTTTTTTATAAAGAGTGGAGTATTAAGTGGTGGAGAGTGATAATTTAGAATTAAGTTTTTATTTGTAAAATCTGTTGAATTTAAATTTTGATTAGAGAAATATGTTACAACTGAGTAGAATAACTTGAATTCGTTGAGTTTTATTAGAGTATCATCAAATTTTTTAAGTGAGATTAGTTTTGTTTCACAGCAAGTATAATCAAGATGTTCAGATAGGATGGGGAATTCACTCTCTAAATCTTCAACTGGACACATATCACAAGATGATAAGGAATATGCGTTCATCATCTCGCAGTGATGAATTGTAAAAATGAGCTCAGTGCAAGAAAAGAAAACACTCCATAAAAGCAAGAAGGAAATGTATTTAACTATTTTGTCATTCATAATTTAATTTTAACTTAATAAAATAACTTTTCCAATGCAAAATTTCAGTTCCTCTTTGAGAAAAGAGAGAATCAATTGATTTAAAGATGATGAACTAAATTTTAGCAAATCATTTTTTTAATTTTGTTAAGTTTTAACTTGACATAAACCACTAATAAATTATGATGAAGAAAATTTTAATTTTACATTTTATTTTCATTAGTAGTGTTTATACTCAAACGTTAGCTAAATATGAACCAGTAAATGGGTGTTATCTTGGAGTTTTTACACAGAACGATGTTAATGTGAGTGGTTCGATTTACAATTTTGAAAAGCTCGTTGTTAAAGAACATGCAGGTTACTTAACATACACATCGGTATCGTCGCCGTTTCCAGGAGCATTTGTAGATTCATGTAAAAAGTACGGTTCTTTCATGCAGCTTGGTTTTGAACCAGATACTGCTTTTCGTGATGTATTTGATGGTCCTCATTTACGAAACTGGGCTAAAGAGGCGGCGAGAAGTGGTGTTCCTATATTTCTCCGTTTTGCATCGGAGATGAATGGTAATTGGGTGCCCTGGTTTGGTTCTCCAACACTTTACAAAGAAAAATGGCGTTTGATGTATCAGATTATGAAGGAAGAAGCTCCAAACGTTGTGATGGTTTGGTGTCCTAGCTGGCGCCCTGATATTCCCAATGATACCTCAAGAAATATAATGGCATACTATCCGGGGGATGAGTATGTAGATTGGATCGGTGTGAATTTTTACATGTGGGGTCCTGTTTATGATTCTCTCATGGGTGAAACTGGCATAAGCGCATTGCAAAAAATTTCAGCTGTTTACAACAAGTTTCCTAATAAACCAATTATGATATGTGAATGGGCAGCTGCATCTCGAGAATGGCGTGGTACGCCTCCCTTACCGCGAAACACTGTTGATTATTGCATCAACCATATGACGCAAGTTTATTCACTTCTATCTCATTACTTCCCAAGAGTGAAAGGTATTTTTTGGTTTAATTATAATTCATATCTAATCAACAAATCAGATTTTTCTCTTACTACAAATCCTGTAGTCTTGAATAACTATAAAAATCTCATTCAATCAAATTATTACATTTCAGAAATTAATTACAACGTTCCCAAAATTGAGGTTCCTAAAAGAATAGTTCGAGGATTAGATACTGTTTTCTTTAGCATTTTATGTTCCAGACCTTTAGTTGAAATTAAACTTTATATTAACGAACAACTAATTCAAAATCAGTCAACAAATTTCAATTTTTTCGTAACTGATTTTTCATCTTACAATGATGGACAAATTGAAATTAAAGTTGTTGCTAAAACTGTTGATAATCTTGAAGGTGCAGGATTTCAATTTTTTGAAGTCGACAATAACAATGATTATCTGGAAATAATCATTGATAATTCTGACAACAATTTCTCCGGTTATGGTGGATGGACTTCTTCATCTCAGCCTGACCGATATGGGAATGATTACTACGTTCTACCTCCTGGTAGTACTGCATATGCTAAATGGAATTTTTTTTCATCGTTTACTTCAACAGTTCAACTCTACAGTATGTGGAGTGCGCACCCCAATAGAGCAACTAATGCAAAATATGTTGTCAAATCAGGTCAAAACGACTCAACCATAATTATTGTAAATCAAAGAAAAAATGGTGGTGTATGGAACTACCTTGGAGATTTTATTTTGATAGAAAATCAACCATTTCAAGTGATTATTTATTCATCAACTGAAGGTTACGTAATTGCTGATGCTATTAGAATTTTCCGTAACACAAGCGATGTTAAGAAAGAAAATTTCAATTTATCTTTTGAACTTAATCAGAACTACCCTAATCCATTTAATACCTCAACTACTTTAAGTTTTTATCTTCTCAAAGATAGTTATGTTAAATTAGAAATTTATAATTTATTCGGAGAGAAGATTTGTGATATTTTAAATGATTATTTGCAATCAGGTTATCATCAATTAACCTACACTCCAAAAGAACATGCCTCGGGTATTTATTTTTATCGAATGACTGTAAATGACGACACAAGAAAAACATACTCACAAATTAAGAAGATGGTATACTTGAAATGAATGTTCGATTTCTTAAAAACGAGTATGATGTTGTTGTAGCGGGCGGAGGAATTGCCGGGATCAGTGCAGCGGTTAAAGCAGGAAGACTTGGTGCTAAAGTTATATTAATTGAGCAATATGGATTTGTTGGCGGAATGTCAACGGCTGGAATGGTTTCTCCCTTTATGAAACATTCAATTAAAGATGAAATTCTTGTAAGGGGTATTTTTGAAGAATTAGAAAAAGGAATGATAAAGAGAAAAGGAATGATTGATAACGGCTTTTATGCCAGTGCCTTTCGCTTTGCTGCTCTTGAATTGTTAAGAAATGCCAGAGTTGATGTGCTTCTTAATGCATCAATAATAAAAGTAAATCGTGAGAAAGATAGAATTAAAAGTTTAAACATACTTATTCATGGTTATGATATAGAAATTAGAGGAAAAGTATTCATTGATACGACCGGAGATGCACAATTAGTTTATCTTGGAAATTTTTCTTATGTAAAGGGCGACGAGAAAACAGGAAAACTTCAAGCATTAACTTTATTTTTTAGAATGGGTGGAATAGATTTCGTTCGAGCTCTGGATTATGTAAAAAAACACAAAGAAGATTTTTTCTCATGGATGACTTTTGACTTTGATTTAGCGAAAATCATCTCAGTTGCAGGCTATTTTTCGACAGTAAAGAAAGCTATTGCACAGGGTAGGTTATCAGAGGACGTTAATTATATATTCTACACAACATTACCAGAGTCAGGTGAAGCATCTTTCAATACATCTAATATACTTGGTCTTGATGGTTCGACTTCAAGCGATTTAACTAAAGCTGAATTTATTGGTCGTGAACAAGTATGGCAGGTTGTGAATCTTTTAAGAGATGATATACCAGGATTTGAAAGCTCATATTTACTCGAAACGGCAATTCAGGTAGGAGTGCGAGAAACTAGAAGAGCTATTGGTGATTATGTAGTTCAGGAAGAAGATATTACAAAATTCAGAAAATTTGATGATGCTATTGCTCGAGGATGTTATGGCATTGATATTCATGGACAGAAGGATGAAGAAAGTCGTTTAGATGAAATGCCTGAGAATGATTTTTATGAAGTACCTCTACGGGCTTTAATCGTTAGTGATGCAAAAAATTTGCTTGTGGCTGGTAGATGTATTTCTGCTACCAGAAAAGCTCATGGCGCTTTAAGAATAATGCCAACATCATCAGCTACAGGTGAAGCTTCCGGTGCTTTAGCAGCCCTTGCCATTAAAAACAATAAATCAGTAAGAGAAGTTAACCCTACAGAAGTTAAGAGACTAATTCTGCATAACCTTTCCTCAAGATTTAGTTCATAAAGTATTATTGCCAAAATTTTTGATAGTTTCTCATTATCAAACAATAGGATTTCTTGAAAATTAAATTACCAAGTTCTTATTTATATTTGAAAACAAGATAAAACGTAAATACAATAATTGGTGTTTGGAAATGATAAACGTTAAATACATTTCAGCAATTATTTTGATAATGAGTCTTTTAGGCTTTGCTCAATCAACATTTCCCAAAAGAGAATTTAGAGCTGTTTGGATTGCAACTGTTACTAATATTGATTGGCCCTCGAGCAAATTTTTAACGACTACTCAACAAAGGAATGAATTCATTGCATATCTTGATTATCTTAAATCATGTAACTTTAATGCAGTTATTGTTCAAATAAGGCCATCATGTGATGCTTTTTATGCTAATTCTCGCGAACCATGGTCTGAGTGGTTAATGGGTTATCAAGGGATTGCTCCCAGTCCATTTTATGATCCTCTACAATTTATGATTGATGAAACAAGAAAACGAGGTATGGAATTTCATGCATGGTTTAATCCATACAGGTCTCAAGTCTCAGCATCAAGCTCAATTCATTCAACTCACATAACAAATACACAACCTTCCTGGAATTTAAGATTTAATTCACCATATAAAATGCTTGATCCCGGACTTCCCCAAGTAAGAGAATATGTGACCAGTATTATAATGGATGTAGTACGAAGATATGATATCGATGGAGTACATTTTGATGATTATTTTTATCCATACGAAGGTATCACCAATCAAGATAGTGTTTCATGGAATTTATATCGTGGTAATTTTACAGATAGAGGCGATTGGAGGAGAAATAATGTTAACACTTTAATTAGAATGGTTCACGATAGTATAATGGCAGTTAAGCCATGGGTAAAATTTGGAGTGAGTCCATTTGGAATTTGGAAAAACAGCGCTTCTGGTACTAGTGGATTCGAAGCATATTATGGAATTTATTGTGATGCAGTAGCATGGTTACAGGAGCGAAAAGTTGATTATATAATGCCACAGATTTATTGGGCATTTGCACGCACTGCTGCGCCATATGGTACATTAGCTCAATGGTGGCAAACGGTTTTGAACGGTCGTCATCTTTATATTGGTCACGGTGCATATAATATGTTAAGTAATAATCCTTTTCCTAATGGAAGTTGGCCCTCAAGTGAATTATGTGACCAGATTAGATTTAACAGGCTTTTTTCAAATATTCATGGCAGTTCATTTTTCAGTGCAAAACATGTGCGTAATAATGTTAAGAATTTTGCTGATTCACTAAAACTTAATCTATATCGTTATCCAGCTTTACCTCCTACAATGAAGTGGAAAGATTCAATTCCACCACTGCCACCTATCAATCTAAGTGCTAGTTACAATCCAGTTAGTGTAAGACTTAACTGGCAAAATCCGGGACCAGCTTCAGATGGGAATTCCCCAAAATATTATGTGATTTACAAAGCCGTTGAACCGGACACAATTAATATCAACGACCCAAAATATATTCTTAAAGTATTACCTAATGATACCACACATTATACCGATGCTTTTAATTTACAGTTTAATAAAAGATATACTTACATAGTAACGTCCGTGGATAGGCTTCATAATGAGAGTGAACCTGTTGCTAAGATAGACGTAATGCTTACTGATGTTGATATTGTCGAAGAAATTTTCACATATTCTTTATCACAGAATTATCCAAATCCATTTAATCCAACAACAAAAATTGAATTTACTTTAGCGAAATCTGGTTTTACCGAATTGAAAGTGTTTGATATTTTAGGCAGTGAAATAGAGAGCCTGATTTCTGGTGAACTAAGTGCAGGTAAACATGAAGTTGAATTTAACGGCAGTAATCTACCAAGTGGAATTTACTTTTATAGATTAAAGTCTGGGGATTTTATCCAGACGCGAAAGATGATATTGCAGAAATAAAAAGTCTTCAATTAAAATTATTCAAAACAAAATACTATCAGCAATTTTATTTACAAATAAATCAACTTTTCTGAACCTACTAGTTTAGGGCATTATCATTTTTGAAGTTATTGGAAAAATTATATCAAAAATTCTTCTGTCGTAAATAGTTAATACTAAAAATAAATCAAGTTAGAAAATTTTAGAGTGCTACAATTGATAAATAAAAGTCGATATTTAATCTCGAGTTAACAATAAAGATTGGTTCTTAAAAAGTTTATTCGAATGAAACAAAAGGTATTTAATGTACTAATTTTGATTCAATCAGATTGTTTTTAGTGTGGAAAGTCCACCATCCACTTTTATTATTTGTCCTGTAATGAATGATGCAGATTCTGAGAGAAGAAAAGTTACAAGTTCGGCTATTTCTTTTGCGTTACCTATTCTTTTCAAGGGATGTCTTTCTTCTGAAGCTTTAATCTTTGAATCACTATTAAGAAATTTTTCTGCAAGGGGAGTAAGTGTTATTGAAGGAGCAATACAATTTACTCTTATATTTGGTGCAAATTCAGCGGCTAAGGATCGAGTTAGCCCTTCTATTGCGCCCTTGGCTGATGCAATTGATGCATGATATTGCATACCCGTTTGAACCGCCACAGTGCTAAATAAAACGATAGATGACTTTTCAGCGTGCATTAAGTTATTTAAATATTTGTTAATAACTTTCACAGCTCCTAGAAAATTCACCTCCAGATCATATTGAAAATCTTCTATTTTAAAATTTTTAAAAGGCTTTAAGTTTATTGTACCAGGGCAGTAAACCAAACCATCAAGCTTGTAATCCAATATCGGGAAATCATCAATTGATTTGGTTACATCTAAGGTATGGAATTCGATGTTACTTAATTGGTCTAAATTTCTTTTATTCCTACTTAAAACTATAACAAGATTGTCCTTATTCAATAATTTTACTACTTCCAATCCAATTCCAGACACACCACCAACGATAAGGAATGTTTTCATAATAAAAACCTATTTAATTTGTTTAATTATAATAAAACTTTTTTAAATGAAATATATTCTATTAGTGATGATTAAATGAGAATTCCATTAAAATTCAAAATTCAGTCCAATGCCTATTTCATTATTAAATAATTTATCAAGATGTGGATACAGTCGCATTTTTGCATTATTCAAATGGATAAAATAAAGTGCAACATCGAATATTAGAAGGAAACCACCTTGTAATAATAAACTGTTTCCATATCCAATCAAACGTTCTCCTTTAGGTGAACTTTTTGCACGTTCTCTAAGGTAAAATCCTGTCATTATGTATGCAAGATCCAATCCTGCATTTAACATAAGAAAGTTTTGCAGCGATGTGTAGTCATTTAATACTTGTAAGTTGCTCAATTGTGAAGGATTTGATTTGCTGGCATTTAAAAATCCTAACGATGCTATACCGAGATTTACAACATTCCACATTGCGTTGAATTGATAGAAATATTTTGTTCTACCACTTGATTTTAAATTTCCATAACCACCAATTATTATATTCGCAGTTGCCCAGCTGCCAAGAACAAGCATAGCTGTTTTATTAATGTTCATTCTACTCATGTGAAAAGAATGAAAAATACTATCACTATTATTACTTGCCACAAGAGTATGCATCGTGATAAACGTAAATATCTTTATGAAAAAGTAAATCATGTTGCCAATAAAACGTGTTTTAAGAATTAAAAGTTCAAGCAAAGTAGAAAAACAAAAAGAAAAAATTTTGAAGTCAAATAAAACAGGTTATTTGAAATTAACGTAAACTTTAAGTATTAATTGCACAGATAGTGTTGAAAATGTGGAATAATGAATTTAACAAAAAAGCTTTTACTAATTAAAAAATAAAAGTATGAACCGAACGGACGATTCCACTAAATTTACTCCAATAGTAATTAATTTTTTACTCATCAAGTTGTAGATTTTTAAGATATACATGAGAGCGTAATTTATAACTTAAAATCTTAATAAAAGAAGTTACTCACCTAAATTCCTATATATAGTTGATTTTAAAGGCGTGAACAAGATTAATAATTGAACGGAATAAACCGGTCAAGTTTATACCAAAATTTATTCTTTTATCATTAGTAGTGAAATTTTTCTAAATAATGTGGTATACCGTTAATATTTTTTGATTATTTCTCAAGAAGTGATAAATCGTGAATATGATTAAAAGTGATTTATCTTAAGAAACAAATAAATTATAAGTCAATTTTTCAATCTCGATACGGTTCGATAAACATAGGTAATTTATCTAGAATAATAAATCATTTTTCAGCTGTGTAGAGTTTTTAGTTGTTGAACCTAATCTTCAAAGGAACAATTGGTGGATTCGACAACCTGAATTTGCCAAAAATTTCAAAAGAACGGGACTTTGAGATCAAAGACCTAATTCTTTATTATAAATTGAACATAGGTTCTACCACTTTTAATTCATATTTAACCAATTTTTTCATAAAAAGTATGAAAAGTTAACCGTTAGAAACATTATGTTTTTATAGAAAAATTATATTAGTTTTAGTTTTAGATTAATTTATTTAGCGGAGGGAAGGATGGACAATGTTTATTCAAAAAAATTAAAAAAGTCAAAATTAAAAGTTTTGAGATATGTTATTATTCTTGGAGTATTTATTTTTTTATTGATTTATCTTTTTAAGTTGATTTTTTCATTAACGTTGTAAGATTTTAATAGCAAGTTTAAATACATCTTCTATTTCTATATCATCTATCTCCTCAGATTTTGATTGAATAAAAAATTTATTTTTTCCTAAAGGTGCCCACTCAAATCCTATTGTTCTGCCAAAAAGAGAAATTAATTTCACATCAGTCCAACCGGCAATATGCATCACGCCAGTATCATTTGATATGAATAAATCGCATTGATTTATAAACGAAGCAAGTTGCTTTATCGGTAAATTTTTGCAAACAAAATATTTGATTTTTTCTTTATTAATCGCCGGAATTAATTCATTATAAATTTCTTCATCTGTTGAACCAATGGTAATTAGGAAGTTACAATTTAATTTTTCTTTTAAACACTTTATAAGCTCAATGAAATTTTTAGTTTTCCAAATGTTTTCTTTTTTTCCTGCGCCTGGATGTAAACCTATGATAATTTTTCTCTCACCGAAATAGTTATTGAGCGTTTTAATAGTTTCCTTTTCTTCACCATTAAATTGAAATTTAATACTAAGAGCTTCACTTAAATTAATTTTACAACCAATTTGTTCTATAATTTCCAAGTTCCTTATTAATTGATGGGTTTTGTTGTTATTCCAGTAAAAGTCTTTTTTAATATTTAACATAAATCTGGCAGGATTCTTTTTGTTATCAATTGAATTAACACCAATCCTGTATTTTATTCCTGAGAGAAAGTTAACAATATGAGATGTGACTGATAATCGGATTGTAGATGGTACTATACCAATCTGGAATTTTTTGCTTTTTAAATATTTGAGAATATCTATTTGGTTTTTTAAGGAGCTTTTTTCGAAACTTACTACTTCGTCAAGATATGGATTAATATCAAAAAATGGAATTGGATAGTTCGTTGGAGAAGCAAGTAAAGTGATTCTTGAATCTGGATATTTTTTCTTAAGAGCATAATACATGGGCACACTGACCATTACATCACCAATTTGATTATGCTTTCGAATTACTAAAATATTCTTAACTTCTTCTGGCTTGATTTGAATTTTCATTTTGGGGGAATTATTCAAATAAGTTTCTCACCATCAATAATTCTTTTTTAGATGGTCTATATGTAGTCCAGATAAAACCATTTAATAGAAAATCTTTTTCTCGATTTATTATTTTTTCTTCGGGATGATATTCTCCCTCGGGTTTTCCAATCAGTTTAATTTGAGATATTTTATTCTCTTCAAAGAGAATATTTGCTTGTTCACTGCTTACTTTGTTGACTCCATTAGGTTGATTTTCATCATATAAAAAATATATACCAAGTGAATTACCAATTATTTTGACTTCACTTATTTTATTGTCTTTAAAGTCTAATTGAATGAAATTTCCATTCATCTGATTAAATCGTAATGGATTGATCGTATCTTGAGCTATTAAAAAGGCATTATTAAAAAGTTTAGTGTGTTCAATTTTATTATTAGTGACTTTAATTTGAATTGAATCGGAAAATGCTTGGTGTTCATTATACCAGAGAAAAGGTTTGAATTCATCTGTTCTGGAGGAATAAATGTAACCTTTTGCTTTATCATAATTTGCATAGGGACAGAGGGCAGAGAATTCGCCACGCCAGAGTTTAACAGAATCATATGCAATGTAAATTTCACCTGTATCGCGAAAGGCCTCCATAATACTAGCTGATATTATCAAGGTATCGATTTTATTTTCTTCCGTTGTATCAATTTGAACAAAAAGGGGCTTACCTTTTACTAACGAATACCTTTTTTTGCCATCGTTTTCAAGATAATCGGAATAGATTGAGATATTATCTTTTTCATTAATGGCTAAAACATTACCTTGAGATATAGAAAAGTTTTTACGTCTGTAAAAATTAAGAGTATCTGAATTAATTTTATTATCAAACTGTTGAATTCGAACATTACTGATAGCTATAGCGTGTTCGTCTGTTGTAAAATAAATGAGGTTATCGGATGTAACGTAGGTTGTGTCATCAAATAGATTAACGTGACCATTAAATGATGCCTTTTTCTCATTGAAAAAATACTTTCCACTATCAGCTTTAAGTGTAACTTTTCCATCATTGAGAATTATGCCTCTAAGTCCAAGTGCGGTTTTGGTTTTTCCAAAGTAATAACCCTTATTCGTCGTGAGATTCAGGTTACCTTGTGATAGTTTTATATTACCATCAAGTTCCACTTTGTTGCTTTGAATATATTGAATTGCTCTATCACAAATGATTAGAATATCTTCATGTTGCAGTGTTACATTTCCATATAAAATTCTTACATTTTCGTTTTCAATCACAGAACCAACAAGACTATCTGCATTTATTAGTTGAATTACTTTTATCTCCTGGGCAAATAATTTTATCGAAAGGATTAAGACGCAAAGTAGTATTCTTTTCATCTAAGACATTTAATTATCAATTTATTCTCGAGTTTCTATTCTACCGCTGACGCGAAGGATAAGATAATTTTTAAGTGATTGATCGGATTCTAAACCATATCCACGAATTTCTTCATTTGGAGAAGTGATTTCTACAAATTTATCGGTTACGATTTTTTTCTTTGAGTTGATCCATCTTAATTCTTCTGTCTTCAAAACAACTCCGCTATCTGAACGAGCAATTACATTTCCATATGCATAAAGATCTTGAGTTAAATCATCGACCTTACCACGATCAGCAGTAAGTACACTTGTGTGGTTTCTGTCTTTATCAAAAAAGTCAACCTGAATTCCACCATCTAAAATTGTTTCGTTACGGGAATTATAAACAGCAATGTATCCAGCTCGTAAAATTGTGCGGACATATCCAGAATCGGAAAAAATAACTTTTGCATTCCAGGATTCCTGATCAGGTAATTCCTTTATTTTGAGAGAAATTTTTTGTGGTTTAATTGCGTCATCAGCGCAAGAAATTAGTGAAAGTAAAAGAAGCGGAATAAAAATTTTAATCGTTGTTTTGCAACGCATGAACTTTTCAAAATTCATATGATTACGAATTAATGAATCCAAGATTTACTAAGTCGTGCAGGTGAATCATGCCAATTGGGCGTCGTTCATTATCAATACAAATTAATTGAGTGATCTTATAAGTTTCCATAATTTGAATAGCCGTAGAAGCTAAGGTGTCAGGGGGAATTGTTTTAGGATTTTTCCCCATAACATCTATAGCTTTTAAGTTTGCAAGGTTATCGAATTTTTCCATGGCACGCCGCAAGTCACCATCGGTAATTATACCGATAATTTTTCCATCGTCGTCAACTACACAGGTAGCTCCCAATCGTTTCGAGGTCATTTCAAGAATAGCTGTATGCAAGTCTACATCATATTTGATAACAGGAACGTCCTTACCCTGTGTCATGAATTCTTTAACTTTTAAGGATAGACGTTTCCCTAAAGTACCGCCAGGGTGATAAAAGGCAAAATCTTCTTTTGTGAAATTCTTAGCTTTAAGAAGAGCGACAGCAAGAGCGTCTCCCATAACCAGAGTTACTGTGGTGGAAGTAGTTGGAGCTAAATCAAATGGACAAGCTTCTTGAGAGACGGACATGTCGAGAGTAATATCTGATTCTTGCGCAAGTTTAGAGTTTATGTCGCCTACCATGGCAATAATTTTCGTTCCAATTTGTCGTAGTATAGGTACAATTCTAATGAGCTCGGGGGTTGTACCAGATTTAGAAATAAGTATAACAACATCTTCACTTCTTACCATTCCAAGATCGCCATGAATTGCATCACTTGGATGCATAAAAATTGATGGTGTTCCTGTGGAGTTTAATGTGGCAACAATCTTCCGCGCTATTATTCCCGATTTCCCAACACCTGATACAATTACTCTACCTTTCATTGACAAAATTTTTTCTACAGCTTTTGCAAATGAATCATCTATCTTTGACTCGAGGTTTTTTACCGCCTCTGCTTCAATTCTTACAACTGTTTTCCCATCTTTTATTATATCTTCCATTTTAACCTCTTTAGAATTTTCTTCAGCAGATTTTCTTTTTTTACACTAATCTGGACTTCCACCGGATAATCGATTTTTTTCCAAATCTTGTTGTAATTGATAAAGGCTCTTTGAATTAGTTCATCAGTAAATTTATTCAAATTTAAGAAGAAATAATTGATGTTAGTTATGGTTTCAGGTGATTTTATTCTAGCTACCTTTAAGACTTCTTGATAAAAATTGGTTATTGGAATGAAATGAATCATCTCGTTTTTGTGCTCATAAACCCAAATTCGTTTATGTTTTTCTGAAATTGCAAGAGTAACTTTATCTTCCTGGATTTCAACTTCACGAATAGAAGAATTATCATAGGGGTGATTATTACCCGGTTTCCAATTTAAAAAAGCTGCTTTGTGTAATTCTCTTTTTTTTAAATCATTAATGTTGAACTGATTTATATCGACTTGACTTTGAACGAAGATATCGAGTTGAAGATGACCTTCAAAAAATTCGTACAATGAAATCTCTACTTTTCCAAAATCATACTCAAAAAAACCAGTGGCGACAATTTGGAGAGATGGATAATCATCGATCATGTTATCTTCTTTTTTTCCAAGAATTAGGGAGAACGGAGAATTTTTAGCATAACCGATGACATAAAGGTCTTTAATTTTTTCTTTGTAATTCTGGTATATTTTATTTGACTCAGGTAGTATAAAGTCCAACCAATATGATTCAATTTCACTTATCTTTCTTGGAAATGATTGTCCATTCCAGTTATACGACATAGTTCTTTAACTTAGTTCATTTTTCAATTTTTTAGCTTCTAAAATCATATCAATAACTTCTCTCACTGCACCTTTACCACCTTCTTTTTTTGTTACGTAATCAACTATTCTTTTTACCTCTTTGCGAGCGTTTTTTGGAGCGGCAGAAAAACCAACCTTTTGAAGTAAAGGTATATCGAATAAATCATCACCAATAAAAGCTATCTCTTCCAGAGTTATGTTATATTTCTTTGCAAAGTTCTCTGCAACTGGTACTTTATCTATTGTACCTTGAACAAGATCCTCAATTTTTAAATCGAGGGCTCGTCTTTCTACAATTGCTGAGGTTCTTCCTGTGATGATTCCTACCGGAATACCATGTTGCTTAAGAATTTCTATTCCATATCCATCGTGAACGTTAAATGTTTTTATTTCTTCTCCACTGGCGGAATAGACAATGCTTCCATCGGTCAGAACACCATCAACATCTAAAATCAACATTTTAATTTTAAATAACTTTTCTTTTAGTTCTTTTTTCATTTTATCACCTGTTTTAACTAAAGATTTATTGGATTAAAACTTTTAATAAGCAAATCGATTTCTTTTACTTGCTTTAGCAGCTCTTCAAGATAATTAAGAGGGAGTTGTGAATCGGCATCACTTAAAGCTTTGGTAGGTTCAGGATGAGTTTCTAAGAATAATCCATCAATACCAACAGCAGTGGCAGCTCTTGAAAGATAAGGAATAAATTCACGAGCACCACTGGACTTTCCACCTACACCTGGAATTTGTACTGCATGAGTTGCATCCATTATGACGGGGAAGCCGGTTTTTCTCATTAAAACAAAAGATCTCATATCAACAACAAGGTTATGATATCCGAATGTTGTGCCACGTTCAGTTAACAAGATTTTTTCATTGCCAGTTGATTTGACTTTATCAGCAGCGTAAGTAATTTCATCAGGTGCAAGAAATTGTCCTTTTTTAATGTTAACGGCTTTCATTGTTTTGCCCGCTTCAAGTAAAAGTTCCGTTTGTCTGCACAAAAACGCGGGAATTTGAAGGACATCAACTACTTCTGCAGCCATTCTAACTTCATTTGTCGAGTGTACATCTGTCAACACAATAAGATTGAATTCTCTCTTTACATCATCAAGAATTTTTAATGCTTCTTCATCACCAATTCCCGTGAAAGAGGAAACAGATGTTCGGTTAGCTTTCTTATATGATGATTTGAAAATAAAAGGAATTTTAAGTCGGTCTGTTATTTCCTTAGTTTTTTCTGCGGTGAAAAAAATTAAATCCCTTGATTCAATTACACATGGTCCGGCAATAAGTATGAGTGGATTACCATCACCAATTTTTATATTCCCGATTTCAACTATCATGAGTTTCTACCATAATTTTTCATTTCGATTTCTTAAAAGAGTTTATCCATTTCCCAGAGGCTACCGTTCATCAAATCAGAACGATTGATTTTTAAGACTTTGAGAGTTAAATCCGTAGCTTCTCTTCCTCTTGGAGTTCTTTTTAAGAATCCTTGCTGAATTAAAAAGGGTTCGTAAACTTCTTCAATTGTACCCGGATCTTCATTTACTGAAACAGCAATTGTATTTAAACCTACAGGACCACCTTTGTATTTTAAAACAATTGTTCTGAGAATTTCTTTATCCATATCGTCTAGACCATATTCATCGACGTCAAGACTTTCCAGAGCTTTCTTTGCAATTTCAATATTAATTTTAGGAAGACCTGAGACATCAGCAAAGTCACGAGTTCTTTTCAAAAGTCGATTTGCAATTCTGGGAGTTCCGCGCGCTCTTCTTGCAATCTCAAATGCTGCATCTTCATCAATGTTAACATTTAAAATTTTTGCCGATCTTAAGATAATTTGAAGTAAGTCTTCGGGAATATAGTAATCCAATCGAGCTTTAATTCCGAATCTTTCACGGAGTGGAGAAGTAAGAAGTCCAGCTCTTGTGGTTGCACCGATCAAGGTGTAACGTGGGAGTTTAATTTGTACAGTTCGAGCATTTGGACCTGAATCAATCAAAATATCGATTTTGAAATCTTCCATGGCAGAATATAAGTATTCTTCTACAACAGGACTTAAGCGATGAATTTCGTCAATAAAAAGAACTGAGTTTTCTTCCAGATTTGTAAGTACTCCAGCTAAGTCACCAGGTCTTTCAAGTACAGGTCCGGACGTAGCTTTAATTTTAACACTAAGTTCGTTTGCTATTATATGGGCAATGGTTGTTTTTCCAAGTCCCGGTGGACCTGTAAGTAGAACATGATCTAGTGATTCTTTTCTGATTAGTGCAGCTTCTATGAATACTTTAAGGTTATCTACAATCTTTTTTTGACCGATAAACTCAAGAAATGTACGTGGTCTTAAAGATTTATCTAGTTCAATATCCTCACTAAATCGTTCTGGTGTAGTATTTTTTGATTTTCGCATATCGAAATTTAGTTAAAGTTAGAAGGTTATTCAATTTAGTGAAAAATTTAATATATGACGCGAAGCAATATAACCAAGAATGCAGTTTTAAAAATATAATCTGATTAAAGGGTTTTATGTGAATGGATTTTACGAATTAAGTTTTGTTTGATTGCATAAATAGTAAATTCTCTAATGGCATTTGCTTTTAAGTTGGATAGTTGTGTTTTTCATATTTTATTGGATCAGGATTAATTTGTGTCAACTTTTTCTAACATTTTTATTGTACTGAACTTATTTCAGCATTCACTACTTAGTGTCATACTGAACTAGTTTCAGCATCCACTACAAAATGTCATGCTGAATTTATTTCAGCATCTACTCGTTTCAGCATCTATTTTTTTTTAGCATCCACTACAAAATGTCATGCTGAATTTATTTCAGCATCTACTCGTTTCAGCATCTATTTTTTTTCAGCATCCACTACTAAACGTCATGCTGAACTCGTTTCAGCATCTATTTATTTCAGCATCCACTTAGGGGATCCCGAAACAAGTTCGGGATGACAATGAGGGGTTCGGGATGATAATGAGGGAAGAGACCCTGAAACAAGTTCAGGATGACAATAAAGGGTTCAGGATGACAATGAGGCACTGGATGGCAATAAAGGGTTCGGGATGACAATAAAAGGGTTCAGGATGACAATAAGGCACGGAATGACAGTAAGGTTTGGGATGTCGGTAAAGGATTTGGGATGACAATATTGAAGAAAAAGTGAAATCTTAAAAATTCCAATATCTAGCATTTTTCATTTCAAA